>ERZ888423.2990-NODE-2990-length-11692-cov-7.060239_pt1 | contig 11692 bp, 12 predicted proteins | sample MGYA00520523_ERZ888423 | MGnify/ENA primary metagenome ERZ888423 (study PRJEB32303, sample SAMEA104408611) | aquatic metagenome | biome: Brackish water; feature: Pelagic; material: water | place: Baltic Sea | collected 2014-06-08T10:24:00 | depth 30,27 m ...
CGGCAGAACCACCGCAGCGGTGAAGCCGGTCCCGGGCACCATGACGATCCGCAACTGTCCAGTACCGGCGTATGTGAGTTCGACTCCGCCGACGCTGGTGTCCAAGGTCGCGTTGGTCAGTGGGAACTCCGCTCGCATCAAGGTTTCCGAACACCACTGCCGCAACGTGCGTTGATCACGTGGGTTCTTGTATACGGTCGGCATTGCGCCAATGTGTCCGGGGGGGTTCGTGGTTCGTCCTGAACGTCTCAGCTTCGTTCTGCCACTGCCGGACGGCCGGAAGCGTCGATCGTTTGCTGCATACCCCGGGTCGCTAGTTCGTCGGCCAACTCGTTGTCGGCAACACCCGAGTGCCCCTTCACCCAGAACCACTCGACTTGGTGCTGCGCGCAGGCAATCTGAAGCCGCATCCAGAGGTCGACATTCTTGACCGGCTGCTTCGCCGCTGTCTTCCAGCCGTTGCGTTCCCAGCCCAGGACCCACTTGGTGATGCCGTTACGGACATAGGTGCTGTCGGTATAGAGGTGCACCACTACGGGTCTGGTGAGTGCCTCCAGCGCCATGATCGGCGCCGTCAACTCCATCCGGTTGTTGCTGGTCTCGCCGGGATCGCCACCGCACATCTCGCGGACGTGCTCACGCAGGCGCAGCACCGCCCCCCAGCCGCCGGGACCGGGGTTGGGTCGGCACCCGCCGTCGGTGTGGATCACCACCAGGTCCTTGACGGGCTCGATGTACTCGCCCATGTGTTCAGTCCGCCCGTGTCTGATCGAGACGGCGCACAGCCTTCGATCCGACGCCGTGAAAAGTTAGCAGGCCGCCGAGTTCCACCGGCAGATCCGCGAGTGTGCAGTAGCCGGTGTCGATGAGCGAGCCGGTCCCGGGCCTGGCGATTCGGATGCCGCTGAATACGGGGCCGCGGTCCGCGGGTTCGGTCATGCGATACAGGATATGCAACCGCGTGGGGCAGTCGGCTCAGCGACGCGCAGGGCCCTGCTTACACAGCCGGGACTATTTGCCTTCACATCGGATTGCCTTCACATCGGATGGATGTTGTGCCGTGGTTGTCACCCGGATGCTCATGTACCAAAACAGGGACAGACCGGAAATCGCTCGGTGCAGTTCATCGTTGGAGTCGACCTAGAAGATCGAGTAGTTGTACTCGCCGACGACCGGCCACATGTGCGCGGCCACTTGCCGTCATTCTGCGGACGCTTCGAGTGACCTTCATGTGTACGTGGGCTTCATGTGTACGTGGGACAGCACATCAGTTCCATCCCGGATCGAGCGCGAAGTCGTAGGCGAGCGACTGGGTGCGGTCGGCCACCAGCTGTGGTTCGAGGATCACTGCGGCGCCCGGCCGAGGAAGGTATGTACGATATTTCGCTGCCATCCGGTGACGGTCATGCTTCGAACATCGACGAATCCGCTGCGCTGCAAGCGGTTCCGGAACTGTGACGCACCGTCGAAGTCATTGACGCTGCGGCGCAGGTAGCGGTAGAGGTCGGCATCGCCGGAGCGCAGCCTTCCGGCGGGGATGATGATTGCCGAACTCACCACGTTCCAGATGGCGGTGGCCATCCGGGAGTCGCGTACCGAGTACTCGTGGGCGGCGAGCACGGCCCCTGGCGCCAGAAGGGAGCGCATCGATTGCAGCACGGTGTCCGGGTCGCTGAGATTACGGACCAGATAGGCCGCGAGGATGCCGTCGAACGGTCCGTTGACTCCGGCGTCGGCGAGGGCCTCGGCACGGCTGTGTATGAAGGTCACCGATCCCGGCCATTTCTTGGCCTTGGCGCAGGCCAGCATGCCGGCCGAGCCGTCGACGGCGACGATCTCGGCGTTTGGGGCGACCCGCAGTAGTGCGGCAGTAGATGCGCCGGTTCCGCAGCCGATGTCCAGCAGGCGTAGGCCACGGCCGGTGTCTCGCAGTTGCATCCGTTGCGCCGACAGCAGCAGATGGTTGTGGTAACCGGGATTGGCTCCGACGAGGCCGTCGTAGGCCTTGGCCCCGGCTTCGAACGCCTCAGGCACGTTGTCGGGTCTGGTGCTCATACCGCTTCTCGCTCACTCTTGTCGGCGCGGCGCCGCCAGAGCAGCAGCACCGCAGTGATCATCACCCACCCGAACAGGTGGTCCTCCACGGGGATGTCTCCAGGGAAACGAATTCCGGTGGAGTGGTCATCGTTGAACAGCACTATCGGCGCACTCAGCTTGGCGAGCCAGCCATCGACAGTAACCCACAAGCGCTGCGGACAGCCCGGCCAGTCCGGTACCGACGACGATCCCGTCGTGCGTTCGGCGACAGGTTGCACCAGATAACCCCCGGCGATGAGCGATAACCCCCGGCGATGAGCGCCGAATCGGGTTGCTCGCTGTCCAGCGCCCGGGTCAGGCATCGGTCCATCATGTGCTCGATCCAGACCTAGGTACCGACCTCGGCGGACATGATTTGCCGCTTCGAGATATCCGCGGTGATCTCCGCCACGGTGTTGAGCCCGCGGTCACGCCCAGCGCCGGGAAGCATCAGGAACGGCCATCACCCAATTTCACACTGTTCATACAAGTTCACACTGTTGATACAAGTTCACACCGTTCATACAAGTTCACACTTTGCATGCAGGGCCTTCCGCCGGTCCCGATGCACTCGGATTGCAGTTAGCGTCCGGTGTGAGTCTGTAAGTAAACATCGGAGCCCACAGCTTCGAATGAAACGAAGGATGAGGTTTGGCGAGCTACCTGCTAGCTGTAAGCCCGATTCCGGGTCATGTGATGCCGATGGTCAACGTCGGCGTGGGCCTGCAATCGCTCGGCCACGACGTCACCATACTGACCGGGGTCGAATTCGTCGGCCTCGCTGAAAAGTGTCGGCCTTCGAGTGATCGCCCTTCCGCCGAGCGTTCGGATCGACCCACCGGCTGCGGCGCCTGCTGTCGTCCGCAAGCTACCGGTCGAAGCACGTCGCTTCTGGTTGGGACGCGCTGAACTCAGCTCGGTCTTCGCCGAACCGCTTGCCCCAGAATCGGAGTCATTACGATCTGCGTTGGTCAGGGATCCGGTCGACGCGGTCTTGGTCGATATGGCATTCACCGGCGTGCTACCCGTACTGCTGGGTGGCGCACCACGTCCGCCGGTCGTCGTGTGTAGCCTGGGACCGCTGACGATCTCGAGTGTGGACACCCCACCGTTCGGCATGGCGTGGAAGCCGGAAGTAGGCATCGACTACAGCCTGATGACCTCTGTTGTGCACCGCGTCATCATGCGCTCCAGTCAGCGCCGTTTCAATCGCGCACTGCGACAAGCGAAGTGCTCTCCCTCGCCGGTGTTCATCAGCGATTGGCCGCGATTGGCGGACGGTCTTCTACAGTTGTCTGTGGCCGGCTTCGAGTATCCGCGCAGCGATCTGCCGGACACGGTCGAGTTTGTCGGTCCGGTGCTGCCCGACCCGGAGAGGGATTTCGAGCCGCCGGACTGGTGGGCTGACCTCCAGAAGGCAGGAACGGTAGTTCATGTCACGCAGGGCACGTTCGACAACACCGATCTGGACCAGTTGATCGGCCCGACGCTGACTGCTCTCGGCGACCGGGACGATCTACTGGTCATCGCTACCACCGGTGGCCAGCCCGGCCAGCAATTGCCCAGTCGGATTCCGTCCAATGCGCGCCTCGCTGAGTGGGTTCCGTACTCTGCGCTGATGCGCCACGTCGACGTGGTGATCACCAACGGTGGTTACGGCGGGGTGCAGTACGCGCTCAGTCACGGCGTGCCGCTCGTTGTTGCCGGCGAGACCTCCGACAAGGCCGAGGTGGCCGCCCGCGTCGACCACTGCGGGGTGGGCATCGATTTGGGCACGGCGACACCGTCACCCGAGGCGATTCGCGCCGCAGTGGATCAGGTCCGGCGAGACGACAGGTACCTTGCGGCGGCGTCCCGACTCCGCGCGGAGATCGATTCCGCCACGCCGGTGGACGCCATCGCGAATGTGCTCAAGCGCTGCTGTGACGCCTGAGCGGATTCTCACACCTTCGCGATAACGTTCTCGGCGAACATCTCCAAATTGCGGATCTTCGCATCGAGCGGCTCGGTGTCCTGGCCCATGATGTAGGGGAGGCGGAAGCCGACGATGACGTCGGTGACGCCCTTGTCCTCCAGTCGCTTAATACCGTCGGGTGTGTAGGCGTCGATAGAGATGACATGAATTTCAAAGTCCTCGGTACGGGCCGTCTGCTCGTGCTCTCCGCGGAAATGGTTGAGCTTCTTGATGAGAGCGTCGAGTTCCTCGGGGTCACCGCCGCCGTGCATCCAGCCGTCATTTCGGGCTGCGCGTCGCAGTGCGGCATCGGCGTGCCCGCCGATGAGGATGGGAACAGGCTTGGAGGGCGCGGGTGTCATCTTGGTCGTGGGGATGTCGTAAAACTCGCCGTGGTACTCGAAATAATCGCCGGATGTCAGGCCTTTGATGATGTCGATGCACTCGTCCATCCGCTTGCCGCGCTTAGCGAACGGCACGTTCATCAACTCGTAGTCTTCGGGCCAAGGACTGGTGCCGACGCCCAGGCCGAGCCGGTTATCGAAGAGCGCGGCCAACGATCCGGCCTGCTTGGCCACCAGGGCAGGAGGTCGGATCGGCAGCTTGAGGACGAAGTGGTTGAACTTCAGCGTCGTCGTCACGGCAGACAACGCCGCGGTGAGTACGAAGGATTCGATAAACGGCTTGCCGTCGAGGAACTCACGGTTGCCGTCGGGGGTGTACGGATAGGTGGAATCAGAGTCCAACGGATAGGCGACGCTGTCGGGGATCGTCATCGCGTTATAGCCAGCCCCCTCGGCGGCCTTGGCCAGCGGGATGTAGAACGCCGGGTCGGTCATGGCTTCGGCGTAAGTGAACCGCACATCGCCTCCTGCTCGTCGGACATGTGAGTGGCTTGCGAATGCTTTTCGCTTGGGAATACCTACAGTAGCGGAACCTCGACCTCGACCCGGCCAAGTTCGAACGGTGGCGCCCCGACGCCGACCACTGAGTACGTTGACTGTGGCGTGCGTTCGGTCAGGCGGGCCGCGGCGGTGCGCTCACCCATTGTGATGATCACGTCCTGTGGCGGCCTCACGTGGAAGTCGGCATCGAAAACTGTTCCCTGCCAATGGTAGTAACCATCGATCGGGTCGAGGTGGCCTGCCAGCCGTACTCGCGTGTGGTGGCTCTGGTCGTCGATGCACACGGTGGCGGGTCCGTCGTAAACCGCATCGCCGGTGTCGGTCTCGTCCTCAAGTGAACTGACCTCGAATGCTGACGGGATCCGTTTGCCCACCCGGCGCCAGTAATGGCTGCTGCGGTGCGTCCGTCCGCTCGAGTGTTCGTTGAAATACTGCTGCGCGCTGGATCGCACCTCGATGCGGGTGCTGCCGGTACGGCTCAGGTAGCCAAGACACTTGGCGATATAACCCTTGTGGGCCGCGGTGTCGGGTCCGGTGAGTAGGAAGTAATTCGGGACGCCGTGCACTGCAACACCGAGGTACGGGTCGAGGCCGTCGGCCCGGTCTAGCTGGGCAGGCCCTGTGGGGAGCGCACCGTCGGTCGCGATGATCACCCGGGCTCGCCGATCACCGACCGTCCAGGTGTGTGTCGTTTCGTCGAATTGGCCACTGTCTGACCGGCCACTGTCTGACCGGCCACTGTCTGACCGGCCACTGTCTAACCGAGCACTGTCTAAATGGGCACTAGGGGTGTCGGGTCCGTCGGCGCCGACGTACAGCACCGTCTCGACGTCGGTCACAGGAAGCGGCTGCGCTTCCACATGCGTCGGGCGATCGGTCCAAGTAACCCGACTTCCTGAAGAAACGCCGCCAACGGGGCGAAGCCGAGCACCTGAACCTGATGGCGGTGTGGGCTGGTGCGGGCGGCGCGACGGGCCTCCTGCGGATTCAGGCCTGCGCGCCGGTACTGCACCGGGTTGCTGAACAGGTGCTGGAAGAAGACCCCGCCCACGCCGTTGATGTTGGCAACGAACATCTTCGGGATGCGTCGCATGTGGGGGGCGCGTTTACGGAGGCCATCGCGGGCGAACTGGATGTGGCGCGCTTCCTCGGCGACGTGAATACGCATCAGGCGCTGCACCATCGGCTGAAGTTCGGGGTCATCCATCATCTGTCGCTGTAGCGAGTCGAAGATTTCCTCGCCGATGAGGGCGGCCACCCACAGCATGGAGCCCTGGAACGTGAACGGCAGCGCGTTGATGATGATCCGCTGATAGCGCTTGGGACGCACCGGCTTGGCGCCCAGGCGATCGATCGCCTTGCCGAACATCACCATGTGCCGGGTCTCGTCGCCCAACTCGGTCAACTCGTAGTGGGTCGCGCGCGCCGTCGGGTCCTGGTGCATCATCTTGCGAAGCAGCGCCTGGTTGAGGATGTTCTCGAACCAGATCCCCGCCGAGAGCGTGTTTACCAGCTCCTGTCGGGAGAGTTCGATCTGCTGCTCGCGGGTCATGCTGTCCCACAACGGTGTGCCGTAGAGCGACACAGTCTTGGGCGGCAGGAAAAATTTGTTCGGATCCAGAGGTTCGTTCCAGTCGATGTCGACCACCGGCGCAAACGACTTTTTCACTGAGCCCTTCAGTAGGCGCCCGGCGAACTCGTCGCGAGTGGGCCCCGCGGTGGCCGGGGCTGTCGGTGATGGTTTTGCCGGTGCGGTCATCGCGAATATCCCCTCGTCGATGTCTATACCTCGAAAGTAGGGGCCCCCATCCTCCCATGTCAATACCCGGGGTATCGCATACTTGCGGTATTGCCATCGTGTTGCGCGCGCCGAAGTTCAGGTGCCTTGGGCGATGATGGAAGGCATGGGACCATTTCTGTTGCGTGCCGCGCTGACCGGACTCGCGTTGTGGTTGGTGACGCTCGTGGTGCCCGGCATCGGCTTCGTCGGCGGCGACAGCGCGGCGGCCAGGATCGGCGTCATCTTCGTCGTCGCGGTGATCTTCGGCCTGGTCAACGCGGTCATCAAGCCGGTCGTACAGATCATTTCGATTCCCCTGTACATCCTGACGCTCGGCTTGATTCACGTCGTCATCAACGCGTTCATGCTGTGGATCACCTCGTGGATCACTACGCACACCACCCACTGGGGCCTGTTCATCGATGGCTTCTGGTGGACGGCGATCTGGGCGGCCGTCATGCTGTCGCTCGTGAGTTGGCTGCTCTCGCTGGTCGTGCAGGCAGACTGAGGGACATGCCCGAACTGCCGGAGGTCGAGGCGCTCGCCGATCACCTGCGCCGCCAAGCGGTCGGACTGACCGTCGCCCGCATCGACGTGTCGGCGCTATCAGTGCTCAAGACATTCGACCCACCCCTTTCCGCGCTCAACGGGCAGCAGGTGACCGGCGCTGTTCGGTGGGGTAAATACCTCGGGTTGCAGGTAGGAGAGCTGTATCTGATCACCCACCTGTCCCGTGCCGGTTGGCTGCGGTGGTCGGACAAACTCTCCGCCGCCTCGCTCAGGCCGGGCAAGGGGCCGATCGCGCTCCGGGTCCATTTGGCCCTGCCTGGCGGGGCCGGTTTCGACCTCACCGAAGCCGGCACCCAGAAGCGTCTGGCGGTGTGGCTCGTCACCGACCCGATGGCTGTGCCACAGATCGCCGCGCTCGGACCCGATGCCCTGGCATTGAGTCGTGAGGGTTTTGAAGCTGCGCTACAAGGCAACTCGGGACGGATCAAAACCGTGATCACCGATCAGAAAGTCATTGCCGGCATCGGGAACGCCTACAGCGATGAGATCCTGCATGTCGCGCGGCTATCCCCGTTCGCGACGGCGAATAAGCTGACCGAAGCGCAGCTCACGGCGCTGTACGACGCGATGGTCGCCGTACTCACCGATGCCGTGACCAGGTCAGTCGGCCAGCAGGCGGCCACGCTGAAGGGGGAGAAGCGCTCCGGGCTGCGTGTGCACGCCCGTACCGGCCTGCCGTGCCCGGCGTGCGGTGACACGGTGCGTGAGGTGTCGTTCGCCGACAAGTCCTTTCAGTACTGCCCCACATGCCAGACCGGCGGGAAGGCGCTCGCGGACCGACGGATGTCGCGGCTGCTCAAATAATCGCCGAACGCGCATTCAGGCAGGCCCTCTCTCGAACCTCCTCTGCTTGAACGCCATTTCTGCGACGAGGATTTCTTGACACTTGTCTAACTCGGTTATCCTGCCCGCATGACTCGGCAGAAAATCTTGATCACCGGCGCGAGCTCGGGCCTGGGCGAAGGGATGGCCCGGGCGTTCGCTGCCAAGGGGCGTGACCTGGCACTGTGTGCGCGTCGCGTTGACCGGCTCGACGAGCTGAAGACCGAGCTGCTCGAGCGTCACCCCGGCATCACCGTGGCGGTGGCGGCACTCGACGTCAACGATCACGAGCAGGTACCCAAAGTCTTCGCCGAACTCAGCGACGAGCTCGGCGGCATCGACCGCGTGATCGTCAACGCGGGAATCGGGAAAGGCTACCCGTTAGGCGGCGGAAAGCTCTGGGCCAACAAAGCCACGATCGAGACCAATCTCGTTGCGGCACTGGTGCAGATCGAGACCGCGATGGAGATGTTCAAATCGGTAGGTACCGGACATCTGGTCCTGGTGTCCTCAGTGCTCGGCAATGTTGGCGTGCCCGGCCACAAGGCTGCATACTCCGCGAGTAAGGCGGGCCTCACGTCGCTGGGCGAATCGCTGCGCGCCGAATACCCGTCCGGCCCGATCAGGATCACCGTGCTCGAGCCCGGCTACATCGAGTCCGAGATGACCGCCACGGCAGGTAAGACCGTCCTGATGGTCGACAACGAGACCGGCGTGCGGGCGATGGTCGAGGCGATCGAGAAGGAAAAGGGTCGTGCCGTCGTCCCGGGTTGGCCGTGGTGGCCGCTCGTCGAGGTGATGAAGCTGCTGCCGCCGCGACTCACCAAACGCTTCGCCTGACCATTGCTGGCCTTCTAATGCGAGCCCTAATGCGAGCCTTCGCCGAGGTTACGTAACGCAGTGGCGAAAAAATCGGCTTCAGATCGCCATGGCGTTACGCAACTGAAGCTGCTGGCCGATTGAAGCCGCCCGCGTTACCCGCACGAACCGTCTAAGAAGACCGACCGCGTTCGGTGCGGTAGCGACGCACAAGACTGTCGGTCGACGAATCCGACTGTGGGGCGGGCGAGGCGGCACTGGTGATTACTGGCAACAGGGTCTTGGCCTGCGTCTTGCCCAGCTCGACACCCCACTGATCGAACGAGTCGATGCCCCAGATGACGCCTTCGACGAATACCTGGTGCTCGTAGAGTGCGATCAGCTGACCGACCGTCGATGGCGTCAGCTTGGTCGCCAGGATCGACGTGCTCGGCCGGTTGCCGGGCATCACCTTGTGCGGCACCACGTCAGGCGCCGTTCCCGCTGGAAGGTCGCGTGAGATCTCCGCTGCATCTCTGCCGAATGCTAGGACTTGGGTCTGCGCGAAGAAGTTGCTCATGAGCAGGTCGTGCATGCTGCCCGTGCCGTCGGCGGTGGGCAGATCGTCGGTGGGCTCACTGAAACCAATGAAATCGGCGGGAACGAGCCGGGTGCCCTGGTGTAGCAGTTGGTAGAAGGCGTGCTGGCCGTTGGTACCCGGCTCGCCCCAGAAGATCTCGCCGGTATCGGCGGAAACGGGCGTGCCGTCGGCGCGCACAGACTTGCCGTTGGATTCCATAGTCAGCTGCTGAAGGTAGGCCGCAAACCGTGACAGATCGTTCGAATACGGCAGCACCGCGCGGGTTCCGGCGTGGAAGAAGTTGTTGTACCAGAGCCCGATCAGGCCGAGCAGCACCGGCGCATTGGCCTCTAGCGGAGCGGTCCGGAAGTGCTCGTCAACGAGGTGGAATCCGGCGAGGAATTCAGCGAAACGTTCCCGGCCGATCACCGCCATCACCGACAGGCCGATCGCCGAGTCCACCGAGTAGCGCCCACCGACCCAGTCCCAGAAACCGAACATGTTGTCGGTGTTGATGCCGAAATCCTCGACCAGTCGGCTGTTCGTCGACACCGCGACGAAATGCTTGGACACCGCGTCCGGTCCGCCACTGCCGCCGAGTCCGTCAACCAGCCACCGCCGCGCCGCGGTCGCGTTGGTCAGGGTTTCAAGGGTGGAGAAGGTCTTGGATGCAATCACGAAAAGTGTTGTGGCCGGATCGAGTCCGGCCAGTGTGGCCACGACGTCGGCCGGATCGACATTGGACACGAACCGCGCCGAGATTCCCGCGTCGGCGTAGTGACGCAAAGCCTGGTCCACCATCACCGGTCCCAGATCCGATCCGCCGATACCGATGTTGACCACCGTGACGATCCGCTCCCCGGTCGCGCCGCGCCAGTCGCCGCTGCGCAGTCGGTCGGTGAAGTCGCCCATCCGGTCGAGGACGTCGTGCACATCGGCGACGACATCGCGCCCATCGACGGTCAGCGCGGCTCCGCGCGGCAGCCGCAGCGCGGTGTGCAGAACGGCCCGGTCCTCCGAGGTGTTGATGTGGACGCCGGAGAACATTGCGTCGCGTCGCTCGGTGAGGTTCGCCGCGCGCGCAAGGTCCAGCAACAGCGTCAAGGTCTGCCCGGTGACGCGGTGCTTGCTGTAGTCGATGTAGAGGTCGCCGACGGTGAGTGCCATTTCGGTGCCACGGGTGGGGTCCTGGGCGAAGAGCTCGCGCAGCTGCTCGGCCCCGATCTCGTCATGATGTCGGGACAGCGCCTGCCATGCCGGCGTGGCGGTGATGTCGGGAACAACTGGAGACTCCTCGGTGGCCATGTTGAGAACCCTAGTGCGGCCGTGCGAACAACAGGAGTAAATGATGGGGGTATGGATACTTCCTCGTTGCTGGCGTCGGTACCCACAGGCCTGTGGATCGGGGGTGAGGAACGCGCCGGGTCGTCGACGTTCGACGTGCTCAATCCGGCCAACGATGAAGTGCTGGCCAGCGTCGCCGATGCCACCGCCGAGGACGCCGCTGCCGCGCTCGACGCCGCATGTGCAGTCCAGGATGAGTGGGCGGCGACTCCGCCGCGAGAACGTGGCGAGATCCTGCGGTCAGTGTTCGAGTCCATCACCGAACGCACCGACGAGATCGCGACGTTGATGACGCTCGAAATGGGCAAGGTGCTCGCCGAAAGTAAAGGGGAAGTGAAGTACGGATCCGAGTTCTTCCGCTGGTTCGCCGAAGAAGCGGTGCGCATCGGGGGCCGCTACATACAGGCCCCGGCGGGCAACGGACGCATCATCGTCACCAAGGCACCCGTCGGTCCTTGCTACGCGGTGACGCCGTGGAACTTCCCGCTGGCGATGGGGACCCGCAAGATCGGGCCTGCGCTCGCGGCCGGCTGCACGATGATCGTCAAGCCCGCCCACGAAACGCCGCTGACCATGCTGCTACTCGCCAAGCTGATTGACGAGGCTGGGCTACCCAAAGGCGTGCTGTCGGTGCTACCGACCACCAAACCGCGTGACGTCACCGCAGCGCTCATCGACGACGGCCGGCTCCGCAAGCTCACTTTCACCGGGTCTACCGGGGTGGGCAAGGCGCTGGCCAAACAGGCGTCCGACGCATTGTTGCGTCAGTCCCTGGAACTCGGCGGGAACGCCCCGTTCATCGTGTTCGACGACGCCGACATCGACGCGGCCGTCGACGGGGCGATCCTCGACAAGATGCGCAA
>ERZ888423.2991-NODE-2991-length-11690-cov-14.116287_pt1 | contig 11690 bp, 9 predicted proteins | sample MGYA00520523_ERZ888423 | MGnify/ENA primary metagenome ERZ888423 (study PRJEB32303, sample SAMEA104408611) | aquatic metagenome | biome: Brackish water; feature: Pelagic; material: water | place: Baltic Sea | collected 2014-06-08T10:24:00 | depth 30,27 m ...
AAATTCTTTGGTTTGATATGCCAACAGGAGGAAATCCAATTGGAAATGGAACTAATTTTACAACTCCATTTTTGACAAATACGCAAGTTTATTATGCAACAGCATCTGTGAATAATTGCACAACCTTGCCAAGAACTGCAATTACAGTAAACGTAAATCCAAGACCTTCTATTACCTCAACAACAGATGATTTGATTTGTTCAGGAAGGGCAATTTTATCTGCAACAGCCTCTGAAGGTGACGTTTTTTGGTATGATTCTTTGACAAGTTTAACATCAATTTTTGTTGGAAATTCTTTTGAAACTCCTGTTTTAATAAGTTCTGTAACCTATTATGTAAGTGCAAATCGTGATAATTGTGAAACCGCATCAAGAACTCCAGTACATGCAATTTTGGATGATACCATTCCTGATTTTGATGTTTCTGAAAATGGCTATGGTTTGTGTCAAGATGTTGGTTCAATAACATTAGAAACTAGAAATCCGCAAGGAAATTACACCTATATTTGGAAAAATGACAGCAGTACTTTCACTGAAAATTCATCTTCGATAACAGTTACTTCCGAAGGGAATTATTATGTTTCGGCTATTTCTGAAGCAGGTTGTATTTCTGATGAAAAACAAATTGTAGTGACAAAATCTGAAATTGCGACAATTTCCAAGGACGATGTGATCATTACGGATGATTCCACTAATAATTCCATTCAAGTTGCGAATCCAAATTTAGGAATTGGCGACTATGAATTTGCCATTGACAATGAATTTGGTAATTATACTGGTGGTAGTTTTTTTAAAAATTTATCACCTGGAATTCACACGTTGTTTGTAAGAGACAAATTGGGTTGTGGAGTAGCTTCATTTCAATTTTCTATTTTAGCATATCCAAAATTTTTTACTCCAAATGGTGATGGAGAAAATGATTTTTGGACTATCAATGGTTTTGATGCTAGTTTTTATAAGATGTCACAAATTTCTATTTTTGACAGATTTGGGAAACTTATTTATCAGATTGAACCAAATTCTCAAGGTTGGAATGGAGATTATCAAGGAAAAAAACTACCATCCAATAGTTATTGGTTTCGAGTACTGTTAACTGATATCAATGGAAATACGATTGAAAAATCGGGAAATTTTAGTTTAATAAGAAAATAAAAAACATGGCTTTAGTAACTCCACTTGCAGCAGAACACGATTTAGAAACCAAAAAGTTGGCAGAATTTTTTAATGAAACTTTGGGTTTTTGTCCAAATTCTGTTTTAACAATGCAAAGAAGACCAGCCATTTCTAAAGCTTTTATTAACTTAAACAAAGCAGTTATGGCAAATGAAGGTAGAGTTACATCAGCCCTAAAAAGAATGATTGCTTGGGTTTCTAGTAATGCAACAGGTTGTAGATATTGTCAAGCACATGCAATTAGAGCAGCAGAACGGTATGGAGCAGAGCAAGCACAACTAGATAATATTTGGGAATATAAAACGCATAAAGCTTTTTCGGATGCAGAAAGAGCAGCTTTAGATTTTTGTCTAGCAGCCTCTGTTGTTCCAAATGCGGTGAATGCTGAAATTAAGTCAGCGCTATATAAATATTGGAATGAAGGAGAAATTGTAGAAATGTTAGGTGTCATTTCTCTTTTTGGATATTTAAACAGATGGAACGATTCTATGGGAACAACTTTAGAAGAAGATGCTATAGAAAGTGCTAATCAGTTTTTAGGAAAACACGGGTTCGAAGTTGGTAAACATGATGGTTCTAAGTACTAAAATTATTTCAATTTCAAAGGTTCTTCATCAATAGATAAACCATTGAAACCAGTTTTCATAAAGTTTCGAATATTTTGGTGTGATGTTCCAGTTGAATCTTCCAAAACGTTTTTGTAGTGTTCTCCAAAACAAAAAAGCGTTTCTTGTTTTGTGAATTTTTGATGAATAGCAAACGCAAATAATTTGCAAGAACCTGAATTTTCGGCAAATTTATTCTTAATTTTACCATTTAAAAGGTAGTTGGTGAGAAGTTAAAATTTTCGTCAATTACTTGCATTGTCTAAGAAAGTAAAATGGATTTTGGAGACGATTTTAATTTTGAAAACTGATATATTTTTAAAAGAATTAATTTTTCCCAACATTTTTAAAAGCGTCTCTTAATTTTTCGTCATTAATAATGTATTTTTTATATCTCCCATCTTTGTATCTGAAGTAAATAAAAACGGGCATAAAAACGAAAGACAAATACATGATACCCAGACCCATCACAATTTGTGCTTTTTCGTGTTCAGTGTTTATGAGAAAAATTCCTATTGCTATCCAAAATAAAAAGACAGCAAACATAATTTTTAATACGATTTTCATGTCGTAAAAATACAAAAACGCTATCTTTAATTTTTAATTTTTAATTTTTTTCTGATGAAATGGAAAATTGTATTTTTATTATTAACAGTTATTTTAGGATGTTCAAAATCGGATGTTATGAATCAAAAATCACCAAAAATTGTCATTGCGCATAGAGGCGCCTCTGGATATTTGCCTGAACATACTTTGGAAACAAAAGCGATGGCGCATGCTATGAATGTTGACTTTATTGAACAAGATTTGGTGTTGAGTAAAGATGATATTCCCATTGTAATTCATGATATTTATTTGGATGATGTCACGAATGTTTCCCAAATTTTTCCTAATAAAAAAAGAAATGATGGGCGCTTTTATGTCATTGATTTTACGTTTGAAGAACTAAAAACATTAAACGTTTTTGAAAGATTTGACCATAAAACAGGCAAGCAAGTATATCCAAATCGTTTTCCAAGAGGGAAAGGTTCTTTCAGATTGCATTCTTTACAAGAAGAAATCGAACTGATACAGGGTTTAAATAAAAGCACTAACAAAAATATTGGCATTTATCCAGAAATTAAAGCACCAGAATTTCATCAAAAAGAAGGAAAAAAATTATCAGAAATTGTGCTGAAAATTTTATCAGATTATGGCTATAAAACCCCAAAAGACAGGTGTATTTTACAGTGTTTTGATTCTAAAGAATTGGAACGAATCAGGAAAGAATTGCATACTGAACTGTTTTTAGTGCAATTAATAGAATTTCCAGAAGAAACTAAAAAACTCGATTATTTTGCGACTTTTGCTGACGGAATAGGACCTTGGTATCGTCAAATTTTAGATAAAAAAGTAGATGAAAAATGGACATTTACACCTCTTGTTTCTGATGCACACAAACTTGGTTTAAAAGTACACCCTTATACTTTTAAGGCAGATCAATTAGGCGAATTTTCTACTTTTAATGAATTGTTAGAAATACTTTTAATTAAAGCAAATGTGGATGGGGTTTTTACAGATTTTCCTGATTTGGTTGTTAACTTTTTAAATGAGAAAAAATAAATATTCTTATTCTAGTTAAAGAGAAGTTACCTCAATTAATTTGTTTCTATAAGCTGTCAATAATTTGGACTTTGAAATAAATCCAACATATTTTTTGTCCTTCACAACAGGCAAATTCCAAGCATCACTATATTTAAATTTTCGCATCACTGTCTCTGCAGAATCATTATAAAAAATGATTTCTGGAGCAGCTTTCATGATGGTTTGTACATCCACTTTGTCATACATTTCAGCATCAAACATGATGGACCTGATGTCATCTAGCAACACAATTCCCAAAAAATCTTGGTCTTTATCAATCACAGGGAACATATTTCTATTCGAATTTGCCACTGCCTTTTTCAACATCTTGCCCAACATCATTTCAGGATATATTGGAACAAAATTGGTTTCTATCAATTTGTCAATTTGCAACATCATCAAGACATTTTTGTCTTTGTCATGTGTAATTAATTCGCCTTTTTTTGCCAATTCAACTGTGTAAATTGAATTCGCCACAAAGTATTTTGTAAACGCAAATGAAATGGTTGCAACCAACATTAATGGCACAAAAAGTTCATATCCACCTGTAATTTCGGCAATTAAAAAAATAGCAGTTAGTGGTGCATGCAGCACTCCAGCCATTAATCCAGCCATGCCAATCAAGGTAAAATTACTTTCAGAAACATTGCCTCCTAAAACATTAATAATTTTTGCAAGCGCATTTCCTAAGGCACTTCCCATAAACAATGTTGGGATAAAAATTCCTCCAACACCACCAGCAGAAAAGGTAATTGTCATAGCAATTGCTTTGAAAAAAGCGATGATTAATAGAAAAGTAATAACCATCCAAGCATTTGAAAAATCAATATTATAGGGCAAATCTTTCAAAGCTTCTATGGAATTTCCATTCAATAAATTATTGATTAAACCATAACCTTCTCCATATAAAGGCGGAATAAAATACAGCATCATTCCAATTAAAAATCCACCAAAAATGAGTTTATGAACCGGTTTTTTAATTCGTTTGAAAAAATTGGTAATTCTGAAATAGATTTTAGAAAAATATACTGATGCGATTCCTGTTCCTAATCCTAATAAAACATAATAAAAAATGTCTCTTACAGCAAAATCATTAATCAGTTTAAACCCCAGTAAAGCGTCTTTTTCAAAGAAAAAATAAGACGTAATGACTGCTGAAACTGAGGCTAATAAAAGTGGAACTAAAGAAGCAAAAGCTAAATCTAAACTGAAAATTTCAATCGCAAAAATAATCGCAGCAACAGGCGCTTTAAACATTGATGACATGGCCCCAGCAGTTGCACAACCGATTAACAAAATTCTCGTTTTTGCATTCATATGAAACAATTGCGCCACTGTTGAACCCAAAGCAGCACCTGTGCTCACAGCAGGACCTTGCAAACCAGCAGAACCACCAAAACCAACAGTGATTGGCGCTGTAATTAAAGAGGCATAGATTTTATAACTATCGATAATTCCTTGGCGTTTTGAAACTGCATGCAAAGTCGTAGAAATTCCATGACCAATTTCTTTTTTGATGACTTTGATTTTGATATAATATACCAAAACCAGTCCAATGATTGGAAAAATGAAATACAAAGAATAATGAAAATCCTTGATGAATTTTCCTTCTAAAACACTTTCAAAAAAGAAGGTTAAATTTTTTAAAACAGCGGTTCCTAAACCTGCTAAAAGCCCAACTAAAACGCTCAAAGCATATACAAACTGGCGTTCGGAGATATATTTATATCTCCAAATTAAAATCTGTTTGAAAAAGCTTTTATTTGTTGGCATTTGTTAATAATCAATAAAAATAAACACACTTTTTATATTAAATCCAATAAAAAATCCCGCAAAGAGCGGGAGTTCAATTTTATGCTTCAATGTCTAATTTGATATTCAATTCCTTCAGTTGAGCATCATCAATAAAAGCAGGCGCATCAATCATTACGTCTCTTCCTGAGTTGTTTTTTGGAAACGCAATAAAATCTCTGATGGTTTCTTGACCGCCCAAAATTGCCACCAATCTGTCCAATCCAAAAGCCAAACCTCCATGAGGGGGTGCGCCATATTCAAAAGCATCCATCAAAAATCCGAATTGAGCTTTAGCCTCTTCATTAGAAAAACCCAAATGGTTCAGCATGGTTGCTTGTGTTTTTTTGTCATGAATTCTGATAGAACCTCCACCAATTTCATTTCCATTCAACACCAAATCATAGGCATTTGCTTTCACTGCCCCAGGATTTGAATCTAACATTTCAAGTTGTCCTGGTTTTGGAGACGTAAATGGATGGTGCATTGCGTGATAATGTCCAGTTTCTTCATCCAACTCCAATAAAGGAAAATCAATGACCCAAAGAGGTGCAAATTCATTTGAATTTCTCAATTCTAAACGCGTTGCTAATTCCATTCTTAAAGCTGATAATTGTGCACGAACTTTGTTGGTTTCACCTGATAAAACACAGATTAAATCTCCCTCTTTTGCGCCAGTGATTTTTGCCCAATTTGCCAAATCAGTTTCATCATAAAATTTATCAACTGATGATTTGAACGTTCCGTCTTCGTTTACACGACAATATACCATTCCAAGTGCGCCAATTTGAGGTCTTTTTACCCAATCAATCAAGGTATCAATTTCTTTTCTGGTGTATGAATTTGCACCAGGAACAGCAATTCCCACAATCAATTCAGCATTTTTAAAAACTGGAAAATCTTTGTGTTTGGTAACTTCATTCAATTCGCCAAATTGCATTCCAAAACGAATATCTGGCTTGTCATTTCCATACAAACGCATGGCATCATCATAGAAAATTCTTGGGAATTTTTGGATGTCAATTCCGCGAATTTCCTTTAACAAGTGTTTGGTCATTCCTTCAAAAACGGCCAAAATATCTTCTTGCTCCACAAATGCCATTTCGCAATCAATTTGTGTAAATTCAGGTTGTCTGTCAGCGCGTAAATCTTCGTCTCTAAAACATTTTACAATCTGAAAATACTTGTCCATTCCACCAACCATTAAAAGCTGTTTAAAGGTTTGCGGGCTTTGAGGCAGAGCATAAAATTGCCCTTTATTCATTCTTGAAGGCACCACAAAATCACGAGCTCCTTCAGGAGTTGATTTGATTAGATAAGGCGTTTCAATTTCAATAAAACCTTGATTTGACAGGAATTTTCGCACTTCCATGGTTACTTTGTGGCGAAAAATCAAATTCTCTTTTACAGGATTTCTACGAATATCCAAATAGCGATATTTCATTCTAATATCTTCACCACCATCAGTTTGATCTTCGATGGTAAAGGGAGGCAATTTTGCAGGATTTAAAATCTCCAATTTGGTAACCAAAATTTCAATTTCTCCAGTAAGCATTTTGTCATTTTTTGATTCACGCTCAATCACAGTTCCTGTTATTTGAATTACATATTCTCTACCCAAAGATTTTGCTTTTTCCATCATCACTTTTGGAGTGCGTTTTTCATCAAAAATAAGTTGCGTTATGCCATATCTGTCTCGCAAATCAACCCAAATCATAAAACCTTTGTCTCTAGATTTTTGAACCCAGCCAGCCAAAATAACTACATTATTGATGTGAGATGCACTTAATTCTCCGCAAGAATGACTTCTATACATAATTTTCTAAAATTTAAGGAGTAAAATTAAACATTTTATCCGTTAAAATCTTTGTAAGTTTGTATTTATGAGCGCAATTAATTTCAAATTGTTTGCTTTTTATTTTTTTAAAAATGATTCACAAATGAGCAAAATCTATTTAGTTCCAACACCAATTGGCAATCTTGAAGACATGACTTTACGAGCCATTAGAATTTTAAAAGAAGTCGATTTTATTTTGGCAGAAGACACTCGTACCAGTCGGAAATTGCTAAAAAACTACGAAATTTTGACTCAAATGTACAGTCATCACATGCACAATGAACACAAATCAATTGACGGAATTATCAAGCGATTACAAGCAGGAGAAACCTGTGCGTTGATTTCTGATGCGGGAACACCAGGCATTTCTGATCCTGGATTTTTATTGACAAGAGCTTGTATTGAAAACAACATTGAGGTAGAATGTTTGCCAGGAGCAACAGCTTTTGTTCCAGCTTTAGTGAACTCAGGATTGCCTAATGATAAATTTGTTTTTGAAGGATTTTTACCAGTAAAAAAAGGGCGTCAAACGAGATTTTTGCTTTTATCAGAAGAAAAAAAAACGATGATTTTTTATGAATCTCCTCACAAACTGGTAAAAACATTGACTGATTTTGTTACATATTTTGGTGAAGAAAGGCAACTTTCCGTTTCAAGAGAATTGACGAAAATATTTGAAGAAACGAAAAGAGGTACTACAAAAGAAGTCCTTGAATATTTTAGCAAAAAACCTACGAAAGGAGAAATTGTCATTGTGGTGGATGGAAAAAAGTAACATTAAGCGTTAAATTGTTTTAACAATAAAAATCCAAAATAAATATAAGCTATCAATTGATAAATTGATTAATATTGCTGATTGAAAAAAAAACTATTAAATCAGTTTGACATGACTTTAAAATCAGTAAAAAATATACTTTCTTTTATCTTTATTTTATTTTTAAGCAGTTCGTTAACAGCACAAAATAAAAAAATCAAAGTGCTATTCGTGGGCAATAGCTTTATTTATTACAATAATCTACCACAAGTAGTTTCTGCAATGGCAAAATCGCAAGATATTATTATAGAAACCAAACATTCAACAGTTGGCGGATCAAGTTTAGAAAATCATTGGAAAGAGGAGAGAGGCACTCAAACTCGTGGAATGATTGAATTGGAAAAATGGGATTATGTGGTTTTTAATAATCATAGTTTAAGTCCAATTAACAACGCCCAAAACTTTGTAGATTATGGGAAAAGATTTGCAGATTTGGTAAGATCAAAAGGAGCTGAGCCTGTTTTTATGATGACCTGGGCTTACAAATCAAACCCATTAATGTTGCCAGAAATAGAAAAAATGTATAAAAATCTTTGTGAACAGACAAAAACTGATTTTGTTCCTGGAGGACCTCTTTTTGCAAGCTCTTTAAAATACAGACCTGATTTAGAATTATTTCATGATAATATTCATCCATCTCCAAACGGCACCTATCTTTTAGCGTTGGCATTTTATAAATTTTTTACTGGCAAAAATGTTAATACAATCCCAACAAATATTGCTACTTTAGATACAAATGGACAAACTTTATACTTGGTTTTTATGAACGATTTGGATGCAATCTTTTTTCGTCAATTAGTTAACGAATTTCAATTTAAAACCTTAACTCAAAAATTAGAAGTGATTACAAACCCAAAATAATGAGTATATCATTTTTAAAACAAAACTATTAGCATATTGTTAAAAAGGGATTTAAAATTTTATTTTATGCTTGTTTTCTTGCCCTAAGTTAAAAATACGTTAATCATGTATTTATGCACACATAATCTATTAATGCTTTTATATTTGCAGTAAATATAATTAGTGTGAGATTTACATCGGTAGTTTTTTGTTTTTTTTTAGGATTCTTAAATTCATTTTCTCAAGTTGACGAAAATCAAATTGGTTCTTGGTATATGTATTTTTTTAATAACAAATTCGAAAACTCGAATTGGGGAATTCAGGGCGATATTCAACATCGAGATTGGGCAATTTTGGGTGATCAAGAACAGTTAATGCTTCGTTCAGGAATTACTTATATTCCAAAAAATTCAGGTGCGATGTTTACATTTGGATTTGCAAATATCACAACAGGTGATTTTGGGGATTCTGATGGTACTTTTAATGAAAACAGGTTGTATCAAGAAGTCTTATTTTCTCAAAAATTAGAGAACCGTTTTTTTATAACACATCGTTTTCGTTACGAACAAAGATTTATTGAAAATCAAGATTTTAGGACTCGTTATCGATATAATTTTTTTTTAAATATTCCTCTGAATTCTAAAGGATTAAGCCCAAAAACCATTTATGCTGCGTTCTATAACGAGCTGTTTATCAATGGTGAAAAATCAATTGGAAACAACAATTCTGTTGAAATATTTGATAGAAATAGAACTTATTTTGGAATGGGCTATGTGTTGAACAAAATTATCAAATTTCAAGTAGGTATTATGAAACAAACTACCAGTTCTTTGAGCAAAAATCAGTTGCAAATCAGTATGCATCACAATTTTTAAAACCCTTTTTTTACATATTTTATAATTTTCGAGATTCATAAACGTAGTTTCTAAGCTTATGTAACCTAAAAATTTTGATTTGGTAACATTGTGATAACCTTTCAACTAAAGTTTAAAATTACATTTGTGTCATCTAAAATACATGAAAGGCAGGCTTGAGAATAGAAAGTTATAGTGTAATTGTAAGATTTGAATTAATTAGTTAAACCTCAATATTTGTTGAGGTTTTTCTATTTCTACAATCCATATTTGTTCGTACTTTTGTAGTGTATGATAGATCAAATAGAAGCCATTTCAGAAAAAGTAGTTTTGATTGGCGTAATCACGCAATTTCAAGACGAGTCAAAATCTAAAGAATACCTTGATGAGTTGGAATTTTTAACATTAACTGCTGGAGGAATTGCTTTAAAAAGATTTGTTCAAAAAGTAGACAAACCAAATCCTAAAACTTTTTTAGGAATTGGAAAATTAGAGGAGGTAAGACAGTTTATTGATGCTAACGAAATTGGGACTGCTATTTTTGATGACGAACTTACGCCAGGACAACTCAGAAATATTGAAAAAGAACTGAACTGTAAAATTCTTGACAGAACCAATTTAATCCTTGATATTTTTGCACAAAGAGCGCAAACTAGCTCTGCTAAAATGCAGGTAGAATTGGCTCAAAATCAATATATTTTACCAAGATTGACAAGACTTTGGACACACCTTGACAAGCAAAAAGGTGGAATAGGAATGCGTGGTCCTGGAGAAACTGAAATTGAAACCGACAGGCGAATTATTCGTGATAAAATAACACTTCTTAAAAAGAAATTACTCACCTTAGACATTCAGATGGCTGTTCAACGAAAAAATCGTGGCAAAATGGTTCGTGTTGCATTGATTGGCTACACAAACGTTGGGAAATCTACACTGATGAATGTGATTAGTAAAAGTGATGTTTTTGCAGAAAATAAATTATTCGCGACTTTAGACACCACCGTTCGAAAAGTGGTGATTAAAAATATTCCTTTTTTGATGACAGACACTGTTGGTTTTATCAGGAAACTGCCAACACAATTGGTAGAATCTTTCAAGTCTACGTTAGATGAAGTTTGTGAAGCAGACTTACTGCTTCATGTTGTTGATATTTCTCATCCTCATTTTGAAGATCATATTGACTCTGTAAACTCGATTTTATTGGACATTAAATGTGGAGATAAACCCACATTGTTGGTGTTTAATAAAATGGATGCTTATGAATATCAGACAATTGATGAAGACGATTTGATGACCGAAAAAGGAAAAGAACATTACACATTACAAGATTGGAAAAAAACATGGATGAATGAATATGAAGTAGAATCCATTTTTATTTCAGCCCTAAACAAAGACAATTTGGAAGATTTTAAAGAAAAAGTTTACAAAGAAGTGAAGAAAATTCACGTTCAACGTTTTCCGTATAATGATTTCTTATTTGAAGAATATCAATAAATTAGGATGGATTTTTTCTTTTGAATGTAATTTTTTTTGCGCGATCTTTCCAAGATTTACGAGCCAATTCCTGTAAATCTGCAACATTATCTGTTTCATCCATAATTTCTAAACCAAGAAGGGTTTCAATGACATCTTCTTGAGAAACAATTCCGTTTACAGAACCATATTCGTCCACAACCAAAGCAATGTGTTCTTTTTCTTTGATCAAAATATCAAACAAATCTGGAATAGATAAATCTCTATCAGTAATCAAAATTTCACGTTTTAACGTAGAAAGTGTTTCCTCTCCTTTTCCAGCAATAATTGCTTCCAACAAAGAATTTTTTAAAAAATAACCTGTTATTTCATCTGGACTTTCATTGAACAATGGAATTCTTGAAAAGCGCAAATTTTGATGTTCTTCATAGAAAGAGATAATTGTATCATTTTCATCAGCAATCTCTAAAACGGATCTTGGTGTCATCACATCAGTTACTTTTATTTCTTTGAAACCGATTAAATTGCGAATTACCTTACTCTCATTTTGATGAAAAACGCCTTCTTTTTCAGCTATGTCAGCCATCACTAAAAAACTTTCTCTGCTCAAAATACTTGTGTGACTATCTCCACCAATAAGTCTTGTAGTTATCTGCAATAACCATAAAATTCCAGAATATT
>ERZ888423.2992-NODE-2992-length-11689-cov-6.253997_pt1 | contig 11689 bp, 12 predicted proteins | sample MGYA00520523_ERZ888423 | MGnify/ENA primary metagenome ERZ888423 (study PRJEB32303, sample SAMEA104408611) | aquatic metagenome | biome: Brackish water; feature: Pelagic; material: water | place: Baltic Sea | collected 2014-06-08T10:24:00 | depth 30,27 m ...
GGGGCGGGTTCGAACTTTTCAAGTGGTGGAGACCTCGATGAATTTGGGTCTTTTACGGATCCGATATCAACGCACATCTCTAGGTTGACTTCGAATGTTGCGGTAAGTCTGAATATGCTTCGAGAACGCCTCGGGACAAAATTGTGTTGCGAAATGCATGGTGAAAACTTCGGTGCCGGTGTTGAACTACCCGCCTTTGCTGGGTGGGTTGTTGCGAACCACGACACTCGATTTTGTCTTCCAGAGATTGCTTTAGGTCTTGTCCCGGGTGCAGGTGGAACTGCGAGCTTGCCACGACGTATTGGACGACAGCGAACTACTTGGTTGGCGCTAACTGGCCGAGCGATTGATGCGCAAAAGGCTTTCGAATGGGGCCTCATTGATGAAATTTCTACCTGAGGGATCTCCTGAACTTCAGCAGCTGAATTGGCTTGCTCGTGAGTTTGAGTTGTTATCTGGAATTGCAGTTGACCCGCAGGAATTGCTGGTGCAAAGAGCGCGACATACGGGTTGGCAAGCGGGCCCCTCGCAAAGTGTTGGTGGTTCGTGTCATCTCATGCAGACTTCAGATGGACAATGGATTGCCATCAACTTGGCTCGTCCCGAAGATCATGAACTTGTAGGCATTTTCTTTTCATTAGAAGTTGGCGTGAATGAAGAAATAGACATCGGCCAACTTCGCGACAATGTCCGAACGTGCACTTCGTCGGACCTCCTCGAGTATGCAATAGATGTCGGCCTTCCGATATCGCGACTCAATGAAGTGGCCAACAGTTATTCGCATAGTGAGTTGCCGGTCAAAGTTCAACACGTTCAAAAGACCACCACTCAAACTTGGCGCAAACAACTGAAAGTTGTTGACCTCTCTTCGTTGTGGGCAGGTCCACTGTGTTCGCAACTTCTTCAACAATGTGGCTATGAAGTGTTGAAGGTTGAATCGTTGTATCGACCTGATGGTGCACGGTTCGGAAACCCGAATTTCTTTGCCGAACTTGATGAAGGCAAGTCTCACGTGGACCTTGACTTCTATTCAGCGTTGGGTATCTCTCGCTTGCGCGAATTAATCTCCGAGGCCGATGTAGTGATTGAGGGCTCTCGTCCGAGAGCACTGCAACAACTTGGAATCAATGCCGATGAGATATTGCAAAATGCGAAACCGCAGGTGTGGTTGTCGATCACCGGGTACGGTCGAGACGGCGTGTCCGGTCAGCGAGTCGGCTTTGGGGACGACTGCGCCGTGGCAGGAGGTTTAGTGGATTTCTCGCCCGAAGGTCCTCTGTTTTTGGGAGATGCGGTGGCCGACCCGATCTCGGGAATGGTGGCAGCCACAGCGATTATGCGAGCACTTAAGGAACAAAAGCCCTGCTTGATAGCGGTGTGCCTGGCCGAATCGGCGGCTTGGCTAAATAGTGTCCGCCAAAAACAAGAAAGTCAGCGAGACTTCAAGCCATGAAGCCGTACTACTGCGTTCGCTTGGAAGGACTTACGTGGCCGTCGGCCCAGCAATCCAAACTTCGTGAATTAGTTGAAACATGGCTTGAGGCTGAGCACCCATTTGACGACCGCGGGCCTGGTGTCTCGATACGTCTTGATGCCGAGAATCCCGAACAGTGGTGGCGATACACGATCGATGAATCGCTCAACGGCGGTGCGATCGTGTCAACAACAATCACAATTCTAAATTTGGAGAAGCGTTCAACGTTTGAAGTCCGGACTTCTGTCGTGCCGAGCGGCTTGCGTGTCACGCCTTTGAAGATCTCGGTGTCGGTCAAGACAAAGCGCGACCTGCTGAAGCGAGCTGTTGAAACAGTGACGTTGTACGACGCCGGTATTAAGATCGGTGCAAAAACCGCGGTGATCACCGATACCTCTGGAGCGGAAGCGATTGCCGCCTTCTTTGAAGCACCAAGTCGGGCTTTGCCAATAGTGATTGAAACCACATCGTCAATAGATACGTCAGTTTTCGAATCACAAAAATTGGCTCCCGAATTGGCTGGACTCGCACATGTTGTGCAGATTGTTGGCTCAGCCCCCCGAGTTGCATTTAATGAATTTCACGGCCGCGATGTGTTGCGGCAACAAGGTTTAGTCGTTTTATGGCCAGACCATACAAATGAATCAATTTCTGGGCATGGAATGTTGGCTGGCGCTGGTGAAAAAGACCGAAATCAAGTGCGACAGACCGTCACGGTTATTGCCGCAGATTCATTGGCTCCATTGCGTGCTCCACGTTTTCGTCGACGAGCTGCTGAACAAGAAGTTGAAATTCGCGTTGTCGAAGCCACGAAAATTGAAAATGATTCGCTAGGGGACCCTGAAACAGTTTCTTGGAATGAATACCGAAGCGCCCTTGATGGATGGCAAGAAACAGAAGAACATGTGGGCGAACTTGAACAAGCAATGGCTGAAGCCGACCGAATCATCGCAGAGCAACAGACGATTATTGAAAACAAAGATCAAGCAGTGAACCAACTGATCTTGCAGAACGTGAACTACGCAATTGAGCTCAATAAGAACCCCAGTGGTTTGGTGGCATCTAATGCCATTGATGCAGTGAACCAAGCAGCTGAACGCTGTGACTATCTCATATTCCATCCGCAGGCAATCGCAACCGCTAAAGACCTTGATGGCATTGATGCCAACCGATTGTTACAAGATTTGATGCGCTTAAACATCGTTGCGCGCGACTGGCAAAGCGGGCAAATCAACAATGCTTCAATCAAAGTGGCATGCCGCGGTTTAGGTCTCGATTTTGCGCCGGGTGTTGGCGACAATGCGGCGCAAAAGTTTGGTTCGGATTACGCGTTTACCTGGCAAGGTCGCACCGAGTTTGCTATCGCCCATATACGGAATGGAAAGGGTGCACGGATGTACCGCGTACACGTTTTTTTTGACGATGCATTACGTCAAGTAGTTGTGGCCTATGTGGGTCGCCATTTGCGAGGGAAGCGGGATCAGTAGTTTGACCGCCCAAAAGATCGCATGTGATGGCGAGGCGAGCGGTCGTCATGAGTGGTATTGAAACTCAATGAGTGACAAAAAACTGAGCGATTCATGAATTTTCTTGCTTATTTTTCACAAAAATGTCACAAGAAGTGTCATTTTCGGAGGGTCGATCGACGAGTCACAAAACAAACTACTATGAGGATCTTTACTAACAGTATTTGAAAATAGTGTGAACTATTAGGTCAAGTTGGGCGAAATCTGAGACACCAATAGGGCAAAATGCTCAAGTGAATTATTCAGAGGCTGGCGACGGAGTCATAGGTTCAAATCCTGATGACGACCGCGATTCTTCAGCTGAAACCGAAGATTTCCCACCCGATCAAGCCTGGATCCGTCGATCGTTTTGGGTGAAAACCTTGCAAGATGCTCGCCGGCGCAAAACCTGGGTGCGAGTGAATCGCTTGTACACCGAGAAAACGGCCGCTCAAGTGGCCAGCGATTTACGAGCAGCACATCATCGAGACGTCAAAAAGTTGCGAGTCAAAGGAATTCTTCCCGGCGATAAATGGGACACTCGTTGGAATTCTTCACCTGAGGGGCCAGAAGGTCAGTACTCAATCTGGATTCGGTACATCGGTCACGAAAAGTAACAGCGATGCCGAATCGCGAGTAATCAACTTGGGGATTCGGCATCAGCAACTAGAAACGCGGGCTTGATCAAAAAACTCTTCTCGCGAAAGTTTTACCAGCGCTCGAACGACCAACTCTCTGGTCGCCCGTTTTTGTAGGGCATGACACCGTGGAAGATTCGCGGATCAGTGTCAAAAACGAGAGGTAAGAAGTACCGGTCGCCTTCCCACATCGGAAGTTGCGCAGCATCACGCTCAGCTTGTTCATCGCTACAAGCTTGAAGCACGCGCGAGATTGAAATCCATGCCAGGTCACCTTCAACATTTGTTGACAAAGGATCGCCAGTCCACCCGTCGATGATGAACATCGGGGACATCCAATCTTCTCCATTTGGCCCAAAACCGGGCCACGAGACCGTGCCACGTAGGCGCATGGACGTCACTTCGATGCCGGCCTCTTCGCGAATTTCTCGACGCATTCCAGATGCCAAATCTTCGTTGGTTTCAAGCTTGCCGCCGAGTCCGTTCCATTTGCCGAGATGTTCATCGTTAGCCCGCTTATTGCGATGCACTAACAACACTTCATTGGTCTCGCGATTCACGATGTATCCGAGAGTTCCCAAAATCGGCGTATAAGGCATGTCTCACTTGTATCAGAGATTGATGGGGCAGACTGTTGCTATGAGTTTGAAAGACGAGTTCGCCCGAGACGGAGCAATTGTGCTGCGCGGTGTCGTCTCGCCTCATGAACTGTCTTTGTTGACCACTGGCATCGATGCGGTTGTTCGTCATCCAAGCACACGAGCCAAAGTTGCAAGCACTCCCGATGATCCGGGTTTCTTTATCGAAGACTTCAGCACGTGGCGCGAGCACGCTGAGTTTGCTGAATTTGTGAAGAACACAAAGCTGTCAGCAATTGCTGCTGAACTCACTCAGTCAAAATCAATCAGCATGTATCACGATCACGTTTTAGTGAAAGAACCGGGTACACGGCAGCGCACTCCGTGGCATCAGGATCAACCGTATTACGACGTCGAAGGGCAACAAAATGTGAGTTTTTGGATACCAGTTGATCCGATTGCTCAACAGGATTGTCTTGAACTGATTGCGGGAACGCATCGTGGTCCGTGGTTGATGCCGCGATCATTTCTTGATCATCAAGCCAAATGGTTTCCGGAAGGTTCGCTTGAAGAAATGCCTGACTTTGAAAGTCGTCGCGATGAATATCCCATTTTGTCGTGGGATCTCGAACCTGGTGATGCGATTGCGTTTCATATGTTGACGGTGCACGGAGCACCTGGAGTTTCGGGCACTAATCGTCGACGGGTGTTTAGTTTGCGTGTGTTGGGTGATGACATGGTGTACGCGCCTCGCAATTGGGTGACCTCACCAGATATGCGCGCCGTTATGACCGCCGAAGAAGATCAACGTGTCGCTGGTGAACCACTGACAGGAGACTGGTTCCCACTACTTCACCCGTGATTCTGGTGCAGGATCGTTGCGAAAATCGCAACGATCCTGCACCAGAATCACAAGGGGTGGTGATGTTTTATGGTGTTGATGTGGCGATGGTTGTGGTGACATCGTTGGCGCGTTCGCCAAGGTCGATGAATAAAGCCACGCGATCTTCAATGACCGGATACTCGCCATTAGTTGGCGGCGCAAGATCTTCAACATTGATCGTGCGGCCATCGCAATCAGTAAATGTGTCGGTGCCAACAATTTGTTCGATCGCACAACTCACATCTCGGTCGGCAGGGAATGCGTAGTACACCACCCAACCGCGTTCAGAATCGGTGCCGTTGTGATCAAGAACAATGGTGCGTTCACCCGATGTCGTCCCGAGTCCAGGAAAGAGAACTGGTCCATCGGTATTGATGGATTCGGCCCATTGGTCAACATTGCCGATGGGCAATCGATCTGGAGTGAAGGTTGTGGTTTGCGCTTGTTCGCCGGCCATCAATGCAGCGATACCCCACATGACGAGACCAAGCACCAAGAAAAAGCCGAGACCTGCGAGCACTGGAGCAACGGCACGACCAATTGGGGAGCGAAATTCGGGGAGCGCCACGTGGTGAGTCTGCCTATCAGGAACTTCATTTTTGAAGTCGTCCGAAAGATTTCTGAATATTTCTTCAAAAGTTTCCGGATATTTGTCAGGACCGAACCCGTGATTGCTCTTGTACCCCGACAGCGCGAGGGGTGCTGACAACGAAAGGTCCGCCATGAAAATCACCAACTTGTTCGCCAAAGGATTAGCCATCACGGCAATCGCTTCGACCATGGCACTTGGTGTGGGGGTCGCTGGAGTCTCAGCTAGTGATAGTCACCGTGACCGCAACACATCAGGTTCAGAGCACGAGCGCGGTTCGGAACACGGTCACGACGATCATGACCATGACGGTCATGGACGTGGTCACGAATCTCATGGTCAGGGTTGGGGATTCGGACACGGCTCACACGAGCACAGTTCTGATGACGAAGTCGGCAGTGAAGACACCAGCGACGATTCAAGTGATGATTCAAGTCATGATGATTCGGTCCCTGTTGTCACGATGCCTGCTTCTGACAACCCCGTCGACTTTGCCCCGGATACAACAGTTTCGACCTCTGAACCGACTGCAGAGCCGACCATTGAGAACCCGGCGATCGGGCTTGAGATTCCTGCCGTTGCCACTCCGTCTGATTTTCGAGTGACGAGCCCTGCAGTCGTACCAACCATCGAACCGATTTCTGCCAGTCCAACATCAACCAGTCCGACATCAACCAGCCCAAGAACTGCCAGTCCAATATCAAATAGTCCGGCCGCGACAATCCAGCCTCAGATTGTTGATGAAGTTCCCGAAGTGGCTGGTGACCCGACAACTAATCCGTTGATCTCTGGCACCGTTGAGGCAGAGGCCACCCAGCAAACTGCCCCATCAACTTCAAGCAGCCTGCCAATGACAGGAGCATCAGCGATGGTCCTGTTGGGTCTGGCCGCAAGTGTGCTAGCCGCTGGCTGGTTAGTGATCGCCAGTCGTCGTCGCAATAACAACGAAGTCGCTTGAGCCATCCCAACTTCATATCCGTTGGCGGGCGGAGCCCCGATTCGGTTCTGGCGGAGCCGAGTCGGGGCTTTCTCGCGTCAGTGACTCTGCGATGTGACCTAATTATTTAGTGTCATAGTTCCATCCGAACTCGTGCGAATGTGTGGATGACACCCTGATGGCGTAGGGTTTCTCCCTTGTGAAGCGGCCATACCGAGTCGTCGTTGCCAAGCCCGGACTTGACGGGCATGACAGAGGCGCAAAGACCATCACTAGAGCACTCCGCGACCATGGGTTCGAGGTCATCTATACGGGTCTTCATCAGACCCCCGAGCAGATTGCCGAAACGGCACTGCAAGAAGACGTCGACGCCGTGGGATTGTCGTTGTTGTCTGGTGCGCATTTGACGTTGTTCCCTCGAGTGATGGAAGAACTCAAGAATCGTTCCATGGAGGACGTCTTGATTTTTGGCGGGGGAGTCATCCCCGACGCCGATGCCCGCACATTGCGTGAGCAAGGTGTCTCTGAAATCTTCGGACCTGGTTCGTCGCTAAAAGCAATCGCTCAGTGGCTTGAAATAGCGCTGGACGCCCGAGAAGACGCAAGTTAGAGAGAGGACGTAATCAATGGATCTGTTCGAATATCAGGGCAAGCAGTACTTCGCCCGTTTCGACATCCCGGTGAGCCCAGGGGGCGCTGCCGACACTGTTGATGAAGCAGTCAAAGTGGCTGACGCATCGGGTTATCCCGTTGTTGTGAAAGCCCAAGTACAAGTTGGTGGACGCGGCAAGGCCGGCGGCATCAAGTTGGCGAACAACGCTGAAGAAACCCGTTTCCATGCCAACAACATTTTGGGCATGGACATTAAGGGTCATGTCGTGAAGCGCGTGTGGGTTGAACACGCGAGCGACATTGAAGAGGAGTACTACGCCTCATTCACGCTTGACCGTGCGGCAAAGAAGCATCTCTTGATGTTGTCGGCACAAGGTGGCGTTGAAATTGAAGAAGTCGCTGAAAAAGATCCCGATGCAATTATCAAATTGCACATTGATCCTGTTGATGGTTTGTCAGCTGCGGCAGCACACAAAGCTGCAGTCGACGCAAAGATTCCTGCAAAGGCACTTGATGGCGTTGCCAAGATTTTGGTGCAGTTGTACCGTTGCTTCACCGAAGGTGACTGCGACTTGGCCGAAATTAACCCGTTGATTCTCAAGCCCACCGGTGAAGTGCACGCACTTGATGCCAAGGTGAGCCTTGACGACAATGCTGACTTCCGTCATCCCGAGTGGGCTGAGTATCGCGCGACCGAAGAACTTGATTCACGCGAACAACTCGCTCGCACACATGGTTTGCAATACATCGGTCTCGACGGAACTGTTGGCATTATTGCTAACGGTGCCGGTCTGGCGATGAGCACGCTCGACGTTGTTAATCAAGTCGGCGGAACTGCTGCCAACTTCTTAGACATCGGTGGTGGTGCCAACGCTGACGTGATGGCTGCTGCTCTTGAAGTCATCAACTTCGACGACAAGGTCACGTCAATCTTCATCAACATCTTCGGTGGTATTACTCGAGGTGAAGAAGTTGCGAAGGGAATTGTTGAAGCATTGTCACGCGTGACGCTGAAGGCGCCGATCGTGATTCGTCTCGATGGCACCAATGCTGAAGAAGGACGCAAGATTTTGGCTGACGCCGGAATCCCCGAGTCCACATTGATCTCAAAGCCCACCATGCTCGAAGCAGCTCGCGCTGCTGTCGCCATCTCGAACGGGAAGTGAACCCATGGCAATTTTCGTGAATCAAGACACCAAAGTCATCGTGCAAGGTCTCACCGGAGGCCAAGGCAAATACCACGGTCTACGTAACCAGGCATACGGAACTCAAGTTGTCGGTGGGGTCACGCCAGGCAAGGGCGGAACCGATGTTGAAGGTATTCCAGTTTTCAATTCGGTCGCTGAAGCGGTTGCTGCAACGGGTGCTAACGCATCGTTCATTGCTGTACCGCCCAAGGCTGCACCGGCTGCAATCTTGGAAGCCGCTGCTGCTGGCATTGCATTCATCGTGTGCATCACCGAAGGCATCCCCGCACAGGACGAAGCCAAGGTGTTCAACACCTTGATTCGTGATTACCCCAAGACTCGCTTGCTCGGCCCGAACTGCCCAGGCATTATCAGCCCAGGTAAGTGCAATATCGGAATCACCGCCGGTGAAATTGCTGAATTACCTAAGGCTGGCAAGAAGAATGTCGGCATCGTGAGCCGTTCAGGAACTCTCACGTATCAGGCTCTGTACGAACTCAAGCAGCGCGGCATTGGCGTGAGTACGTGTGTTGGTATCGGCGGCGACCCCGTACCTGGCACCAACTTCATCGATTGCTTGCGTGAATTCCAGAACGACCCCGAAACCGACGCCATCATCATGATTGGTGAAATTGGTGGATCAGCCGAAGAAGAAGCCGCTGAATTCATTAAGGCCAACGTCACGAAGCCAATGAGCGCGTACATCGCCGGTGTGACTGCTCCGGCCGGCAAGAAGATGGGCCACGCTGGCGCCATCGTCTCGGGCGGTAAAGGAACTGCTCAGGGCAAGATGGATGCACTGCGTGCTGCTGGCGTGAAGGTGGGTCTCAACCCAACCGAAGCCGGCGACTTGATGGCAGAAATCATCAAATCAATCAGCTGAATCACTCAATAAGAATTGCAAGAGCCCGAGGCATCGCCTCGGGCTCTTTGCTTTGTGCGTCTGAATTGATCATTAGCCTTGGCCGAAACTGTCTTTGATCTTGTTGACGTCGGTGAGGTCTTTCAGATTTCCACCGCCAGCGGTGAAACTCATGATCGAGCCAGCCAGAGATACCAATGTCGCGACAAAGGCCAACCACAGACCAAATGCTGGTTTGAGATCAAATCCACTCTCGTCGGGTCCGAGGATCACCAAAAGCAACATCAGGATTGTGGCAATTCCCGTCGCGAGAACCGAGATGAGCGGCCACTTCACATTGCCGACTGATTTACCTTGAAGCCCGAGCACGGTGACTACTCCGATGCCGACGACTAACACCATTGAGATCACCCCACGAAATGGGTAACTGAAAGCATTGTTACCGCTCTCAGATATTCCGAACATTTCAATTTTGGCCCAATCAAGAAAGAGACCGGCAACCAAAAAGACTGCTGCGCCACCGACCTTTAACCAATCTGGTGTTGTGAACTTTGAAAAATCCATAACTTGCTCCAATCAATGTGATGAATTAATTGAGTAATGAATTGCGTGGCTTGCTTGTTTGTCAACGCCACTATGCGGCAACCTACAGAACTTGAGCAGGGACGTGTGACAATAGTTGTTATGACCTTGTTCAGGTCTCGTTTGTCCGCCTAAGGTCAACGTATGCCCACCGCCTTACTCAGTGTTTTTGATAAGACCGGAATCGTTGAACTCGCCGAGGTTTTGACTGCAGCTGGATGGGACATCATTTCCAGTGGGGGCACCGCAAAAGCCCTGCAGGAGAACGGTATATATGTCACCGACGTCGCCGACCTCACCGGCTTCCCGGCAATGCTGGGCCACCGGGTGGTCACATTGCATCCGAATGTGCACGCTGGCATTTTGGCCGACCTCGATGAAGCATCGCATGTCGCTGATCTTGAGGCTCACAACATTGCACCGATCGCATTAGTAGTGGTGAACTTGTATCCCTTTGACAGCAACCCGAGTATTGAACTCATCGATATCGGTGGACCAACGCTCGTGCGCGGTGCCGCCAAGAATCATGCCCATGTTGCCGTTGTTGTTCGACCCAGTGATTACGCGCGGGTCATTAATGAAATCAAGAGCACTGGCGTGGTGTCGGCCAATACTCGTCGAGACTTGGCGGCGATTGCGTTTACCGAAATTGCGCACTACGACATTGCGATTGCTGAATGGATCACGACGCAAGACGCAACTCCCGAATCGCTTCCTGAACATTTATTGATTGGAAGTACTCGCGTTCAAGAGTTGCGCTATGGCGAGAATCCGCATCAGTCGGGTGCGCGTTATCGCTTTGATGGTGAAAGCAGTTGGTGGGACACTGCGGTTCAACACGGTGGTAAAGAACTCAGCTACCTCAACTTGTATGACACTGAAGCGGCGTGGCGATTGGTGAATCAATTCGCCGGTGCAGCGTGCGTGATTGTGAAGCATGCAAATCCGTGTGGCGTTGCAGTGTCGGCACAAAGTTCAATTGCCGAGGCGTATTCATTGGCAAATGCGTGTGATCCGGTGAGTGCGTTCGGTGGAATTGTTGCAGTTAATCGCAACGTCACTCGCGCCATGGCCGAAGCCCTCGCACCAGTATTTACTGAAGTTGTTGTTGCTCCGTCGTTTGACGCCGATGCGTTAGAAGTGTTGCTTGCAAAGAAAAATCTGCGCGTGATCTCGGCCTCGGCACCGTCGGCCCGCAAACTTGATATTCGTTCAATCGATGGCGGATTCTTGGTGCAAAATGCTGACACGGTCAACTTCGATCGCAGCATGTGGAAAGTAGTGACCAAAACTCAACCGACTGCCGAACAATGGGCCGACCTGTCGTTTGCGTGGCAAGTGTGTTCGATTGTGAGTTCTAACGCCATTGTTTTCGCCAAAGATCAACAAGCCTTTGGTATTGGCGCAGGTCAACAAAATCGTTTGGATTCAGCACGAATTGCGGCCGAACGTTCAGCTGGCCGTGCCACCGGCGGAGTCTGCGCAAGCGATGCCTTCTTCCCATTCCGTGATGGCCTTGATGCCACTGCGGCCGCGGGAATTAAGGCCGTGATTCAGCCTGGTGGAAGTGTGCGCGACGAAGAAGTGATCGCCGCAGCTAACGAACATGGCATCGCCATGGTCTTTACTTCAGAGCGCCACTTCAAGCACTGAGCAACTTTCGCCTCTAAACTTGCGTCATGGCTCGAATTGCAGACCTTCTCGCCGCGGGCCGAACGTTCTCGTTTGAGTTCTTTCCACCCAAGACTGACGGAGCACAGTTGTCACTTGGCCGGGCAATCGGCGAACTTGAACCGCTTGCTCCGAGTTTTGTCAGCGTTACCTATGGTGCTGGCGGAAGCA
>ERZ888423.2994-NODE-2994-length-11682-cov-4.503225_pt1 | contig 11682 bp, 11 predicted proteins | sample MGYA00520523_ERZ888423 | MGnify/ENA primary metagenome ERZ888423 (study PRJEB32303, sample SAMEA104408611) | aquatic metagenome | biome: Brackish water; feature: Pelagic; material: water | place: Baltic Sea | collected 2014-06-08T10:24:00 | depth 30,27 m ...
GGTCAGAGCCGTGGCCTCGCCCCAACGCAGGCCCGTGGTGCCCAGCAGCAGGATAAGCGGGCGGTAGGGGCCGCAGTGACGAGCGATTGCGTGCAGCTCGGGGCCGGTGAGGTAGCGGTGATCGCCCCGGACGCGGAGCTTGGGCAGGTACTGGACCTTGCCCACCGCATCGAAGCGTGCCGGATTACGGTTCAGCGACCCGGCCCGGAGGGCGTGATCGAGGATCATCGCTAGGACCTGGTGAGCCTGTCGCTTTTGAGATGCACCCATGGGCTGACCGTCTGACCGGGTGAGACCCACGATCCAGTCCTGGACGTCCTGTGGCGTGATCTGGGATACACGCATCCGCGCCCATCGTGGCGCCACATGGCGCTCATAGACGCTCCCGTAGTGCCTGCGGGTGGTCTCCTTGATGTCCTGGCGGGAGTCCAGCCAGGACTGAGCGAGATCACCCAGGGTGGAGCGGGTCTGGCTGGGATTCACCCAGTCCCCACGCTCGACCGCTCGCATCTGCTCGCGCTCCCAGCGCTGAGCCTGGGACTTCAAGTCGAAATCTTTGGCATGCACCTTGCCGTCAGCACCCGTGTAGCGGGCCTGCCAGCGACCGGTGTCTTTGCGCTTACGCACACTCATACGCCTGATCCTGTCCCGGACTTGCGCATCTCGTCTGCCTTGTACCGAATGCGATCGCACAACTCGATGGCTTCCCTGGTGGCCGAGCCACCCGCATGGCCCGGTCGGGCCTTGGTGAGCAGGCCATTCTGCCGCGCAAACTGGATGACGTTGCGGGCTCGAGTGAGGCCCGAACCCTCAGGCAGCCCCAGCGCGACGGTGACCCGCTGCAGGGGCTTGCTGTCGCCTTCGGCGACCGCCTCCAAGTAGGTCGCCACGGCCTTCAACTGCTCCACAGCCGCGTCGAACTCTCGCTGGGTGCGGTAGTCGAAGAGGTCACCTGACGAGCGTGCCAGCGCGAAGTCATCGTCGGTGGGGAGATCGAAGGTGCCCTCGACGGCATCAGCGAAGAAGGCCGCCGAAGCCATCTGCCACATGCGACGGAAGGGCAGATCACCGATACGCCGCTCTTCGAACGCGCCGTAGTCGATCTCCTCGTTGCCTTCTTCTGCGACCCACAGGGCTAGCGCTTCTTCCAAAACCTCAAGCGGCACAGCATCAGGAGCGTCGCGCGGTGTGGGCCGGACACGCACCTCGCTCGTGGAGAGCAGGTGCGTCTTACCGTCCTGACCCGTGAGAGCTTCATAAAAGGCCGTCACGGTCATCGAGGGCGACCTGAAGGCAGCAGCGATGAAGCTGCCTCTGTTGCAATCCCGGATGCCGGTGACGGTGATTCGGGAATCCAGGTCCTGTTCTGAGGGGCGCATCTCCGCAGGATAGCACTTCCGGCGTGTCTGCACCACCTGTTGGGCCTAGATGCCTGTGTATCCTACTTGCTCTATCCCACGGTGGGGATGAGAAGGGAGTTTCACGCCATGACACCAAGCTCACAGAGCAACTCGGCACCCGACTGGGCAACCGCCCGGGAGGTGGCGCAGCACCTCAAGGTCTCCCTGTCCTGGGTCCACAAAGCCACTCGTGCCGGAACTATCCCGCACCACCGAGTAGGCCGATCCTTGAGATTCCGCCTGAATGAGGTCGACCGGGCCATCGTGGAGGGCTCGTGACCTCCACGCATGAGGGCATCCAGCTCCTCCAGGGCCCCGGTGCCATGGAGACCCTTGAGGGTCCGAAGACCCTGCGAGGGGCCGCGCTGACCGACCTGTCAGTCCTAATCGTGCTGACATCGGCTGCCGGACCTCAAGGCTGCGTCACGCTCGGCTGCCGCCGCATAGCCGAAGAGGTGGGCTGCTCCAAGGACACCGTCGCTAGGGCGCTTCGCCGACTCCGCGCGTCCGGCGCGATCGAGTGGATCCCCAAGGGGCGGGATCGACCGACGGACGCCGATAGTTGGAGAGTCTTGAACCCAGCCACACGCACATCCACGAACCCTGTCTGGAGCCGAGACGGCCTTGGCCCCTCGTGCAGGCTCGTCTACGAAGCCATGGTGCCCAGCGAGTGCTACTCCTACACCGCCCTCCAGGCGGCTGCGGGTCTCTCTCGTCGCCAGGTCCGAGGTGCCCTCAAGAAACTGGAGAGCGTTGGCTGGGTGAGCAGCAGTCACCTTCGAGAAGGGGTTCCAACCAGCAGGACCCGATGGACCTCCCGGCTTGTCTCGCCTGACCAGATGGCGGCCATGGCCGCACATCTGCGCGTCCCCGAGCAGAGACTAGGCAGACGGCGATGGCACCGGCAGCAGCGGTTGGACTTCTACCGAATGGTCCAGCCGTTCGCTGAGCCAACCGAACTGATGCATACAGATCTTGAAGATTGTTGACTCGCCGAGGCTCAAGGCCTCGGCGCGTACACACCTGCCAAGGGGGCCTCAAGGCCCCCTGACATGCTCAAAGTGCTACACCTACGTATGCACTCGACTTGCTCGGATGCCGATGTCGGCCCTGGGACCTCCATCTCCATCCTCGGCGCCTGAGATGAAGCAGCAGAGACCACATGTATCAAAATGAGGGGGCAAAGGAGGGGTGACCGTTGGGTGCCGCAGCCGCAGGCCTCCAGCCTACATACCAATCGAGTCCGCCTTGATTGCACTTCGGTGCCGCCGGCCGGGCTTTTTCTATCCTCCGACCGTGGTAGTTGGGGCGCCCGATGACAGTCGCCTGATGACGGAGGAAACCTTCGGACCTGTCATCGCCGTCCGCATCGTGGATTCCTTCGAAGAGGGCATCCGCCTGGCCAACAAAAGTGCCTACGGCCTCACTGCCGCGGCTCTGACCAACGATCCGGCGCACATCACACTCGCAGCCGGTCTCGACGCCGGTTCAGTGACCATCAACGGCGGTAGCGATGGGCCTGGGAATGCACCGTTCGAGCCCACGAAATCAAGCGGCATGGGTCGCGCGTACTTCGGTCCGCGCTCGCTTGATTCATTTACCCGCCCATATGCGGTCAGCATCGGAGGCACGGCATGAGTCACGACGAGATCGACGTCCGCGCGACGCTCACCGATTGGTACACCGCGATGACGGCGCACGACATCACTGCCCTGGGAGACGCGCTCACGGAGTCGTTCCTGCTCATTGAGCATGACGACCTACTCGATCGCGCTCAGCTTCTCGAGATGCTGTCCAGCGAAGCCGACGATGTCCTCGTCGCCGACTTAGATGACTTTCACATCACAGTGCACGGCGATGTCGCGTGGAGCACGCATCGCAACCACGAGGTGTACACACCTCTCGTGGGAGAACCACTACGTCTTGAGTTCCTGGAAACAGTCGTGCTCGTTCGACGTGACGGGCGCTGGCTCATTGACCGCTACCACGCGACACGACTCTCGCCAGCAACGTTGTAGGCCAGCAGGCACAGGCACGCACTCCCCCCTCCGCCCATCGGTCCTTACCGAATACATCCGAGCGGCACTCTTTGCACCCCGTGAAGTTGTCGAGCACCTGGCAGATCAGGCGCTCATGAATCCTCCATCGACCCGCCAGGTGGCCCCGGTCACGAACGATGCCAGTGGGCTTGCCAGGAAGAGGATGACCGACGCGATCTCTGTCGGCTCACCGCGCCGCTGCATCGGGCTGCGACTGACGAGCTCGGCCACGATGCCAGGATCTGCGGCAGCGATCCCCGTCGCCACCTCCCCTGGTGCGACGGCGTTCACCCGGATTTCGTGACGGCCAAGGTCGACGGCGAGCGAATGCGTCAGTCCGACGACCGCTGCCTTCGACGCGGTGTAGGCCGCCGCCCCGGCTGCGGCTGAGAAGGCTCGAGTGGAGGCCACATTGACGACAGTGCCCCGAGTCTCGGCGAGGCCGGCGACACACCCATAAGTCAGATGCGCCACGGCGTCCAGGTTCACCGACAGCGACCTTCGCCAGATCTCGCCGCTCCAGGACGCCGGGTCCGACGCGCGTTCGAAGACGCCTGCGTTGTTAATCAGAATGTCGATCCGGCTCTCCTGCCCAAGAGCGCGGACCAGATCTTTGCGCTCCTGTTCGACGCTTAGATCGCAGAGCTCAGTCCTGCATGACTGAGCCCCCAAGGCTTTCACCTCCCGCGCCGCGGCCGCCAGAGAGTCGGCGTCGCGGTCCACCAGCACCAGCTGCGCGCCATGCTCGGCGAATGCCAACGCTGTCGCCCGCCCGATACCGCTTGCCGCACCCGTGACCACCGCACAGCGACCGGCGAACAGATCAACCGCGAATCCGTACATGCTTTGTGTCCGTCTCTCTCGTCTCGATCAAGGAGGGCTGGCGCAGGAACCGCCGAACAGCATCGTGCGTCCGTCGCTCGAGGACTGCTGGGTGACCTGTGTCAATCGCCAGCTACGACGCTAAGTGCCGCGAGGTAACCGAAAGTCGTGGCGAGCCCGATCGTGGCCCCACCCGCCCAGTACGCCTGACCCGAGGGGAATCCGGCACAGTTACCTGCCGCGAAGAGTCCTGGAATCGGACGGCCGTCTGCTGCTTGGAGGACGCGAGCGTGGCTGTCGATCGCAGGTCCCCCCTTGGTGTCGAGCGTCCCCGGCGCAAGAATCAGGGCGAAGTAGGGCCCCGTCGAGTCCAACGGGTAGAGCGCTGGGTTGGCGGTGTTACCTGGGCGGGCGGGTCCGTTGCGGAACAGCTCGATCGACGACTCGCCGCGATGGAACATCGGATCCGTGCCGGTAGTCGCGTTCTGATTGAACTCCTCGATGGTCTGCGCCAATTCATCTGCGAACTTCGGTGCGACCACAGCCACCTCCGCAACGACCACCCCCGGGCGGGGGGGATTTCCGAACACTCTAAAGCCAGACATTAGTCAACCTGCTCGTATCGGCGAATCGAGCAGCGCCATGGTCGCCGAATCGTGACCACCGTCCGATTCGCTCGGTCTCCCTCCCCGTCCCCCTCGCGCGGGGCTAGGGTGAGCGAATCGCCCGGGCGTTCCGGGTCCTCGGCGCTGCCGAGAGTCGCATGGAGGTGTCATGTCCGTGGTGCGGGCGGCCCTGGTCCAGACGAACTGGACGGGCGACAAGGAGTCGATGATCGTCGCGCACGAGGAGTACGCGCGGCAGGCAGCGGCCCAGGGAGCGAAGGTCATGTGCTTCCAGGAGTTGTTCTACGGGCCCTACTTCTGCCAGGTCCAGGATGCGAAGTACTACGAGTACGCCGAGTCCATCCCGGGGCCGACCACCGAGCGCTTCCAGGCGCTCGCTGCGGAGTTGGGAATGGTGCTCGTGCTCCCGATGTACGAGGAGGAGCAGCCCGGCATTCTCTACAACACGGCCGCGGTCGTCGATGCCGACGGCACCTACCTCGGCAAGTACCGCAAGAACCACATTCCCCAGGTCAAGGGCTTCTGGGAGAAGTTCTACTTCCGCCCCGGCAACCTCGGCTACCCCGTCTTCCAGACAGCTGTCGGCCCCGTCGGCGTCTACATCTGCTACGACCGCCACTTCCCCGAGGGCTGGCGTGCACTGGGCCTCAACGGCGCCCAGATCGTCTTCAATCCGTCCGCGACGCATCGCGGCCTGTCCGCCTATCTCTGGCAGTTGGAACAGCCCGCTTCGGCCGTAGCCAACGAATACTTCGTCGGTGCGATCAATCGCGTCGGCATCGAGGCCGAGATCGGCGACAACGACTTCTACGGCACGAGCTACTTCGTCGATCCCGAGGGCAAGTTCGTCGGCGAGCCGGCCGACCCCTACAAGCCCGAACTCGTCGTTCGCGACCTCGACATGGACCTCCTCGCCGAGGTCCGCAACCGCTGGGCGTTCTACCGCGATCGCCGGCCCGATGCCTACGGCGACCTCACCCGGGCCTGAACCCATCTGACAGGAGGCTGACATGAGGACCCTCATCCGCAATGGCTCCGTGGTCACCCCCCAGGGCGTCTCGACCATGGACGTCCTCGTCGACGGCGAGACCATCTCAGCGCTGCTCACCTCGGGCGCTGCCTCCGATGAGCTCGCCGGCAAGGTCGACCGCGTCATCGACGCCGCGGGCAAGTACGTCATCCCCGGCGGCATCGATGCGCACACGCACATGGAGCTGCCGTTCGGCGGCACCTTCGCCTCGGACACTTTCGAGACGGGTACTCGCGCAGCCGCGTGGGGAGGCACCACGACGATCATCGACTTCGCGGTGCAGCGCTACGGCGAGCGTGTCCAGGACGGCTTGGCCGCCTGGCACGCCAAGGCCGATGGCAATTGCCTCATCGACTACGGCTTCCACCAGATCATCGGAGGCGTCGACGATGACTCCCTCAAGGCCATGGACGAACTCGTCGACGAGGGCGTGACCAGTTTCAAGCTCTTCATGGCCTATCCGGGCGTCTTCTACAGCGACGACGGCCAGATCCTGCGGGCCATGCAGCAGGCCAAGAACAACGGCTCCATGATCATGATGCACGCCGAGAACGGCATCGCGATCGATGTGCTCGTGGCTCAAGCGCTCGCTCGGGGCGAGACCGCACCGATCAACCACGGCCTCACCCGACCCTGGGAGACCGAGGAGGAGGCGACGCACCGCGCGATCATGCTGGCGCGTATCACCGGAGCCCCGCTGTACATCGTGCACATGTCGGCCAAGCAGGCCGTGCAGACGCTCCAGGAGGCTCGCGACCTCGGTCTCAACGTCTTCGGCGAGACCTGCCCTCAGTACCTCTACATGTCGCTGGAGGAGCAGCTCGGCGCCCCGGGCTTCGAGGGAGCCAAGTGGGTCTGCTCCACTCCCCTGCGGTCGCGGGCCGAGGGCCACCAGGACGAGCTCTGGCGCTACCTGCGCACCAACGATCTGTCGATCGTGAGCACCGACCACTGCCCCTTCTGCTTCAAGGAGCAAAAAGAGCTCGGCGTCGGGGACTTCTCCAAGATCCCCAACGGCATCGGCTCAGTAGAGCATCGCATGGATCTGATCTACCAGGGTGTCGTCGAAGGCCAGCTCAGCGTCGAGCGCTGGGTCGAGATCACGTCGACCACTCCTGCACGCATGTTCGGCCTCTACCCCAAGAAGGGTGCCATCGCCCCGGGATCGGACGCGGACATCGTGATCTACGACCCCAACGGGCACACGAGCATCGGCTACGAGAAGACCCACCACATGAACATGGATCACAGTGCATGGGAGGGCTACGAGATCGACGGACACGTCGATGTCGTCATGTCGCGCGGCGAGGTCCTCGTCGACGAGCAGGGCTTCCACGGCACCAAGGGGCGCGGCCGCTACCTCAAGCGGGGCCTCTCGCAGTACCTCATCTGACCGATTCCACGCCACAGCAAACGAGCGGAGTTGCACGTGTACACGATCGACCACTGGATCAACGGGCAGCGGGTGGCCGGGGCATCCGGCAACTCGGGGCCGGTCTTCAACCCGGCGACAGGCCAGCAGCAGGGCGTAGTCGCGCTCGCCAGTGTGGCCGAGGTCGACCAGGCCGTGGCAACGGCGAAGGAGGCATTCGCTTCTTGGCGCTCATCGTCGCTGTCGAAGCGTGCGGAGGTCCTGTTCAAGTTCCACCAGATCGTCGTGTCCCGCCGGGACGAGATCGCCGATCTCGTATCACAGGAGCACGGCAAGGTGCCCTCCGATGCAGCAGGTGAACTCGCTCGTGGCATCGAGAACATCGAGTTCGCCTGCGGCATCCCGCAGATGCTTAAGGGTTCGTACAGCGAGCAGGTCTCGTCGGGCGTTGACGTCTACTCCCTGCGCCAGCCGCTGGGAGTCGTCGCGGGCATCACACCGTTCAACTTCCCCGCGATGGTGCCGATGTGGATGTTCGCCAATGCCATCGCGACGGGCAACACTTTCATCCTCAAGCCGAGCGAGAAGGACCCGTCGGTCTCGCTCCTGGTCGGCGAGATGCTGAAGGAAGCCGGACTTCCCGGCGGCGTGTTCAACGTCGTTAACGGGGACAAGGTCGCGGTGGACCGGATCCTCGACCACCCCGATATCCAGGCGGTGAGCTTCGTCGGCTCCACCCCGATCGCGAAATACATCTACTCGACCGGCACCGCCAACGGCAAGCGCGTCCAGGCCCTCGGCGGCGCCAAGAACCACATGGTCGTCCTGCCCGATGCCGATATCGACATGGCCGCCGACGCTGCCGTGAGCGCCGGCTTCGGCTCCGCGGGCGAGCGCTGCATGGCCATCTCCGTGGTCGTGGCCGTAGGTGGCGTGGGCGACAAACTCGTCGATGCCATTGCCGCGCGCATGCCCAAGGTCAAGGTCGGTCCCGGCACGGATCCGGATGCGGAGATGGGCCCGCTCATCACGGCGGAGCATCGCGACAAGGTCGCGTCGTACCTTGCCGGAGCTCCTGGCGAGGGTGCCCAGGTCGTGGTGGACGGTCGTGAGGCCGACCTCCCGAGCGACGGCTACTTCCTCGGGGTCTCGCTCATCGACCAGGTCAAGCCCGGCATGAAGGTCTACGACGATGAGATCTTCGGACCCGTACTGTCGGTCATGCGCGTGGACACCTATGAGCAGGCGGTCGACCTGATCAACCGCCACCAGTACGGCAACGGCACCGCCATCTTCACTCGTGACGGCGGCGCCGCTCGGCAGTTCCAGTTCGACATCCAGGTCGGCATGGTGGGTATCAACGTGCCCATCCCGGTTCCGGTCGCCTACTACAGCTTTGGCGGCTGGAAGGCCTCGCTTTTCGGCGACGCCAACATGTACGGGCCCGCGGGCGTGGACTTCTACACGCGGACCAAGACCGTCACCTCCCGCTGGCCCGACCCATCGACCTCGTCGGTCGACCTCGGCTTCCCCCGTACCCGCTGACGAAGGGCAGATCACAGACATGGATATCGGCGTCGTCCTGCAGTGCACTCCCCCGGCATCACGCGTCATCGACCTCGCGCGCCGCGCCGAGACCCTCGGCTTCGGCTACGTCTGGACCTTCGACTCCCACATCCTGTGGGAGGAGCCCTATGTCATCTACTCGAAGATCCTCGACGAGACTCGCAAGGTCATCGTGGGGCCGATGGTGACCAACCCGGCAACTCGCGATGTCACGGTGACGGCATCAGTCTTCGCCACGCTCAACGAGATGTACGGTGACCGCACGGTGATCGGCATCGGTCGAGGCGATTCGGCCGTCCGCGTGACCAACGGCAAGCCGGTCAGCGTCGCCGAACTGCGCGAGGCGGTCGTCCAGCTGAAGGACCTCACCAACGGTCGTCCGGTCGACTACAAGGGCAGTTCGATCCGCCTTCCGTGGGCCCGCGACTCCCGCACCGGCGTCTTCGTCGCCGCGTACGGCCCCAAGGTCCTCGCCCTCACCGGAGAGGTCGGCGACGGCTTCATCCTGCAGCTCGCCGATCCGCAGATCGCAGCCTGGACGATCGAAGCGGTGCGCAATGCGGCCGAGGCCGCCGGCCGCAATCCCGACGACGTCTACATCTGCGTTGCAGCTCCCGCCTACGTCACCGACGACGTCGAGCATGCTCGCGATCAACTGCGCTGGTTCGGCGGCATGGTCGGTAATCACGTCGCCGACATCGTCGAGCGCTACGGCGAGGGCGCCGGCGTACCCAAGGCCTTGACGGACTACATCAAGGAGCGCAAGGGCTACGACTACAACGAGCATGGCCGCGCGGGCAACACACACGCGGACTTCGTGCCCGACGAGATCATCGACCGGTTCTGCATCATCGGCCCAGTCGAGGAGCATGTCCGTCGACTCGAAGAGCTCAAGGCACTCGGCGTGGACCAGTTCGCCGTCTACCTCCAGCATGACGACAAAGACCACACCCTGCTCGAGTACGGCGAGCGCGTCATCCCGGCCATCGCCGACACCGTACTGGCGAAGAGCTGATCGATGGCTTCAGGCACCTCGACCGCGGGTCGCCGCCTTAAGCAGGGCGCGATCTCCCTCGGCTGGGCGCTGGCCGGCGTGCTCATCGCGATCCTGCTCTGGGAGGGGGTCAAGCTCCTGGGCACCGTGGTCACCTTGCCCTTCGAGACCTCCAACCAGGCGATGCCACATGTCTGGTCGATCGCCGAAGGAGCTCTCGCTCCTGAGGTGCGCGGCTCAGACACTCCGGTGTGGGTCACCGTGCTCCGCGCGGCGATTTACACCCTCCTCATCGCCTTCGGCGGGTTCATCATCGGCGTGGCCGTGGGACTCCTTCTTGCCATCGTGATGCAGCGCTTCGCCTTCTTCGAGCGCGGTCTGCTGCCCTTCGTCATCGCCTCGCAGACGGTCCCGCTCATCGCATTGGCGCCGCTCATCGTGGGCATCGGCAACCGCATCAGCTTCGGTCCCTTCCAATGGGGCCAAACCCAGTCGATCATGTTCATCGCGGCGTACCTCGCGTTCTTCCCCCTCTCCGTCGGGGCGCTTCGCGGGCTGCAGGATCGACAGGTCAGCGTCCTCGGCATCTGGGATCACGCGCAAACGCAGTGCCGGCTTGCCGGTGAGCGTGAGCGGATCGGCGAGCGGGGCGCTGTGGTATATCACGCCCTCGCCATCGATGGACACAGTGAACAGCTGATTGGTCGGGTCGTTCCCACCTTGGGTCATAAGCAAGCTGTTGTACGCGAGTGCGAAGAGGGGGTTGTCCGGCGCAGCGCCCGGACGCGGCTCGAGCTCCAGTCGCCGGATCCGCGGGTCGGCCGGGTCAAGGCGGATGCTGTAGTCCGGACCATCACCCGGATCAGCCGCGAGCCATCCCGAGTGGAACACATCGTTGGGCCCGGGCGTTGACACCGGGTACATGCCCTTCGTCGTCACTGTCGCCTCGCCAAGCGCACCGGTCGACCGCCATTCCTCCGCACCCGCGACGTAGTACACGACACGGTCGGTGAGCAGGTCAGGCGCAGGCTCGCCGTACAGCACGTGACGGAACCAGTCAGTGCGCAGGGCGCGGAGATCAACCTTGGCGGCCTCTCCGAAGTGCAAGTCACCGACGACGTTGTGCCCCGAGTCAGTTCCTGCGTGATCCCAGGGGCCGATGAGCAGGTGACTTGCCGCGCGGGTGTCGGCAGGAGCAAGCTGCTCGAATCGCGCCCAATTGTGCAGCGTGCCGGCGCAGAGCAGCCATCGGGGCCTACTGCGTGAACCACGCGACGAGGATTGAGAAGTACGGCGACCCGTTGAGTGGGCCGAGGACGCTAGGTGAGAAGTGTCTCGTCGTAGTTTACGGAGCCGATTGTGGCAAGACTGTGCGGAGCCGCGACATGTGTTCAGTGCACTACGAGCGCTGGTACACGCATGGAGACCCGCACTTCATGCTCCGGCCTACCCCTGGCACCAGATCGGCTACGTGCATCGTCGAGATTGACGGTGCTGCGTGTCGCTTGAAAGTTGTCGCTCACGAAATGTGCGCGAAGCACTATCGGCATTGGTCCACGCACGGGGACCCTCTGGCCGGCCGGTTCGAGAACCCTGGAGCACCCTGCTCCGTCGTCGAGGTCGACGAGCCGTGCCCTCGCGAGGCCGTCGCTGGTGGAATGTGCAACCGGCACTACCGACGTTTGAAGAAGTACGGGGATCCCTTGAAGACCATCAGAATCCCCTACGAGAGGCGACCCACCGCCTGCATTGCTACTGACAACGGCGAGACCTGCGGGCGCAAAGTGGCCGCCCACGGCCTATGCAACATGCATCGCAAGCGAGCAAGGAAAG
>ERZ888423.2995-NODE-2995-length-11681-cov-9.842164_pt1 | contig 11681 bp, 7 predicted proteins | sample MGYA00520523_ERZ888423 | MGnify/ENA primary metagenome ERZ888423 (study PRJEB32303, sample SAMEA104408611) | aquatic metagenome | biome: Brackish water; feature: Pelagic; material: water | place: Baltic Sea | collected 2014-06-08T10:24:00 | depth 30,27 m ...
CCAGAGCGAGAGAAGTTGATGTTCATGATCCATGAACTTGGCTGCGAGGACTCAGTCAGTCTGGTGGGCAGTCTGGGGCAGCCAGAGATTAAAGAGTTGCTCGGTTGGTCGGACGCGCTCCTGCTTCCGAGTCTGAGCGAAGGAATCTCAAATGCCGTGCTCGAGGCAATGGCGGCCGGCCTGCCAGTGGTGAGCACGCGTTGCGGCGGGATGGCTGAGGTTGTCGAAGATGGCGTCAACGGAATCCTGGTCGACGTAGGAGACACGGGCGCGATGTGTGATCACCTAGCTGAATTCGCAGACAGCGCAGATCTCCGCTCACGGCTTGGTTCTGCTGCAGCAAGAACCGCTGACGAACGCCTCGACATCAGTCATCAGGTGGGCAAGTTCATTGATGCGTACACAGCCCTGACGAGTACGGGGTCAGGTACGAATCCGAGAGAGCGCTAGAGCCTCTTTATAGAAGGCATTGTTGCTCTCTAGATCGGTGCGGTCGCCAAAGGCCTGCAGCTTGCCGTGATCCATCACCATGATTCGATCACAGCTATTCAGCGTAGAGAGTCGATGCGCAATCACAAACAAGGTGACCGACCCTTTGAGTTCATTCAAGGTCTCATGAACAAGTGACTCTGACTGCATGTCGAGTGCACTAGTCGGTTCGTCGAGCACCAGCATGGCTGGCCGGCGCACAAGTGCGCGAGCAATCGCCACGCGCTGCCGCTGACCACCCGAGAGTGACCCCCCACGGCTACCTAGCACGGTGTCATAGCCGTCCGGCATGGCCAGAATCTCTTCATGAACATGCGCACGGCGAGCAGCTTCCATGATCTGTTCATCGCTCACACCCGGGCGGAAGAACCTGATGTTGTTCGCCACGGTGTCGTCATAGATCCGGCTGTCTTGTGGGACAAAAGCAATCATTGAGAACCAAGACTGATCCTCAACATCCCCTACTGGAACACCATCAAGTTGGTACGCCCCAGTGCTGGCGTGACGGAGTCGCAGGAGCAACTGAATCAACGTTGACTTGCCGCTACCCGATGGGCCGATAATGCCTACGGCCTCACCTGGTTCGACTATAAAGCTCACATCCTGGAGGGCATCATGAACGCCGTCATAGGAATACGTGACATCCGTGAATTCAATTTTTCCGATGCTCTCGAGGTGAACCGAGCCGGAGGGCGGCCGCGAATCGCGGAAGAACTGCCGCTCCGCAAAAAGCCTTTGAATGTAAGGAACTAAATCTCCCAGACCGTGATACCCGGCCTGAATCCCGCTGGTTTGGTTGAGCGCACGGACGAGTACCACGACGATTGCGCCGACAGCCGCGAGCGGCTGATCCAAGAAGGCGTCCATAGCCACGAGTGCAGCGAGAATGATGAGCACTGCAGCAGAGGTATAGATACCAGTCACCATGCGCGCCATCAGTTGAGCCTTATACAGCGAGGCAATTTCGCTGCGAGTCGACTTGTCTAGGCGATCGGCAACGTCTTCGCTGACGCCGAAGGCCCGGATCTCTAGGCTCAGGTCAATCGCCTCACGGGATTGCACGCTGTAGATCACGCCTTGTTGCATCTGTTGGCGGCCGAGCCGTTTGGCTTTGATCGTCATCGGGCGAAGCCCCATAAAGAGGAACCCGCCAAAGATGACGATTGCCCCCGAGGCACGAGCGTCAACCACGAACGCAGACATCAGCAGCGCCAGCACCATGAAGCCAGAACTCATGAGCATCCCAACGCTGATGACGGCTGCCTGAGTCTTTGCGAGGTGGCGCTGCAGAAGGTCCTGAACTGCGGCCTCGGGAATGGCTGACTGCACCTCCCAAGATGCGCCAATAAAGTCTTCGAAAGTGCCGTTGCGCAGGTTCTGCGTGAGCCGTGAGGTCAGTCGTGCCCCCGACCGCGACGCAATGTACTGCAAGCCCAGGCGGACTGTTGTGAGAAGAAGCGCAACCAGGAAGAGGGTGCGAATGGGAAGCTGATCTAGGCCAAACATCAGCGACTTCTGCCCGGATAGGTCACCGCCTCCTATAGAGAGCGCCAAGTTTGCAATCAGCAACAGCAGCGTCGCCTCGCAGACCCCACCTAAAAACGCAGTAGTCGCCATGACGACTAAGGATGGATATTCACCCTTGAAGAGCATGCGCAAGGTGGGGAACATCGGCACGTTCTTGTTAGTGGGATCCTGAAACAATTGCTCTGCCGTGCTCGCAATCGCAGCTGGGGGGAGCACTGCAGCTCCTTCAGATTGTGCAGCTCCTTCAGAATCTGGAACTTCCGCAGAATCTGTCGGGGTTGAGTCGCTCTGGGCGCTCTCAGTACTCATAAGAGATCACCGTACATTTTGCGGATTGCACTGCTTTGCATTTCCAACGTAAGCCCCTTGGCGAGGCTCGCACGGCCAGCCTGCCCAAGCTGTTCAGCAAGAGAACTGTTCGTAACCGCACGAATCATCGACTCTGCGAGTTTAGCGGGATTGCCGGGGGGAACCACCCAACCCGTGACGCCATTTTCAATCACCTCGGGCATGCCACCCACCCCGGTCACTATCACTGGCAACTCAAGCGCCATTGCCTCGAGCGCAGCGTTACTCGTGCCTTCAGACAAGCTCGACAGCACGAACAACTGCGAGCCTTCGAGTTCTTGGCGGACCTGTTCTGGGGGCAGTAAACCTGCGAAACGAACAGAATCTGTCAGTCCCAGAGCAGAGGCCCGGAATTGCAGAGCATCCTTCTCGGGACCATCGCCAATGATGGTCAATCTGGCATCAAAGCCACTCGCTCGCAGCTCGGCCAGCGCACTCAACGTCGTAGAAACGTCTTTAATCCAGTGCAGTCGGCCAACTGTGATCATTCTGATCTGCGAATCCGAATTGATTGGCTGATAGGGAGTCGTGCGGCTGAACTGCTCAGTGTTCACGGCTGGCCGGATCACGCGAATGCACTCCGGGTCAACACCCATACCAACCACAGCAGTTGCTACTGCTTCAGACACTGCGTGCACTCGATCGCAGCGGTTGAGCACTGAACTGAGTGCCTCGGCACGTTCAGGATGCAGCACAGGACTCACGAGCTCGCCAGTCCCTCGACAGGACACGATCACTCGCGTGTCTGTATCAAGCAACTTGAGTGCGTCATCCAAACTCAGAGCAATGCCGCTAAACGAGATATGAACAACATCTGGTTGAGTTGCAAGAAGAGGTGCTGCTTGGAGCGCAGCCCGAACTGCACGAGAGCTGCGCCCAAAGCGCGCCCTAGCCCGAGACATCGCGGTGGCCGACGCGTGCGAGGAACGAGTGGCTAGCTTCGCTGCAGCCCAGGGGAACCTAGCGGAGTTGGCTGCAGGCAAGGCCATGGCGCGCCCGGGCTGGGCCTGGTCACGCGTTCTGCTGCCGAGCAGTGAATACTCGGTTACCTCGTGGCCGTCATCACCCAGAATTCTTGCGAGCGCATGCAGAAAGGTTTCTGATCCGGTATCGAACTCATTGACGACAAGCGTGATTCGGGCCACGTGTCAGAGCACCGATTGCGCAGATGGAAGCGGCTTGGCGTGGCGGTCTGCCCAGAGTTGTAGGGCAAGCAGGTTCCAGAGGCCGCGGTGTCTGTCAAGGCGACCCGAGAAATGATCCTCGCACCACAGCTTCAGCTGCTCTCGGTCAAAAAAGTTGTTGGGAAATGGGTCACGCTCAAGCAGGAGTTCCTCAACGTGGCCACGAAGGTCGGTTCGCAACCACTGTGCCATGGGTACCGTAAATCCCTTTTTAGGAATCGGGATACTCTCCGGCGGAACCTGTTGGCCGAGTGCGTTTCGCAAGGGAAGCTTTCCGATGCCGTTTTGCATGCAGTCAATGGGATCGATCCTCTGCGCAAGGTCAAGCAGCTCGAGATCGAGCAGTGGCACCCGAACCTCAAGAGAATGAAACATGGCTGCCCGATCCACCTTCTGCAGAACCATCGGCAGATGACAGGCAAGTTCGTTTGACCTCATCCACTGAAACAACTCGTCTCTGCTCGGCTTTTCAGACAAGCTGAACAGGTCGAAGTCTGCAGGCAGGTCGCCAAGGTCGGGGGCGATGCGTTCAAAGTCGGCATCCCGTAGCCCCGAGTGCGCATCTAGGTACCAGTCCCCCAGAGTTGGGAACATCACTCCGCGCGGTGGTCGCTTTGGGTTCGGCAGCGGCTTTGTTGCGCCATAGGCAGCAACCCGCAGCGACTTCGGCAGGCCAAACCATTTTGCGGCCTCGGCAACCTTGGTGAATCTTGGGTAGCCCCAGAACAGTTCGTCGCCACCGTCACCTGACTGCACGGTCTTGACCGATTCAGCCGCTAGCGCCGATACCAACAGTGTGGGGAACGAGGAGTAATCGCCAAATGGCTCTGTGTTGGCTGCAGCCACATCATCCACTAGTGCCACAGCGGTTGCGCCATCTATTCGACGGAGGTTGAAGTCAACCCCGAGAATCTCTGCATAGACCCGGGCAGCTTCGGACTCATCACTACTTGGGTCATCAGTACCAATAGTGAAGGCGGGGACGGGGTGGTCCGCTGCCGCTTGAAGGTGAGAGGTGACGAGCGGTGAATCAACTCCGCCCGACAAGAATGCCCCGACTTCAACGTCACTCACGCGTTGTCGTTGTACGGCGTTAGCTACCCCGTCTGCCACTGCATCAAGCGCAGCCTGACCGCTGAGGCGATCCTCTCCTGCGACAGGTGTGAACGCTGGCCGGAATCTGCGGACTGAGGGTTCAGCACCCGGCCGAATCTCCAGAAGATGTCCGGGTGCGACTTGGCCAGTATCGCTCAGAAGTGCGTAGCGACCTGGCAGGTATCCCAGCCGCAGGTACATGTTCAATGCCCCGGGATCAACTCGAGTTCGGTCGCATCGGGAATGGCGAATGACTTGGTCGTACTGTGATCCAAATACGAATGCTTCGGCTGAACGCCACCAGTACAGAGGCTTGATGCCAACTGGGTCCCTAGCTAGCACCAGCGTCTTGATCGCAGGCCGATACCAAGCAAGTGCGAACATGCCATTGAAACGTGGGAGCGCATCGGTACCCCACTCGGCGAGTGATTGCAGCACAACCTCGGTGTCAGAATCAGAGCGGAAGGTGCGTCCAAGAGAGATGAGTTCGGTTCGAAGCTCACGGAAGTTGTAGACCTCGCCGTTGAACACCAAGACATCTTGGCCATCCTCGGTGACCATCGGCTGATGCCCGCGTTGGGAGAGGTCGATAATTGACAGTCTGCGAAAGCCGAGAGCGCAAGATTCCCCGTCATCCCAAGCTCCAGAATCATCTGGCCCTCGCCGCTGCATAAGTTCGCTGAGCGCAGCAACTTCAGCGATGTCTTCGGGGCTCAGTGCATCCCTGAGCAACATTCCCACGATTCCGCACATGTCAGGTCACGCCCTTCAGCGAACGTTCTGAGCGGCCCTCTGTTGGGGCCACTGCCACAAGTTCTTCGTTCCAACGGTCTACAACAGCCTCCCAAGAGAACTCAGTGGGAATGCGTTCGTGTCCTGCCAAGCCGAGCCGCTGCGCAGTAGCTGGGTTCTCGAGCAGTGAACTCACAGCTGCGCCGAGCGCTGCGGGCTCACCCACCGGCACGAGTAGCCCATCCACCCCATCAGAAATTACCGAAGCGATTGCAGCAATATCAGATGCCACAACGGGCCGCTTCGCCGCCCAGGCTTCTAGGATTACTAGGCCGAACGCCTCTTCGCGAGATGGCACCACGACAATTTCTGCGGCGGCAAGAATGACATCGCGATCGGACTCAGGGAAGTCCTCGAGTACTTGGACTCGTTCGGCTGCCTCCTCGGGCAACGAACCAAGCGCTGCTTGCAACCCCGACCACCCAGTACGACTTCCGGCAAGTACGACCCTCAAGTCCGGATGGGCGGCGAGCAACTGCGGACAGGCTGCGAGAAGGGTATCGATCCCCTTATGTGCTGCCAGTCGTCCAATAAAGAGAACAGTGGGTCCTTCAACGAGACCAAGCTGTGCTCGTGCAGTCGGTGGATCAATGAGCGGCTCAGCACTCGAACAGCCGGGCGGTATCACTGCGCTTCGTGAAGACTCCACACCATGATCAACCAGCCAAGTTTGCTCCGCCGTAGTCAGCGCAACGCATAGGTCGGCTCGCCGAAGCGCTTTCAACAGTGAGCCTTTCGGCACCCATTCCCCGAGATGCAAAATGGGAAGCGCAACAAATGCCGCTCGTTTGCGGGGAGTGAACTTGGCGGCAGCGGGCACAGTCGTAAATGGCGCTGAAACGCCAATCACAACATCAGATCCCTGTGCTGCCCTACGAGCGCCCAGAGCGAGCTTTGCACCCCAAGGTCCGTAGGCCGTGACCGAAGGAAGAATCGGGCGACCGAATCTCGCACCGATACGGCGAAGAGCTCGGAGAAAGTCATGGGTCCGATGTGATACCGGCAGACGCAACACCTCGACCCCTGCAATCACTTCGCGATCAATTGGGATCTTCCCTGGATTCTTTCCTGCTGGGGCGTACAGGGCGTCGGTTGTAACCACGGTTACTTGGTGGCCGTGGCGCTGAACAAGACCCTCGGCAATGCGTTGCACCAATTGTTGCGCGCCGCCAACTGAAGGTGCGTAGTTGATAGCAAGAAAGGTGATCTTCATCATGTGAGCCTAGGAGTGCGCCTTGAAGAAGCGTGGCTTGGTGAACTCAGCGAGAAACTGCTTTTCGAACGGCCTCAATGACCTGGTCCTGATCGGCGGGTTCCAAATAGGGATGCATCGGCAGACTGAGTACGGAAGTTGCAAGTGTCTCCGACACTTCAACTCCCCCATCGCCGATAGGGAATCCCTGATACGCAGTCTGCTGGTGAAGCGGCCGCGGGTAGTAGACCGCTGTTGGCACGCCATCAGCTTGAAGTGCGGCAATCACGCCCGCCCGGTCATCAACTTGAATGGTGTACTGAGCCCAAGTCGAGCGAGCTCCGACTGGGGTAGTCGGCACAACCACAGCAGCAGCGAGCCCATCCGCATAGCGATCTGCAACTGCTTGACGGGCTTGAATCTCGTCACCAAACACCGACAGTTTTTGCAACAGGATGGCCGCTTGGATCGTATCGAGCCGACCGTTTATACCAATGCGAACGTTGTCGTATTTCTCGGTCCCAGAACCGTGGACTCTGATGGACTTGAGTATCTCGACTTGGGCAGGGTCTGTTGCAATGATTGCCCCTCCGTCCCCGTAGCAACCCAAGGGCTTTGCTGGGAAGAACGAGGTGGTCGTCATCGAAGCCATCGAGCCAACCGAGGCACCATTTCTTGCGGCGCCGAAACTTTGTGCGGCATCGGCAATCACCCACATCCCGAGCGGAGCAACAACCTCATTGATAGATGTGTAATCCGCTGGTAATCCGAACAGGTCGACTGGAATGACGCCGACGGGGCGCAGCCCGTTCGGCACGCTAGCTATGGCTTGGGCGAGTTTGGCAACATCAAGGTTGAAGGTCTGTGCATCAACATCCACAAACACGGGGGTCGCCCCCAACAGAGCAACGGCCTCGGCTGTTGATGCAAATGTAAAGGTCGGCACAAACACTGCGTCGCCCGGACCCACCCCGTGCACCATGAGTGCCATCATCAGGGCGTCGGTTCCGCTTGCACAAGAGACCACGTGTGCGGCACCGCAGAACTCGCCTAGGGCGGCTTCAAATTCTGCGACTTCTGGTCCCATGATGTAGCGACCGTGGTCAAGAACGCTAGTAATTGCTTGATCGATTCCTTCTCGTAGCCGCGCCTGTTGCGCAGCAAGGTCAATGAACTGCATCTGAACTCCGTTATCCGATTTTTGCCGAGTTGGACTGCTCAGGCGTATCAACTAGCGATAACACGCCGTCTATCTCTTGGTATTTCTGGCCGGTTCTTGGACAGGTCAGGTCTTCCCCAAGACGTTCACCCTCATGGCTCATCCACCCAATCTGACGAGCCGGGGAACCCACAACTAATGCGTGCGCAGCAACATCGCTCGTCACCGTGGACCCGGCACCGATAAAGGCATACGCCCCAATCTCGGTTCCACACACGATGGTTGCATTGGCCCCAATGGTTGCACCGGTGCGAACCAGTGTGGTCATGAACTCGTCTTTGCGAGACACCTCTGCTCGAGGATTGTAAACATTGGTGAATACGCAAGAGGGACCGCAAAATACGCCGTCTTCAAGTGTGACCCCTGCGTACACACTGACGTTGTTCTGGATTCGGCAGCGATCACCTACGGTGACATCAGGGCCGATTACAACGTTCTGGCCGAGTGCGCAGTCCTCGCCCACAGTGCTCCCCGAGAGCACATGGCTGAAATGCCAAACCTTGGTTCCCGCTCCGATCTGCACACCCTCGTCCACATAGGCGCTCTCGTGAACGAAGACCCCTGGGTGCACCTCACTGCTGGTCTTGGCAGCCGTCGTGGCTGCGCCAACGACGGGCGCGTCCTCAGCAAGCGAAGCTTGCGCAGTTGCCAAGACATCAAGCACGCGAACACCCTCGTGTCCATCTGTGCGAGGGGTCTCTCCGGTACGAACACAGTGCAAGAAGTGTTCACATTCCAGTTTCAAAGGCTCAGACTCTGTTAGTGGTACAGCTACGGGCTCACCCCGTACTGGTACTGGTGTGAGTCCATCCCAGGTCACTCCGTGTTCAAAGATGGTGAGTTTGGAATCCCAAGGAGCTAAGTCATCAAAGACCGCCATTGCATCGGAGCCAACCACTACTAGGCGTTGCTCCTTGAAGGGATGCAACCAAGAAACAAAAACATGGGCACGAGGACCACTTGGAAAGGTCATATGCGTAGTGGTGACGTCAGGAACATCCTCACTGAGAAATGTTGAGCCGACAGCTGACACATGATCTGGGCTTTCACCGGCCAAGGCCAGCAGCATTGACAAGTCATGCGGGGCGAAGCTCCAGAGGATGTTCTCCTCCCGACGGAAACGGCCCAAGTTCAGACGGTTGGAGTAGAGGTAGCGCAGCTCCCCAAGGGCGCCATCGGTGACTAGTTGACGAACTGCCAAGAACGCTGGGTGGTACTGCAGCAGGTGACCCACCATGAGCGTCTGGTTGAGTTCATCGGCCCGAGCAACCACGCGCCGCGCATCATCAAGGTCAAGCGCCAGAGGCTTCTCAACAAACACATGCTTACCTGCGTCCAAAGCTTGCAGCGTGACCGCCGCGTGGTCTTTGGCCGGAGCAGCCACCACAACGGCGTCGATTTCTGGATCAGCCAGAATCTGCTCTAACGAACCGTATGGCACGGAATACTTTGCCGAGAGGGCCGCAGCGTTCTCGGCATCGGGATCTACGATCGCCACCAGAGCGCCAAGTTCGGAGAACGTACGGACCAGGTTTTTACCCCAGTGGCCGCAGCCAATCACCGCAACTCTCGGATCGCGCATTATTGCTGTTGCCACTCGTGCCCCTATCGCAACTTACAGAATTGTTAAGTATACGTTGTCAGTCTTGAGTTCAACCCGAGGGCATTTTGCCGCGACGCTGCAGAGACTTTTGCTTTCACCTGCCAGCCGCATCTGACACCGCCTGCAACCAGCGGGGAGCTATCACATCAACATCATGATGAGTCCGGACGAACTCATGCAACCGCTGCCCAAGGTCTTCAGCTAGTTCCCTCGAGGCCAACACCTGCTGAACTGCGGCGACAAACCAGCGCACATCTTGGCGGCTTCCAACAAGTCCTCGCCCGTCAGCGAGCAGATCAGGAAGTCCACCCGTGGGCATGGCAACGACTGCTCGGCGATGCAAGCCGGCCTCAAGGGCCACCAACGGAAGGGGGTCCTCACGACTCGGCAGAACAAAGACTGCAGCATGCGAGAGCAACTTCCATGGGTCAGCCGATTCCGGAATCCAATTCACCAGATCTGTTCGACCAACCGCAGTGGCATCTGCTCCAGTAGGGCGCCCGCCCACCCACCCCACCTGAGCAGGGCTGCTCACAACCTGAACCGCATGCGCAACTGCTGCGAGCCGGTCGGTTCCCTTACGCCAACCTGGCGTGCCAGCCCCTAAAACCCACTGGACTGAATCAGTTTCGGGAGCACTGCTCTCGGGCTCATTGCTCTCGGGCAGATTGCTCTCGAGTTCACTGGTTTCTGCCTCATCGGCAGCGGGCAGTCGCACGCACCCAGGCACCAGCAGGATCTTCGCTGAGTTGGCTCCGCGGTTGCGGGCAAGCTCAGCCACTGGCGCACTGACCACCATCACCTGCTGCGCACGCTGAAAGGCCGCAGCTTGTTCTGGCCTAGGAATGCAGCGGTCAAGCGCTGTTTCGAGTTCATGAAGATGAAGCACCACCGGCAGTTTGCTGCTCACTACTTGCGTTACTGGCCAAGCTCCGGCCCCGTGCACCAGAAGCACATCGGGCTTCGGTCGTCGAGCCAACTTGGCTCTCCATGCGCTGTGTCGAACGACTTCGCCAGCGCGACCCATACCAAGAGTGATCAAACCCAGAGATGCAGCAGAGGAAGCGGACCGGCGATCGCTGGGCTCAAGGACGGTCACAGAGGCACACAAACTCTGCAACTCGCGCAATAGAGGGCCGCCATACATGGCAACAAGATGCACAACCTCTCGCTTCCGAGCAGGGCTGGCCTGCAACAGGCGCTCAAGCAGAACTGGAACTCCCGTCCGAGACAAATCATGAACGGCAATCCAGATCACAGGGTCCTGAGCGATGGGCTCTGAAGCGCTCATCCCTTCACTACCTGCCAGAGTGCGGGGGCAATGTGCTCAACCAAGTGGGTGGAGTTGACCCACTCAGCGAGTTGAGCACCGATCAGTTCCCGGTTCCTGGGATTGTCCAAAAGGCTAGCCACTGCTGCACTCATGCCAAGGGTGTCACCAATCGGAAGCAGCAACTCTGCCTGCCCAACGGCGCGCAGCATGTCGATCACTCCACCTGATTCAAAGCTCACAACGGCCTTTCCTGCAGCACCCGCCTCTAAGACCGACAAAGGGTAGGGATCCTCAATCGCTGTAGAAACCACTAGATCAGCTGCCGCGATATAGCTAGCCGAATCTTCGCGACTCTCGAGCAACACAACGCAGTCCTTCAGACCCGAAGCAGCGATGCTGTGTTCCATTTCAAGCCACACCGAACTGCCCCGCTCGCCACCCAACCAGACACCAACAGGCAAGCTTGGATGAGCAACCAGTGTCGCCATTAAGTCCACAAAGCGCTCGGGACCCTTTCTGTGATTCATTGCACCCACGTTCAAGATCACGGGTCGATTCGCTTCACCAACCATGCGCTGCCGCGCCAGAGAGACAGCCCGACTCGAAGGGCGTGGAGCCTCGATGAACTCCTCGATCACCGTGACCTGCTTCGAGGAGATACCAAGGCGGTCTACCAACATCTCAGCTACGGCCTCGCTGGCTGCTGCGAATCGGTCCACGGAGTTCAGCAGTCGCTCTCGAATAGGGGGTGAGGCAGGAAGGACCCGCTCCGCTACCCCGTCGAGTTCATGAACATGACATACCAACTCAGATGGCTTGCTGGTTTGCCCTGACCTCGTTGCAAGCAATCTGGCAGTACTGAGCGAGGCAAATGTGTTTGCCATGACAATCTCGGATCTAGCGATGCCCCGCAGGCCGATTCCTTGAATCGCACTCGGCACCGCAATGGGATGGCCAAG
>ERZ888423.2996-NODE-2996-length-11681-cov-4.654481_pt1 | contig 11681 bp, 11 predicted proteins | sample MGYA00520523_ERZ888423 | MGnify/ENA primary metagenome ERZ888423 (study PRJEB32303, sample SAMEA104408611) | aquatic metagenome | biome: Brackish water; feature: Pelagic; material: water | place: Baltic Sea | collected 2014-06-08T10:24:00 | depth 30,27 m ...
AATTTCCCCCACCCGAACGCCCAGCCCAGTCTGCGCGGCAAGGCTTGTCATGGCACCCGCACTGCCAGAAACTTCTACGGTCACGACATCGCGGCGGGAATAGCCCTCGGTGTTGACGTTGACAATGTTTTGCCCGGTGACTGCCAGCGCATCACGCTGGGCCAAGACGCCACTGCGGCCGATATCAATGAGGCTGGCCATGATTTAGTCCTGCTTGGCGGTCACGAACCGCGAAAACTGTGCAACAAGCGCATCGGCAATGCCAAGATTGGTGCCTCCCGCCACTTCGGTTGCGTATTTTTGATCGAGCATGGCCGTGTAGGTATCGCCCGCATCACTTTGAAAAAGCCCATCCGACAGCTGGCTTTTGCGCGCGGCCTGCATGAACTGGCCCATAAAAAGGGCCTCAAACTGTTCTGCGGCATCGCGCAGCTCTTTGACTTGGGTGTCTTGGGCTGCTTTTTGATCGGTGGGCAGATTTGCCGCAAGCGGCACAGCAGCCGTGATCTTTTCCATCACCCAACCCCTTAAATGATTATAAGTTCTGCACGAAGCGCACCGGCCGCGCGCAGCGCCTCAAGAATAGCGACCAGATCAGATGGGCTGGCCCCAACGGCATTGATCGCATCGACAATCGAGGAAAGATCAACACCGGTATCAAATACAAAGGCCGGTTTGTCTTCCTGTTGCACATCAATTGTGCTGTTTTCGGTCACGATCGGTTCCGCCGGGGTCACCACGGTCTGGGTGCCATTCATAGAAACGGTCGATTGCGGAGAAACTGTAGGGTCTTCGCTTACTTTTACGGTCAAAGCACCGTGCGAAACAGCCGCCGGTGTCACACGCACCTTGCCGCCAATCACAATCGTCCCCGTCCGGGCATTTACGATCACTTTGGCCGGTGGCTCGGCCGGATCTACCTCAATGTTTTCCAGCATGCCCACGAACGAAACCCGCTGTGCCGGATCGCTGGGCGCGCGCACCCGAATAGAGGATGAGTCAATGGCCACAGCCACATCCGGGCCGAACACTGCATTGATTGCATTGGCAACACTGGCGGCGGTTGAAAAATCGCCCCGGTGCAAGTTCATCATAATATTGTCAGATTCAAGAAAGGCGGTATCGACCATGCGTTCAACCGTGGCGCCTTGCGGCACCCGGCCCACGGTTGGAATGTTCACCACCATGGTTGAGCCATCCAGCCCCTCGGCCGACAATCCGCCCACCAAAAGATTACCCTGGGCAATGGCATAGGTTTCGCCATCTGCGCCCAAAAGCGGCGTCATCAGCAAAGTGCCGCCCCGCAACGACTTGGCCGAACCAATGGTTGACACCGTCACATCAAGGGTTTGACCAGGCTTGATAAAGGCTGGCAGCTCTGCTGTGACCATCACAGATGCCGCATTCGACGCCTTAAGATCCGACACAGCCGCCGTCTGCCCCAAACGCGACACCATAGATTGCATGGATTGCAGCGCCAACTGGCCACCGCTGCCATCACCCGTGCCCGGCAGACCCACAACCAAACCATATCCCACCAACTGGTTGGTGCGCGCCCCCGCGATGGCTGTCAAATCTTTCAGCCGATCAGCCTGTGCGGCAGGCGCCAAACAAACGATCATGGCAGATGCACAAAGGCTTAAGAAAATCGCGCGCAACACCCTGCGCGGGCCACACCCTGACATCAGATTGAGTTGGCTGCGCGCCACACCGACCTCCAATTTAAAACGGTGAAATAGCGGTCATGGCTTTGCCCAGCCAGCCGCGTTTGGAACTGTCGGCCACATCCCCCGCACCGATATAGGTGATATCGGCATTGGCAATTCGGTCGGACAAAATCAGATTTTTTGAACTGATATCTTCAGGGCGCACCAAACCACGCAAACGAATATATTCATCACCATTGTTCAGCGTGATTTTCTTTTGGCCCAAGATTTCCATCGTCCCATTCGGAAATACCCGCATCACGGTTACAGACATTTGACCCGTCAGTGAATTTGACTGCTCGGCACCGCCTGTGCCCGCAAAAGATTGGGTTGTGCCCGAATCCAGCCGTGAATCAGTGAACCCGCCCGACAACACGTCAGGCAGATCAAGCGAAAAGCTGTCATCTTTGGTCGAAGAGGCCTTCTGCGACTTGGTCGCAGCAAAAGCTTCGGTGAAATAGACCGTGACGATATCACCCACGCGCGACGCCCGACCATCACGGGCAAATAAACCAGCCTCGCTGCCCTTATAGATCGCGCCCGTGCTGGCGCCCCGCCCAACGTCGATCATTTCTTCGGGGTAAACCGGCTGAAAATCGGCGCTGGCACGATCTTCGACATAGGTCGAACACCCAGAAAGCGTGGCCACAACGGCTAAGACCGCCATAAACCCGCGTGACATGCTGTGCGTCGAACCATGGGCCATCATCGCAAACATCCTCAGAGATTGTTCGAAACGAAGCGCATCATCTCATCCACAGCTGTGATCGACTTTGAGTTGACCTCATAAGCGCGCTGCGTCTCGATCATATCAACCAACTGCTGAACAACATTGACGTTAGAGCCTTCAAGCGAGCCCTGCACCAACTTACCAAAACCCTGATCCAGCGGGGCAGCCACGACGGGCGCGCCACTCGCGGGGGTTTCCACCAAAAAGTTCTCACCCACCGGCAAAAGCCCACGCGGGTTGGCAAAATTGGCAAGGGTCAACGCACCAACTTCTTGCATTTTGGCGTCACCAGGAATGGAAACCGAAACCGTGCCATCAGCCGCAATGCTGATTTGCATGGCATCATCTGGAATGGTGATTTCAGGCTGCACCACATATCCGCTGGCGGTGGTCAACGCCCCATCGACGCTGCGCGAAAAATTGCCTGCACGTGTATATCCCATCGTGCCATCAGGCAGTAAAACCTGAAAAAATCCCTGACCATCAATCGCCAAATCCAAAGAGTTTTCGGTCGTGATCATCGCGCCCTGGGAATAGAGCTTTTCAGTGTTTACCGTACGCACCCCGGTCCCGATGGCCAAGCCTGCCGAGAGCATGCTGTCAACACCCGTGCGGTCGCCACCCGTGCGCGACACCTGATAGAGCAGGCTTTCGAAATTCGGGCGATCACGTTTAAAGCCAGTGGTGCTGGCGTTGGCTAGGTTGTTTGAAATTGTCTGCATGCGCAATTGTTGCGCACTTAGACCGGTTGCCGCTACGTGCATTGCGCTTGAAGACATGATCTGGGCTCCTGAAAAGTGGTGTCATGCACCCTTTTGCAAAAGCCGTGCCAGATCACATGGGCGCGCACCGCGCAAAATCAAACATTGGGCATCCGCATGATTTCGGTGCCGCGCTCATCAATTTCTTGGGCTTGCTTGACAAACTTCACGGCAATCTCGAAAGCCCGTTGGGTGTCGATGGAACTCACCAATTCATCAACGGTGTTGACGTTGCTGCCCTCGATAGAACCTTGAACGATTTGCCCCAACTGATCGGGCGCTGGCAAGGCAGAGCCATCCGACATGCGAATAAAACCCGTCCCTTCTTTTGAAAGATCAGCGCCGACAGCCGTCGTGATGCCAAGTTCCGCCACGACTTCTTTTACCCCCGGCAAACCACCCGCCGGTTCTATTGTAATCTCACCAAATTTCCCGATCGAAATATAGCGATACTCAGGAATGAAGATTTCCGCGCCCGAGCTGTCGAGCACTTTTTGATCAGCACCATTCACCAAGATGCGATCGGCATTTAGCTTAAGATCCCCACGACGGCTGAGCGCAGGCGCGCCATTGTCAGGCTGAATGTAGAAATAGCCATCATTGATAAAGGCCAAATCAAGCTCTGCACCCGTTTCCGTGACAAGACCGGGCGCGTTTGAAAAATGTGATTTTCCCGAAGGGGGCACATAGGCCCGCGATGAAAATTCCCCCATCGCCTCCAAAAAAGAACTGCCGCCCTGCGCCGAGATATCACGGCGATACCCCGAAACCGAGATGTTGGCGATGTTTTGCGCCTGCAACACGGTCTCATTGCGGATATTTTTCATGTTGTTTAGCGCAACGTGAATCATCTTATCCATGGCGGCAGTCCCTTCTCTTTGGGCCCAGATTACATCCGGATGTTAATGATCGTCTGCGTGAGCGAGGTCGAGGTTTCAATCGCCTTAGCTGATGCCTGATAGTTCCGCTGCGCAGTGATCAGGTTTACCAGCTCTTCGGTGATATCAACGTTTGAACGCTCAAGCGAGCCTGACAAGATTGAGCCGAACCCCTCAGACCCTGCTTCACCAACCGAAGGTGAGCCCGACACCGCGGTTGCAACATAGGTCGCATTGCCGATTTGTTTCAGACCATTTTGGTTGTTGAAGTTCGCAATAACGATCTTACCCAACGGATTGTTTTGACCGTTGGTATAGTTGGCCCGGATTGTGCCCGAGCTGTCGATTTCCAAACCATCCAGACGGCCCGAGGTAAAGCCATCCTGCTCAACCGACAGCACCGAGAACGGCTGTGCAAGCTGGGTTGAACCAGCAAAATCAACCTGCAATGAAATCGAGAACCCAGCCTCTTGCTGCTCATAGCTTACCATGTTCTGCGGGCTGAGCAATTTACCCGATTTGTCAAAGGTCAGCTCGCCTTCGTCGATATAAAGCGGGTAGTATCCCGTAACCATGTTTTCGGGTGGGCTTTCAACAGTGTTCCCGTTCGCATCAACATAAAGTGCGATGCCCTGGTCGTTTGTGGCCTGTACCAGATTATAGATCATCGGCACTGAGCCCACGCCCAGCGGCACATCCGCCAAGCCAAGCCGCGCAGTTCCTTTGACCTTTATGGTCGTGTCGCTGCCGGTGGTGCCAGTGGTAAAGGTAAAGTTGTTATCGGCCGAGCTGTAGCGCACCTTGACCCCACCCACAGTATCACCACTCAGCGGGTCTTGGATTTGGTTGATGCGCTCTTCCAAAGCCGCGGCCAGCGTGGTGCCCACGTAGTTGCCTGATGGCACCTGGATAACACCACTGATGCCATTGACCGAGATATTGAAAGTTGTCTCGCCACCCGCCGAGCTCAGGCGGAAAATCTCGCCCAGATCTTCGTTGGCTGTGCCCCCGATTGCAACCGCAGCCGAAGCCGCCAAACCACGACCATCGACAAAGAGCGCGTCAGACTTACTGGCGCCAACCCCCATCAGCTGGTTATCGCCCACACCAAGATAGCGGCTGTCAGCATCGACACTGGAAGACAAAACACTGCCATCAGTCGACGAAATTGAGTAGCGCCCCACCTGAATGTTTGATGCTTTTTGCGCAGTTGTCACACCAATCGCACCATCCGCCGCAATCGCCTCACCTGTCGAACCTGACGCAAAAGAAAAGTTCTGCGTGTCTGAGTTATAGGTGACCGTAATTCCATAACGTTTATCGTTCAGCTGCACCTCTTCGCCATCGGCAACAAAGGGTTCGCCATAAAACACTTCACCGCCCCGGATCAAAACTGTTGAGGCATCGCCTGGGGCAGGAATACCCAACCCATTGGTCGAATCTGCTGACGTGTCACCACCAATTTTAAAAGAGTTAAAGCCGCTATCAGTCCCCATCCCCAAGATCGAACGATCAACCTCAAAGGAAAAACGTTGGTTGATTTCGTCATAATAAATCGAAACGGGCGGAGCTTTTTCATCGACCCACTGGGTTGCGATCGTGGCACCATCGAGGCCGAGCAAAGCGACCGTATCAATCGTCTCACCATCGGCATCGACGTTCAGCAGGGCTGCTGAGTCGAATTCAAAAATGTTCAGACCGGCTGTATTGAAGCTGGACGTATCTGCCGCAAACGAAGCGTTGGTGTAATCATGCAGCGCATCTGATCCAAATTCACGCACAACCAGCTTGCTACTGTTATAATTCACGGTAGAGCCTGGGATCACATCGCTGGCACCTTCATAAAATGCCTCAACCGTGTCTGATTCATCGCTCATCAAATAGACTGATGTCGATTCAATTGTGAAATCTGCATCTGGCAGTGCCAGGTTGGTGGTATCAACCGTGATAAGACCATTGGTCTCATCCACACTCAGCACAGTAAACGCACGACCGTTCAGATACCCGCCGTAGCCGCTTTCGCCTTCGGTCACAAAGTCACCCGCGATGCGGATACTTTCACCAGCAACCAAACAGGCATTGCCATTATCGTTGTCAGCAAAGCCAGTGGTTGGGTCCATATAAATGGTCAGCGTATTTTGCGCGGCATTATAGCTCATCGTTTTGCCATAATCCGTGTCTGTTGTATCAGTCACAGCAGAAACCTGATCGCGGCGCTCATAGACGTTGAGCGTGGAACGGTTGTTGTAATATGAATGTACCAAGTTCAGATCCGTTGACAGCATCTCACCATAGGTGTCGCTTGTGCTGTCGGTATCTTCATAGTTACGCGTAAACGTCACAATGTCTGTGGTTTCCAGAACCGCATCCATCTCTTCACCCAAGGCACGGGCAAAAAAGCTTGAATCAACCCCAAGAGCCGAATCGTTTGAAATATCGGTATCGGGGTCAATGGCGTAATCATTGAGGGTTTCATTGATACGGGCCTGCGCATGGGCCAAAAATTCCTCAAAGGAAAAATCAGGCGACGCACCCGATGTATCGATACCGGCAAGGTCTGATACAAAGCTAGAGGTCAGCAGATCAACCTCAATCACATCATCAAGCCCTTCAGACGTTCCATCTGCGGCCAGTTTGAAAAGATCGATGGTCAGGGTATCATCAACGTTCCGCTGCACCTGAATTTTGCGATCATCGCCATAGGCGGCGTTGATCGCACGCTCAACTTCCGCCGCCAATTGCTCAGCATTATACTTGCCGGGCCGCAGATCGATGCTGACAGGCTGATCGCCATCATCCACATTGACCAACAAAAAGTCTTTGCCCCAGTACACATCGCTTGAACTGTTGCCAGCTTCGCGGGTTGACATGAACTGCATCGGGTCGGTGACAATTTCAACCAGCTTGTCGCCTTCTTCCCCAAAGTCAAAGCTGGTTTCTTCCCCAGTCAGCGTTGCAGGGGATGAGGGCACAAGGGTTTGCAAATCATCCAGCTTATAAAGCGGCGAGCCCTTGCCCTCGATGAAATAGTTGTCATCAGGGACGACACTGGTCGTGTTGCCAAAACGGTCAATATACTGCTGACGACCAGAGTCATCGACAGCAGGCACCAGATCAGGATCAATGACGATACCGTCAATCACCAGACGTGTATCATATTTGTTGGTTGGGTCTTCACTGGAAGCCGCTTGGGTTTTGATGAAATACATCGTGGCGATCGTTGGGTTACCAAGATCATCGAAGATCGTCATCGAGGTTGAGTTGGTATAGGTATCTGGATCATCAGGATCAAAGGTATAACCCTCTGCAAACTGTGGCTTGTCCGTCACCACTTCGGCCGAAGCTGCAACGTTCACACCCAATTCAATCAAGCTGGTGGCCTTTGGGTCACCCGATGTGACAGGCAGCTGCAACGGCATTGCACTATCAAGATCTTTGGCGGTCACCGATCCATCGTCGTTGACCGGGTAAACCATCAGATACTGGCCAGCAGAATCCACCACATAGCGGTCATTGTTCACGCTAAGCGAACCGTTGCGGGTATAAACCGTCTGCGACGAGCTAAGCGACGGCTTCAGCGTGAAAAACCCCTGACCCGAAATCGCCAGATCCAGAGCGTTCAGCGATGAAGCAACGTTACCTTGGGTGAACTGTTGCTTGATCCCCTTCAAGATCGTGCCCGAACCGATCGATGATGACGCGTTTTGCAAGGGCGATGTGGCAAAGATATCGCCAAATTCTGCCCGGCTGCGTTTAAAGCCCGTCGTCCCAACGTTTGCGATGTTGTTCGACGTGGCCGCGATATCTGCTTGTGAGCCATTGAGGCCGGTCAGCGCTGTGTAGAATGACATGTCGCACTCCCTTTATGTTCGAGGACGATTTTTGCTTCTTTTGAAAATTTGATCAGGCGCGGAACCGCAGCACGTTATTGGCGTTCACTTCGCCATAATCGCGCACATCCAGCATCACCCCATCAGCACTGCCAACCGAGGTGCCAAGCACATCGGCAAAAACAGCTGGCTGTAATTCTTCAGCGCCCTTACCCGCATTAATCATGGCCTGAATGCGCACACGCTTTGCACCCGAAGCGTAATCTGCTGGCAGTCCGGTCCAGCTGAACCCAACCAATCCCTGCGCTTGCGCGCCCAAGTCCATTGAGTGCACGACCTCACCGGTCGTGGCATCCGAAAAGGTAAGTGTCGTCAGCGACGAAGCCGATGGCAGATCAAGCGCACCATTGATTTCACCGTTTTCATCCGCGCGCGCCAAGTTGCCGGGCACCAACACTTTGTGCCCAAGCAGCGTCGTTGCCGTTGCGATACGAAATTCTTTAAGCTGGTCGGCCAAACCCGTCATGGTGGCCCCCATCTCACGGATGCCCGTCACGGTCGAAAACTGGGCCATCTGCGCGATAAAGTCACCATTATCCATGGGCTTGAACGGATCTTGGTTTTGCAGCTGCGCCGTCATCAATTTAAGAAATTCTTCTTGACCAAGCTGATCTGACGAGCCAGCAGTCTCGCTGGGCCCAGCGTTGATCCCCAGCTTTTCAAACAAAGCAGCCTGTGCGGTGCTGGCGGCGGCGTTGACTTCAGCCATTGAACTATCCTTGCTTATTTGCCCATGTTGGCCGTGCGCAGCATCAATGTGCGCAGGGTCGACACGACTTCGAGGTTGTTTTGATACTGCCGGCCGGCTTCCAGCATTTCGACCATTTCTTCATCAACATCGACAGCGGCCGAATAAACATATCCCTCACCATCCGCACTGGGATGATCGGGCATGTAAGTACGCGCAGGCTGACGATTGAGCGCCACCACATCCACCACATCCGTGGTCGACAGGCCGCTTTTACGGATATTGCTGTCATATTCTGTGGAAAAAACCGGGCGAATGGCGCGATAGGCCTCTTCTTGCGTGCTGGCCGCGGAACGCGCATTGGCAAGGTTACTGGCAACCGTGTTCAATCGTACCATCTGGGCCGCCATAGCCCGGCTTGCGACATCAAAAACATTACGGATCTCGGCCATTATTCCCCCCGTATCGCGGACATCAAACCAGAAATCCGGTTATTAATGAAATTCAGCGTGGTCTGATAGCGCACCACGTTTTCTGAAAACTGCATTTGCTCAACACTTAGCTCAACGGTGTTGCCATCAAGCGAGGGCTGCAATGGCTGGCGATACAGCATTTGATCAGGGCGCGGGTTAACCGCTGCAGCCAAATGGCGGGAATCCGTGGTTTTTAAATCACCGATTGGTTCAATTTTGGCCATCTCAGCGCTAAAATCAACGTCACGCGCCTTGAAATTCGGCGTGGCAGCGTTGGCGATATTTGACGCCAAAACCGCATTCCGCTTTTCACGCAAAGCAAGGGCGTTTACATAAAAGCCCAGATGTTGCTTAATGCCTTCCATCGAAATATTCCGTGCCACTTTGATTTGATTACGCTTCAGTCGCAGGAATTCTGCAAAACGCGTGCCAATCTGAAACAAGTCAGGAAAAAGTAATGTCAGTTCAAAATGTCGCCGCAAAAACAGCCGCTACGCGTGATGTTGAAAAGTTGCGCAGCGCAACGTTAAAACGCTTTGAAAAAACGCCGGTGCGCGAAGCAATCGTATCTTTGCGCACACAATTGGCAACGGAAACAGATGAGCGTCTGCGACTTGGGCTGTTGTCCGCGCGGGTGGAATTGGTGCGCCAACAAACCGCGCAAATCCGCGAAATGGACGGCCACACCGCCCCCCGCACCATGCGCAACGATGCAAATCCCGCATCCGTCCAGACCCAAGCCGGGGCATCAAGCGACAACCACGACAGCGACAAGGCCCGCGCGGCGGGCATCATGATACCGGACGACCCGCAAACACCGCCCTCAGGCTGGCAGCGGCTGCGGGTGACAGAGACAACTGTGGTAAACGGTGTGCGCTTTCCAGCCGGCGTGCAAATTGAGGTCTCTCAGGATGATGCAGACAGGCTGGTTGAGGCCAATATGGCCGAGCGCCTGGCCATACCCGCACAGACCGCCGAGACAACCACAGAAAAATCCACCCCCGCAAAACGCCCTGCCCGTAAAAAGCCTGCCCCCAAGGCTAAAGGTGCCACATGAGCGCGACCGGAGCTTGGGCGGCACTTGCCGCGTTGACGGCGCTAAACCTGCAGGGGTGCATGTCGCGCTTTGCACATGAATCTTACGATTGCAGCAGCCAACCACTGCCCTTTATCAGCATCGACCTGCGCAACCCCGCCAAAGGCAGCACAGCCGAAATCACAGCCCAAACCGCCAGCTACCCCGCCACGATCACCCAGATTGATGCCGTGACCCTGACAATGACCACCCCCACCGCCGCAATCACGATCAATCGTGAAACCGGTCAAATCGTTTGGAAACAAGGCGACACAGCCGTGGTGGGCCAATGCGAAAAATCTGAATTCAAGATGTAACGCAGAAAATCATCGCCTCGGCATAGAATTTGCAAAAATTTGGTCGTTGCTATTGCAGCAGTAGCGATAACACAGGGTGCGATCATGGCAGTCGACTATATCAGCGCAATCAACACCAAGTGGTCAGGCATGAACCTGACACAGATCGTTGATGGCTTGGTGACCGCCGAAACAGCGCCACTGATGGAACAAACGCAAAAAAAATATGACGCTTATGAAACTTCGATTTCAGAGATTGGTACGGTCGTGGCCGAGCTGAGTTCTCTGAAATCTGCGATGGACATCATAGGCGAAAACCCAATGCTCGAAATTTCGCCCGACAACGATTATTTCACCATGGACTTGATTGATTCCGACGCCGCAGACAATTTCAATTATGATCTTGAAATTTCACAGCTTGCGACAGCACAAGTTCTGCAATTTTCAGGCTACACCAGCACGACCACAACAGTCGGGACGGGCACGCTGACCATCGACTTTGGCGCGTGGTCGGGCTCGGCCACAAATACATTTACAACTAATACTGACTCGACATCGCAAACACTGACGATCACTGACAGCACGCTGACCTTGATCGAATTAGCAGAACTGATTGATGATCTCGATGGCATCAGCGCGTCTGTGATTGAAACAGATACCGACACGTATTCACTGGTTATTAAGGCAGAAGAAGGTGAAGATTACGCGATCAGAATGACAGCTGTTGAGGATTCATCCAATACTGGTCTTGCAGATTTTGATACAACATCTGACAATTACAGTCATGAGGTCCAAGCAGCGCAAGATGCAATTTTAACACTTGATAGTATCACAGTCACGCGTTCTTCAAACCGGATTACAGATCTTTTACCGGGTTATGGATTGACCCTAACCGAAACAACCACCAGCGCTATGACACTAAAGGCGGATCGCTCTGACTCTTATGCCGTCCAACTGATGACCATTTTCGTTGATCAGATCAACACAACTCTCTCAGTGCTTAAGGCTGCGACATCGAAAGGTTACAATGGAGCAACGCGCGGGGGACTGGCGGGGGACATTGCGGCGACCTCACTGCAATCACAACTTAAATCGGTGCTGCAATCCGCAATCGTAGGCTTTGGCAGCGATGATGTGTATCTATCTGATTTTGGTGTAACTACAAATACAGATGGCTCATTGAG
>ERZ888423.2997-NODE-2997-length-11679-cov-5.003269_pt1 | contig 11679 bp, 6 predicted proteins | sample MGYA00520523_ERZ888423 | MGnify/ENA primary metagenome ERZ888423 (study PRJEB32303, sample SAMEA104408611) | aquatic metagenome | biome: Brackish water; feature: Pelagic; material: water | place: Baltic Sea | collected 2014-06-08T10:24:00 | depth 30,27 m ...
GTGACAGAGAGATCGTGGTGACAGAGAGATCGTGGTGACAGAGAGATCGTGGTGACAGAGAGATCGTGGTGATGAACCCGGTTCGAGAGTTCCTGGCCGAGCCCGCGGTGGCCGACCCGCCGGCTCGGACTCGCCGCGACCTGATGGTGCTGGGCGCCATCGTCGCCTCGGCGCTGACCGAAACCGCCATCCGCACCGACCTGGGGCTGCCTGCCATCGAGCTCTTGGTCTGCCTCGGTGTGGCGGCGACGGTGCTGTGGCGGCGTACCCACCCGCTTCTCATGACCGCCCTTGCCTTCGGCGCCGCCAACGCGATGAGCCTCCTGGGCGCCCTGTTGGACAAGGCACCGCTCGGTCTCTACACCACCGCCATCGTCCTGGTCTTGCCCTACGCGCTGTTCCGTTGGGGGTCGGGTCGTCATGCCGCCGTCGGCGCGATCGTGATGTTGTCGGCCTGGCTGATCGGCATCACCACCGATCCGGGACCCGTGGGCGAGGCCATCGGCGGCTTCATCGTGCTCACGGTTCCGGCCGAGCTGGGCTTGGTGGTCCGCTATCGGGAATCGGCCCGGGATCGGGAGATCGAGGAGATTCGGTTGCGAGAACGTGAACAGCTGGCCCGAGAACTCCACGACACCGTCGCCCATCACGTGTCGGCCATTGCCGTCCAGGCCCAGGCCGCCCAGGCCATCGCCCCCACCCGACCCGATGCAGCCCTGGAGATCCTGGCCGTCATCGAAGAAGCGGCATCACGCACGCTGACCGAGATGCGGGCCATGGTCGGCACGCTGCGGCGTGGCGACGATGCCGAACTTGCTCCCCAACAGGGCATCGCCGACCTCCACCGTCTGGCCCAGGTCGCGGCCGACGGGTTCCGCGTGCAGGTCGAATGTTCGGGCCGCCTCGAGTCCCTGGAACCAATGGTCGACGGTGCCGTCTACCGGATTGCCCAGGAGTCGGTCACCAACGCGGTGCGCCACGGGCGGGGTGCCACCCACCTCGACGTGCGGGTCGTCGGGCTGGACGACTGCGTACACCTGACGATTCGCAACGATGGCGGGCTCGTCCAACCCGAACCGATCGGCGCTGCCGCCGGCTTCGGCCTGCTGGGGATGTCGGAGCGGGCCAAGCTGCTGGGTGGCACCTTCCACGCCGGGCCCCGACCCGAGGGCGGTTGGCAGGTCTCGGCCGTGTTACCGAAGGCAGCGATGGGCGAGTTCGAGCGATGATCCGTGTGCTCGTCGCCGATGATCAGGATCTGGTTCGAACCGGTCTGGCCATGATCCTCGACGCCCAACCCGGCATCGAGGTCGTCGGCCAAGCCGCCGATGGTCGAGAGGCCGTCACGCTGGCTCGTCATCTTCGCCCCGACGTGTGTCTGTTCGACATCCGCATGCCGGAACTGAACGGTATCGAGGCCACCCGTCTGCTGGCCGGTCCCGGGGTCGACGACCCGCTGGCCGTCGTCGTCATCACCACCTTCGATCTCGACGAATACGTGCACGGTGCGCTGAAGGCCGGGGCCCGAGGCTTCCTGCTGAAGGATGCCGGGGCCGACCTGCTGGTGCAGGCCATCGAGGCCGCAGCGGCCGGTGATGCCCTGATCGCGCCCAGCATCACGGCCCGACTGCTGGAAGCCTTCGCCGACGTCCAGTCCGGCATCGCCCCCGTGCAACCCATCGAACCCCTGACCACGCGAGAAGAAGAGGTACTGCTGACGGTGGCCCGTGGCTTGACCAACGGCGAGATCGCCCTCGAACTCCACATCAGCCTCAGCACGGTCAAGACCCACCTGGCCAGCCTGATGAACAAGCTCGGCGCTCGCAACCGAGTGGAGATCGCCATGTGGGCCTACGAGACCCGGCGGGTGCGCTGATTCCCTCCGAACCGTGTGCACGTCGGTTCGCGGGGCGAACACATATGCACACAGTTCATCGGCTGGCCACAGTTCATCGACTCGACACAGCGAGGGAACGGTGGGGAAACGGTGGGGAAACGAGCTCGTCGTCGGTCACGGCATCGACCCCGACCTCATCGAGGACATGCACCGGGTCAGCCTCGACTTCTTCCTGTCGCCGGCCGACCTGAAGGACCGGTACGAGGTCCCGCCCGATGATCCGACGATTCGCGGCTTCTACAAGACGGCGTCCTACGTCGCCGCCTCCGACGACGTGGCCACGGCTCCCGATCTGTGTCAGCTGTACACCACCAATCGTCTGGGCGATGCCGGGGTCGCGTCCGTCGAGGTCTTGGGTGACGAGTTCGCCGTGTGGTCGAGGCCGAACGTGTGGCCCACCGAGATTCCCGGATTCGAACCGACCTGGCGTCGGTACTACGCAGCGCTGGAGGCCCTTGCGACCGAGATCATGCGACTGTTCGCGCTCGGTCTCGACCTGGACGAGCGCTTCTTCGACGACAAGGTCGACGATCACATCACCAACCTCGTCGCCAACTACTACCCGCCGGTCGACGACGAACCCCTCGACGGGCAGTACCGGAAGGGACCGCACAGCGACTGGGGAACGCTCACGGTGCTGTTTCAGGACGACACCGGCGGGCTGGAGGTGTTGGACCGCGACACCGACGAGTGGCTGAGCGTGCCCGTCGTACCCGGATCGTTCGTGGTCAACATCGGTGACCTGATGGCGGTCTGGACCAACGATCGGTGGCAGTCGACCAAGCATCGGGTGCAGGTGCCCCCCGTCACCCGCCGGTCACCTCGGGCGCCTATCTGCTGGAGAAGATTCGCGCCGCCTATGGGTGACGGCCCATCGTAGGTCAGTCGGCGTTGCCGACCTCGGCATACTGGCGCTGGTAGCTGGCCATGTCGAAGTAGTCACGCCACAGGGTGATCTTGCCCGCAGCGTCGAGTTCGAACACGCCGGCCACCGGCAGCTCGAGCCATCCGCCCGAGAAACGAAAGCGGTCGACCCGCTCGTTGTAGACGACGTTGCCGACCGCGTCCTGACGGACGATCTGCCAGTCGACCTCCTCGGCGGCGTCGACGAACCCGTGCAACGCCTTGGCCACTGCCTCTGGTCCCACGATGGGGCGCATCGGCATGTTCTCGTACGAGATCGACTCGCTGAGCGCAGCGACGGCAGCATCGATGTCCTTGCGTTCGATGGCCTGGAGGAACGATGTCACGATCTGGTCACTGGTCATGGCCAGAACCTAGCCGGACCTCGTCTGGTCGGCTGCGTGACGACTCGAGCGGCCCGCCTTGGGCCGTTCGGCCCCTTTCTCGGCCGTGACTCTTTGGGCGGGGTCGGTCCGACCCGATGCTTCTGACGGGTCGCAGCGTGCGCCCGAGGAAGCAATGGTTGGACGTTCACAACAGCACAGCGGCGGGGCGGGGTGGTGGACCGGTCGCGCCCTGGTGCTGTTCCGGGCGCTTCTGGTCGCAGCCGTCGTGTCGTCGACGCTGACGGCGCTCGAACCCGAGCCAGCGAGGGCTGCCGGGACCGACCTGTTGATGGTGACCGGCGACGGCACACTCGGCTTGGCGCGAGACGCCGATCGGGCAGCCTTGTTCACCTCGTTCGGGTACACGGTCACCGTGGCCGACGACGACGCAACGCAACCCACCCTCGACGCGCTCGCGGCGACCAACGACGTGATCTTCCTGGCGAACAGCGTGTCCTCGTTCTCACTGGTGCAGGAGCGCGTCCGCAATCTTGACATCGGCATCGTCTCGGAAGACACCGGCACCTGGGGCGGGCTGATGTTCTCGGCCAGTTCCCCGTCGGGTATCACCACCAACACCGACCTGAACTTCGTCGGGGCCGTCCCCGGTGTGGGTCCTTCCCCTGTCGGATTGGCGGCGGTGTACTCGCCGTCCTCGGGATTGTCGTACTGGTCCAGCGGCACCACGGCGTTGCCTGCGGGCGCTGACGTCCTGGCCGAAACCCCGGGTGCTCCGAACAACGACGCACTCTTCATCGTCGAAGCCGGCGGAGCCCTGTACTCCGCCAACACGGCGGCGAACCGCCGGGTGTTCTCACCCTTCGGAAACTCCGAGGTCTCGCAATGGACGGCGACGACGACCAGCCTGATGCAGGACCTGTTGCTGTGGACGGCCGAGGGAAGCACCTGTGTGGACTCCGATGCCGACGGCCTGTGCGATGACCAAGAAGACGCCAACACCGATCTCGACAACGACCCGGCCACCAACCCCGGGCCCGATACCGACGGCGACACGGTGCCGAACCACCTCGATGCCGACGACGACGGTGATGGCACCCCCACCGCCAGTGAGAATGCCGACCCCAACGCCGACGGCGACCCACGCGACGCCCTCGACTCGGATCGTGACGGCCAACCCGACTATCTCGACGTCGAAGCCGGGCCCTCGACCACGCCCATCGCCGCAGAGCAGAAGATCAGCGACATCGTCGGCGGGTTCGGCGCCACTCTCGACGACGAGGACGGCTTCGGCATGAGCGTCGCAAGTGTCGGCGACCTCGACGGCGACGGCGTCAACGACCTCGCCGTCGGCGCCCGCTTCGACGACGACGGCGGCCTCGACCGTGGTGCTGTCTACGTCCTGTTCCTCAACGCGAACGGAACAGTCAGAGCAGAACAGAAGGTCAGTTCGACCAGTGGCGGGTTCGGGGCTGGGATCGACGACGGCGATCGGCTCGGCGGCTCGGTCGCACGATTGGGCGACCTCGACGGCGACGGCATCAACGACATCGCCGTCGGCGCCGACCTCGATGATGACGGCGGCCTCGACCGCGGCGCCGCCCACATCCTCTTCCTCAACCCCAACGGCACCGTCAAAGCCGAACAGAAGATCTCCTCCACCACCGGCGGCCTCACCGGCCCCCTGGACAACACCGACTACTTCGGCACCTCGGTCGCAGGCCTCGGCGACCTCGACCGCGACGGCACCCCCGACCTCGCCGTCGGCGCCCACAACGACGACGACGGCGGCAGCAATCGCGGTGCGGTCTACATCCTCAACCTGTCGGCAGCCACCATCGCCGTGAACTCGACCGGGGACGCGTCCGACAACAACCCCGGTGACGGTTTCTGCGCTACGGGCGGTACCAACGCCTCGGGCGATCCTGAGTGCAGCCTGCGGGCCGCCATCGAGGAAGCCAACGCATCCGCTGTAGTCGACGCCATCCACTTCGACATCCCGGCGGCGGACGCGGGTCATACGGGCGGTGTCTGGACCATTTCTCCCAACACGGCGCTGCCCAGCATCACCGACACGGTGACACTCGATGCCACCACACAGAGCGGCGCCACCGCCAACACGGCGGCCTTCCCGGCCAACGTCAACAGTTCGCTGGCCGTCAGGCTCTCCGGTTCACTGCTGACCGGAACCGACGAGGACGGTCTGGGCATCGCCGGCAGCGGTGCCGATGGCTCGGTCATCCGTGGTTTCTCCATCACCGATTTCGACGACCTCCAGGACGAGGCGATCCTGATCTGGGACTCGTCGAACAACGTGATCGCCGGCAACCACATCGGCGTCGGCCCGTCGGGCACGACCACCGGCGGGAACACGGGCGCCCTCTATCTGGGTGGCGCCGTGGCAGCCGACAACCGGATCGGTGGGACGAGCCCGGCCGATCGCAATCTGGTTGCCGGCAACCTCGACTACGGGATCGGTCTCGGGGCTTCGGTTGCGGACCTGCTGATCCAGGGCAATGACATCGGTCTTCTGGCCAACGGCACCCCAGCAGCGAACGGCGCTTATCAGGTCTTCGCCCAGGATGGCGCAACCGCAGTGGTCGGTGGCACCACGGCCGGTTCGGGCAACCGGATCGCCAACGGCTATGCCGGTGTTGGTCCTGGCATCGTCGGCGGGGCCACGATCTCCATCCTCGGCAACCGGATCTGGGGCCAGTGGGGCCCGGGCATCGACATCGAGGACGACGGACCGACGCCCAACGACGCCGGCGATGCCGACGCCGGAGCGAATGACCTGCTCAACTACCCGGTGATCACCTCGACGATCGAGAGTGGCGGCACGGTGAGCGTCGACTTCGAACTCGATGTTCCGGCCGGGACGTACCGGGTCGAGTTGTTCACCAACCCGTCCGGAGTCGGCTTCAGCGGCTACGGACCGGGCGAGATCTTGGCGACGTCCACATCGATCAGTCATACCGGAAGCGGACTAGAGAGTTTCTCGACCACCTACGCGGGCGCCGTCGGCGACATCGTCACCGCCACCACCACCGAGGATCTGGGCGGCGGGAGCTGGGGCCCGACCTCGGAGTTCTCGGCTGCCCGTGCGGCCACCTGCAGTATCGATTCCGACGGTGACGGTCTCCTCGATTGTGAGGAAGACGCCAACACCGATGTCGACTTCGATCCTGGCACCAGCCCGGGTCCGGACACCGATGGTGATGGGTTTGCGAACTACCTCGACCCCGACGACGACGGCGACGGCTCCCCGACCGCCTCGGAGAACGCTGATCCAAACGGTGATGGCGATCCTCGCGATGCCCAAGACACCGACCACGACGGTCAACCCGACTACCTCGACATCGAGGCTGGTACGTCGTCGACGCCGGTCGTCGACGAGCAGAAGATCTCTGCAACCCAGGGCGGAATCGTCGGGCCGCTCGACGACGTCGACGAATTTGGGACTTCGACAGCGGCGATCGGCGATCTCGATGGGGACGGCGTCAACGATCTTGTTGTCGGTGCCGCTTCCGACGACGACGGCGGAAACGCCCGAGGTGCCGTCTACGTCTTGTTCTTGAACGCCGACGGCACGGTCAGGGCCGAGCAGAAGATCAGCGACACGCAGGGAGGGTTCGCGGGAACCCTCGACGTCGGTGATCGACTGGGAACCGCCATCACCAACATTGGTGACCTCGACGGCGACACCATTGTCGACCTCGCGGTCGGTGCCGTTCGCGACGACGGGGGAAGCGTCGTCAATGCCAACCGTGGCGCCGTGTACATCCTCTTCCTCGATGTCGACGGGACCGTGAAGGCTGAGCAGAAGATCTCCGACACAAGCGGAGGCTTCACCACAACACTCGATGACGGCGATCTGTTTGGAACGTCGGTGGCTGGCGTTGGCGATGTCGACGACAACGGTGCGCCTGACCTAATCGTTGGAGCAATGGCCGACGACGATGGTGGTCCCGATCGCGGTGCTGCGTATCTCTTGCTGCTGAATAGCGACGGCACCGTCAACGCCGAACGGAAGATCAGCTCGACACCTGGCGGTCTGACGGGACCCCTCGACGACAGCGACAGCTTCGCCAGGGCCGTCGCTTCACTCGGTGATCTCGACGGCGACGGGGCTCTCAACCTTGCCGTGGGATCACCAGCCGATGACGACGGCGGCGCCGATCGTGGTGCGGTCTACATCCTCGATCTGACGTTGGTGTGCGGGCCCGGCGCGCCCGACTCTGACGGTGACGGCCTGTTGGATTGTGAAGAAGACGCCAATACCGACCTCGACGGTGACCCGACGACGAACCCGGGACCCGTCACCGACGGCGACACACTCCTCAACTACCTCGACGCTGACGACGACGGCGACGGCACCCCCACCGCCTCGGAGAACGCCGATCCCAATGCCGACGGCGACCCACGCGACGCCATCGACACCGATCGCGACGGCCAACCCGACTACCTCGACATCGAAGCCGGCCCGAGCACGACGCCGATGACCATCAACGGCACAACACAGGCTGGATTTGTGCCGAACACCAACCCGGCGCCACAGGCCATCAACTGGACCCAGGTCATCATGATCGATGGCACCTCTTCAACGACTGGGTCGAAGGGGCTTCAAATTCTTGCTGATGACGTGTCGGTCTCTGGGCTCACGATCGGCAACTTCCGTTGGGGTGGTGGCCACGGCCTCGAGATCAACGGCGATCGCACCACGGTCACGGCGATGGCAATCGGCGCCGATCTCAACGGCTCGGTGGTGCCGAATCTTTCCTACGGCATCTGGGCGACGGGAACCGACTCCGTCATCGGCGGCTCGACCGTCGCTGATCGGAACCTGATCACCGGCGCGGACAACGGTCAGATCAACTTCAACCCGGGTGTCAACACCCTGATCGACGGAAACTTGATCAATACGAATGTGGATGCGACGGCGATCGGGGTCTGGAACGGCTATGGCATTCAGTTGTGGAGCGGGAACAACGTGACGATCGGTACGCCGGCCGCGGGCAACGTGATCGGCGGCGATTGGGGCATGGAACTCGGTGCCAGCGATCTCCTCATCGAGAACAACCTGATCGGTACCAATGACACCTTCACCGCCGACCTCGGCGGATGGCAAGGATTTCACGTCTACGGACCCGACGCCCGCATTGTCGACAACGTGATCGGCAACTGGGATGAGGGCATCTCTGTTGCCGGTGACAATGCAACGCTGACCGGGAACTGGATCGGAACCGACCCGAGCGGCACGGTCGATCTGGGCAACCTCGACTTCGGCATCAGGGTTGACGGCGATGGAGCCACCATCGGGGGCACGCTCCCAGGCGACACCAACGTCGTCACCAACAACGGCGGTGTTGGCATCGAGTCCTACGCACCGGTGCAGCCCACGATCCTGGGCAACAGGATTTCCGACAACGGCAACCTCGGAATCGACCTCCTCGGTGACGGGGTGACCGCCAACAGCGCAGTCGACCTCGTCCTGGACTACCCCGTCATGACCTCGGTGGTCCCGTCGGGCGGCACCGTGACCATCGACTTCGATCTCGATGTCCCCGCCGGGAGCTATCGGATCGAGGCCTTCAGCAACCCGTCCGGGGCAGACCCTTCGGGCTTCGGTGAAGGTGAGGTGCTGGCCGGGTCCACCACCGTTGTCTCGACCGGGGGCGGACCCCAGCAGTTCGCACTGACAGTACCGGGTGACGCCGGCGATCTCTTCTCGTTGACCGCCACCGAAGATCTCGGGGCCGGCATCTTCGGCGCCACTTCCGAGTTCTCGGCCAGCGCGACCGCGGTCGAAGTCTCGTACCAACGAGACCTCAGCATCCGTCGGACCGATCTCGCCCAGACCGGCGGGCTCGACCTCACCTCCGGGGACGCGGGCATCGCCGGGAACGGGTTCCGCCTCGACGGTTCGGGCCAACGACTCGTCGGACCACCCACCGAGCTGACCTCGGGTGAGCTCACCATGTCCGGCTGGGTCCGCCTCGACAGCGCAGGCTCTGATCCTCGACTCATCTCGAAAGGCATCGGGGCCGGCGCCGTGTACGAACTGTTGATCGACGACGGCACCGGCGAGGCCGTCGCCCGGGTCACCGTCGGCGGCTCGCTCGTCGAGGTTCGGGGCGGCTCGGTACCCGTAGGGTCGTGGCATCAGCTGGCCGCAGTCTGGGACGGTTCGGCCATCACCCTCTATCTCGACGGCGTCGCAGTCGACGGTGCGTCGGCCACGGGTAGTCTGGCCGCTGACCTCGACGAACCGCTGATCGTCGGCAACAACCGTGTCGGGGTGGCCGGACTCGACGGAACCATCGACCAGATCGAGCTCCAGCATCGGGCACTCCCGGTGGCCGAAGTCCAAGCTCGATTCCGCAACACCGCCGACCCGTCGGCATTCATCTCGATGGGAGCCGAACAGACCGCAGCCCCAGCACCGTGGACGACCTCGACGCTGCAATCACGAACCGGTGGCAACGCACTGGCGGCCCCCATCACCTCGCCAGGGGCCGACGCCTGGATCACCGCCATCGGCGTGGACGAACCCGGAGTCGAGTTCAGCGCCTGGTGGTGGGTCAGCGACCCCGCTGCCAGTGAGATCGCCGCCGGATCGCGGACCGGGGCGACCGCCACCGACCAGTTCGACGCCAGGGCGTCGGGCACCGGCCTCGACCTCGGCGTGATCGATGGCGCCACCCGGGTCTCGTCGGCAACGGACGGAACCGTGCTGACGGCCGGTGTCTGGCAACGCATCGTGCTTTCGACCGACGAACTCGGCCTCTCCTGGTTCCGACTCGATGGCGCCGATCGGCTGGGCCCGAGCCCACTGGTTGGTGCAACGACCGGCTCGGTCGGCTTCCGAGCCGGCGGCATCGTCCCAGGCCAGCAGTGGTACGTCGATGACGTTCGGGTCCGGCGGCTCGTCAGTGACGAGCCGACGACCAGTCTCGGAGCTATCGAACGCAACTGATGGCCCGACCAATGCAGAGTCTCAGCGGCTCATCTACAGGGCAAAAATGCCGACGATGGAGAGCGACCAAGGAACGCAGTGACCACACAGGAACAGACGAACGAGCGAGAAACGCAGAGGACGACATCGCTTGTCTCTGCCGCGCTCGCGCTCGGCTCGATCCTGGTGCTGGTCGCCGCCGGGGTGTTCGTCTGGTCAGGGGTCACGACTGCCTCGGGGCGGATCGCAGCCACCACGAGCAACGAGAGCTCCCTGCTGACGGCGGCCTCGATCGACCTCGTGGTCGAGGGCAGTGACGAGGCGACGTCGACCGGCCTGCTACTCGACGCATCCGGCCTGTACCCGGGGCTGGTGGTCGAACGTTGCCTCGGGGTCACCTATTGGGGAAGCCCGTCTGATGTTCCCCTACGGATGTCGGGCAGAGCGGGGGGTGGCGACGGCCTCGAAGCCTTCATCGACGCCACCATCGAGACCGGGACGGGCAGCGACCCGGACTGCGCCGACTTCGACACGTCCGAAACGCTCTTCGAGGCCACGCTGCTCGAGTTCTGGGAGAGGCACGGCTCGTTCGAGACAGGTCTGCCTCTCATGTAAGCGGCCAACGACGGTTCCTCCTCGTGGCTGCGGATCAGCGTCGAGGTCATCGATGACAACCGGGCGCAAGACCTGACCACCGCGTTCTGGCTGACGCTCGAGGCCCGACCATGACCGCGCCGCTGGGAGCGGACCCGGTCGGCAATGCGCTCGACCGCTGGATCAGGGCCGTGCTCCTGCCCGGGGCGCGACTCACGCTCTGGGTCCTGTCGTATCTGTCGCTCCTGCTGGTCGGCTGGGTCCTGTTGGGCATGACGGTCGGGCAGTGGTCGCCGGTCGTGGTGACGTCGGGCTCGATGGAACCGGCGGTCAGCGTCGGCGATGTTCTCCTCATCGACACCACGCCTGACGACACCATCTCCCAGCGGTCGATCGTCGTGTTCGAGCGGTCCGACGGTGCCGTCGTCGCCCACCGGGTCTTCTCGGCCGAAGGCGCCGAGCTGGTCACCAAGGGGGACGCCAACCCCAGCCCGGACTCCGAGCGGGTCGCGGTTGCCGACGTGCGCGGTGTGGCACGCGTTCTGGTGTCGCTGGTCGGACTCCCGGCCGTGTGGAGCGATCAGGGCGCCTGGGCCCCGCTTATCGCCTGGGGCTTGCTGACCGTCGCCGGCGCCGTGCACTCCATCTACTCGCTGCTCGTCTCGGCCCGGCGGCGCGAACCGGGTCGAACCAGGGACGACGACATCGGCCAGGTCGGAATCCGCCGCGTCCGCATCCTCGTCGCGGTGCTGATCGCCGCCCAGTTCGTGCTGGACCCCACGAGATTCGAGATCTTCGGCAACGACCGCTTCCAGCTTCCGCTGCTGGTCGGCCTGCTCGCCGTGCTCTTCGTCACCAACGCGCTGTCGCTTCGACTACGGACCGAACGCAGCCGACGGCGCCTCCCGATGATCGAACTCGTGGTCGACACCTCGCTCGTCGTGTTCCTCTCGGCACTCACCGGCTCCTCCGGTCTGGGCTGGGTG
>ERZ888423.2999-NODE-2999-length-11676-cov-8.591774_pt1 | contig 11676 bp, 10 predicted proteins | sample MGYA00520523_ERZ888423 | MGnify/ENA primary metagenome ERZ888423 (study PRJEB32303, sample SAMEA104408611) | aquatic metagenome | biome: Brackish water; feature: Pelagic; material: water | place: Baltic Sea | collected 2014-06-08T10:24:00 | depth 30,27 m ...
CGCTTCAGGTGTGATGGCCGGTCAGGGAGGAGGAAAACCAGACCATCGGATTAAGTGCCATTCAGGGAGGAGGAGGCACTTAATATTGTATTTTCAAGGCTCTGGGAGGAGTACCTCGAAGTATTTGGTGATGCGGCGACATCGGGAGGAGGCGATGCCGCCGCTTCAGGTGTGATGGCCGGTCAGGGAGGAGGAAAACCAGACCATCGGATTAAGCGCGCCCTAAAGGGAGGAGGCGGGAGCGCTTAAAATCTTGAATTACTTGCCGTAAGCGGTCTCGAGGGCGAGCGAACGGATGTTTGCGCGGCAAAGACCAAGATCAGCCAATTCGCGATCACTTAGGCCGTACAATTCGTTCATCGTCGCGCGATACATGCGAAAGTTTGCATAGCGGGTTGCCAGCGTATGACGCAGGGCAGCGACGCGGCTAAAGTCAAAACCGGCGACGCGGATATCGGAAGCGTGTGCCATTGTTATCTCTCTTCTACTGTGTGCCGCGCATTGGCAGCTTGTGTGTTGCGGGCGTTTCGCGCTCCAAGCGATGTTGGCGCTCTCGTGAACCATAAATAGGCAAATGCTGCAGTTGCACAATGGGCCGTTTCAGCAATGCTGCTATGCAGCATGCGCATAGGAAAATGACCGCATTATCAGCATCTTGGTTAATTATTGGGCGTTGACCTAGCGTCGCCTTGAATTTTACTGCAAGGATAGCACATGGTGATGAAAGACTAAGCAGTTCAAAAACTCTGGAGGCCGAAATGGCTGTTACCCCTGCCGACATACACGCCGCGCTGGCGCGCATTGCATTGCCTGACGGTGGCGATCTTATGTCGCGTGACATGTTGCGTGCCCTCAATATCGAAGGGCAGGGGGTACGATTCGTGATCGAAGCCGCAACGCCGCAAGATGCGCAACGCATGGAGCCGGTGCGCGCCGCCGCCCAAGCTGCCGTTGCAGCACTTGCCGGTGTGGATGCAGTATCAGTCATCCTGACGGCCCACGGCCCCGCTGCTAAACCTGCCGCGCCACCCAGCCTGAAAATCGGCGGTCATCCTAAACCACAAGCTGGCCCCGAACGGGTCGCGGGCGTGGACCGGATTATCGCGATTGGGTCTGGTAAGGGCGGTGTAGGCAAATCAACCGTGTCATCCAACCTTGCCGTGGCGCTTGCGCGCGAAGGGCGGCGCGTGGGTCTGCTTGACGCTGATATATACGGCCCGTCCCAGCCGCGCATGATGGGCGCGAACAAACGCCCTGCGTCGCCTGACGGTAAAACGATCATTCCCTTACAGGCACACGGCGTCACGTTGATGTCGATAGGTCTGATGCTTGATCCGGCCAAGGCCGTGGTCTGGCGTGGGCCGATGCTGATGGGCGCGCTGCAACAGATGTTGACCCAAGTAGAGTGGGGCGAGTTGGATGTTCTAATCGTCGATTTGCCGCCCGGAACCGGCGATGTGCAGCTGACCCTATGTCAGAAAACCCATCTGACAGGCGCGATTGTCGTCAGCACGCCGCAGGACGTGGCCTTGTTGGACGCGCGCAAGGCGCTGGATATGTTCAACACGCTGAAAACCCCCGTGCTGGGCCTGATCGAAAATATGTCCACATATATATGTCCCAATTGCGGGCACGAGGCGCATCTGTTCGGCCATGGGGGCGTAGCCCGCGAGGCCGAACAGATTGGAGTGCCGTTCCTTGGCGCGCTGCCGATTGATCTGGATACGCGACTGGCAGGCGACGCAGGCGTGCCGATTGCCGCCGGAGACTCTGCGATGGCCGATGCCTACCGCGACATGGCGAAACGACTGATTGCGGGCGGGATAGGCTGAACCCCAAATCTTGCGGCACGGAATGCGGGGCGGGCAGGTTTGTCCGCCCTTTTTGCATTTATGGGAAACTCTGGAACCCATCCCGTTACATGAGAATCACAGACCTGGGATTCTTTGGAGTCGCGGGATTTTGGCATGTGAATACGAAAATAACCCCGCTAGATCTGGCGTCACAGCGTAAAATTCAGGCTTAAGTGGAAAAAATTCCGGGAAAATATGGAACTTTCTGTTTCAACAGCCCAAATACCATATGTTGTGTTGTGTTTGGCAAATTACGCCACAATTCGCGTCATAGATTGACCTTTACCTACTAGAGCTTGTGTTGCTTGGGTGTCGAAAACAACATATGGACCATGAATTCCCAAAAAATCCATTGCTTCCCACGGTTTCCCATGCCACAAACTTCATACGGTAGACGGGCAGACAATACGGGGCACCAAACGACCCCACCGACCGCAAGGTCAGGTTTCATACAGGCACCCATACACCGAACAAAGAGATCCGGCGCGCGAGCGAGCAGACATCCCCCCAGGTGGCGCGCGCAGCTGGACATTCTCGGAAACGGGACGAGGACGGCGGATTGATCAGTGGCAGCAGATCAATCCGCCGTTTCCTTTCCAAGCACAGATTTTTTCGGGGGAATGTAGAGAGGCCGCGGGACAGTGGTTCTTAGTTTCAGAGGCGAATTCAACCAAAAGGTTGACGGTAAGGGGCGCATGTCGATCCCTGCTGATTTTCGCGCTGTGCTTACTGACGGCGACCCGCGCTGCCCCGAAATCCCCAACCCCCGCATGGTTGTTTTGCACGGCCCCCACCTTAAGAATTGCCTGCACGCCTATACGATCGACGCCATGGCCGAGATCGAGGCGGGCATCCGCAGACTGCCCCGCGGCAGTGCCGAACGTAAACGGGCAAGCCGGATGATCCTTGGCAAGTCATGGGACACCGAAGTTGATAAAGACGGGCGCATTGTGCTGCCTCAACGCCTGCGTCAGCAAATCGGCCTTTCCACCGAGTCCGTTATGGTCGCTATGGGCGACTATTTCGAGATTTGGAACGCCGACACTTATGACGTTATTGAAAATGCCGAAACAGATGCTTGGTTGGCTGAGTTGCCGGATGACTTTGATCCGCTCAGCCTGATTGACGGGCCAGACGGCCCAGCTAAAGGATAATCCGATGTCGGCTGCCACCAAGACATCACATCCCGCCCCCCACATTCCCGTGCTTTTGCGCCCGATCATCAAAGCTGTATCGCCGCTTTCGGGTGTCTGGCTGGATGGCACGTTCGGTGCTGGCAGCTATACTCGCGCGCTGCTCGATAGCGGTGCTGACAAGGTTATCGCCGTTGATCGTGATCCGCTGGCGTTTGAAATGGCGACCCCTTGGGCTGGTGAATACGGTGATCGTCTGGAAATGGTGCAGGGCACGTTTTCCAAGATGGACGACTATGGCACAGGCCTTGATGGCGTGGTTCTGGACCTTGGGGTCAGCTCGATGCAGCTTGATTTGGCTGAACGCGGCTTTTCATTCATGAGGGACGGTCCGCTGGACATGCGCATGTCGCAGGATGGCCCATCTGCCGCCGATATCGTCAATACCTACGACGAAGAAGACATTGCCGACATTCTGTTTCGCTATGGCGAAGAACGCGCGAGCCGGCGCATCGCGGCGGCGTTCATCCGCGCCCGCAACGAAGCCCCGATCACATCCACAGGCAAGCTGGCACGGCTGGTCGAGGGCTGTTTGCCCCGCTCCAAACCGGGCCAAAGCCACCCCGCGACCCGCAGCTTTCAAGCGCTCCGAATTGCCGTAAATGACGAGTATGGCGAGTTGGCAACTGGATTAATGGCTGCCGAACGCGCGCTGCGTGCTGGTGGCCTTTTGGCCGTCGTGACCTTTCACAGCGTCGAGGACCGCATGGTGAAACGATTTTTTCAGACCCGTTCTGGCGGGGGCGGTAACGCCAATCGTTATGCCCCCGTCGTTGAACGCGAGGCACCCGCGTTCGAGATCATCAACCGCAAGGCCATCGGCCCTGACGAAGAAGAACTGGCGGAAAACCCCCGCTCGCGGTCTGCAAAACTGCGCGTCGCACGCCGCACAGATGCACCCGCAGGCGAGGTAAGTCGCGCCGATCTCGGCATGCCGATGCTAAAGGGAGACCGCTAATGCGCGGTTTTCTTTTCGTTTTTTCCATTCTTGGCGTCATGGGGCTCGCATTTTGGGCCTATCAGGAAAACTATCGCACCCAGCAATCCCTTGGCGAGGTGCGCCAATTGCACAGTAATATCGGGGCCGCCCATCAACGTCTAAACGTGTTGAAGGCGGAGTGGGCCTATTTGAATCGCCCCGATCGCTTGCGCGATCTGGCAGAACTGAATTTTGACCGTTTGGGCCTTTTGCCCCTGATGCCCGACGCCTTTGGGCGGATTGACCAGGTGGAATATCCGGTCTTGCCGCTTGGCCCGATCTTGGGGTCCATCGAAGTCAGCAGCGACAACGCGCCTCAGGAGGAGGATCTATGATCCGCACTCCGCTGCGCCCGCTTGCCCGTATTCTTAAGGCCCGCGCGAACGGGGAAAACCCCGACGCGATCCAAGCCGAAAACCTGCGCTTGCGTCATGAAGACATACGCGACTCTGCCCGAAACCGCGCCGAGGGGCGGTTGCTGGTGCTGGGGGCGATGTTTTTCTGCGCCTTTCTGGTTGTCGGTCTGCGGATGGGCGCACTTGCATCATCGGTCCCAGAAGAGCCGCGCGTTGCCGCTAGTGGTAACCCTATTATTGGGCAACGCGCTGATATTGTTGATAGAAATGGCCGAATTCTTGCGACAAATCTGGAAACGCATTCGCTTTATGCGCAGATCCCCGACATGGTGGACCCCGAACGCGCCGCAATCGGACTGGCAGCTATTTTCCCCGAACTGGACGCAGACAGGCTGCTGACAGACTTCACAGGTGAACGCCATTTTCTTTGGATACGCCGCCAGATCAGCCCCGAACAAATGCAAGCCGTGCACGATATCGGTGATCCCGGCCTGCTGTTTGGTCCGCGTGAAATGCGGCTTTATCCCAATGGGTCCGTCGCTGCACATATCCTTGGTGGCGCATCTTATGGACGCGAAGGCGTGCATTCCGCCGAAGTGATCGGTGTGGCCGGTGTCGAACGCGCCTTTGATGATTTCCTGCGTGATCCCGGCAACGAAGGTCGCCCGCTTGAACTGTCCATCGATCTAACAGTGCAGGCCGCGTCCGAACGTGTGCTTCAGGGTGGTATGATGCTGATGAGCGCCAAAGGTGCGGCATCGGTATTGATGGATGTGCGCACAGGCGAGATTATTTCGATGGTGTCGCTGCCCGATTTTGACCCCAATGATCGCCCGCAGGTTTTGCTGGAAGGCGATCAATCCGACAGCCCGCTGTTTAACCGCGCGGTGCAGGGGGTTTACGAACTGGGATCGACGTTCAAGATTTTCGCGGTAGCTCAAGCGATTGAGCTTGGGTTGATCAACGCCACCACGATGATCGACACACGTGGCCCACTGCAATGGGGCCGCCACCAGATCCACTATTTCCACGACTACGGTGCGCAGCTTTCGGCGACCGAGGTGATCGTGCAGTCTTCCAATATAGGCACGGCGCGTATTGCGGTGATGATCGGCATTCAGCGACAGCGCGATTTTCTTGACAGTCTTGGCCTGCTGGCCGCGACCTCTGTGGAATTGTCTGAAGCCCACAGCGGCGCGCCGCTTTTGCCGCCCAACTGGTCCGAACTGTCGACGATGACAATTTCCTATGGCCACGGATTGTCTACGTCACCACTTCATTTGGCGGCGGCCTATTCGAGCATCGTGAATGGCGGCACATTGGTGCGCCCGACATTGCTGCGTCAGGACAGGCCGCAATTCGGCCCGCGTGTCCTGAGCGAGGACGTATCGCGCATCGCCGTCGATATGCTGCGCGCGGTTGTGACAAGCGGCACTGCATCCTTTGGCGAGGTTCCGGGCTATCAGGTTGGCGGCAAGACTGGCACCGCAGACAAGCCACGCGAGAACGGCGGCGGCTACTATGACGACAAGGTCATCGCGACATTCGCCAGCGTCTTTCCTGCTGATGACCCGCAATACGTGCTGATCGTTACCTTGGACGAACCTACTGTGGATGCCCTCGGCGAGGCCCGCCGTACCGCTGGTTGGACAGCCGTTCCCGTCGCCGCAGAAATGATCCGCCGCGTCGCGCCATTGCTGGGAATGCGACCAGACGTTGAAACCGCCGCGCCGGTAGGTGTAACACTCACCTCAAACTAAGGTCGGAACACAGCAGGTATCATGGGCAATCGTGCGGCACCGGATCACAAAACGTCAACACTGGCCGCTTTGGGCCTGACCGCAAGGGCAGGGCGTGAGGCGCTGATCACAGGCTTGACGGTTGATAGCCGCGAAGTTCGCGAGGGCGTGATGTTCGCCGCTCTTCCCGGCGCACGTGTGCATGGCGGTGAATTTATCAAATTCGCGTTGCAGATGGGTGCGGGCGCGATCCTGACCGATGTGCAGGGTGCGCAAATTGCCGCCCAAGACCTTGCAGTGAGTGACGCAGCCCTGATTGTTGCACAAGACCCGCGTCAAGCATTGGCGCAAACCGCCTCGCTTTGGTTTGGTCCGCATCCCGACACGATGATCGCTGTCACAGGCACAAACGGCAAGACTTCAGTCAGCACATTCGCCCGCCAGATATGGATCGAAATGGGGTTGAACGCCGTCAATCTTGGCACGACTGGCGTCGAAGGGGCATGGACCCATCCGCTGAAGCACACGACCCCTGAACCGATCACCTTGCATCGCGTTCTGGCGCAGGCGCAGCGCGAAGGCGTGACCCACGTGGCGATGGAGGCATCAAGCCACGGGCTTGATCAGCGCCGCCTAGATGGGGTTCTACTGGCTGCCGCAGGGTTCACGAATTTCACCCAAGACCACCTTGACTATCACCACACATTCGAAGCCTACTTCGACGCCAAAATGGGCCTTTTCACCCGCGTTTTGCCCGATGATGGCGTGGCCGTGATCAACCTTGATGATCCCAAAGGGCGGCTTGTCGCGCAAATCGCTGATGAACGCGGCCAAGAGGTCATTGGCGTGGGCCGGTCACCCGATGCACGCTTGCGACTGCTAGGTCAACGGATGGATGCCACGGGGCAGGAATTGCGCTTTGAATGGCAGGGCCGCACCCATACCACCCGCCTGAACCTGATTGGTGGTTTTCAGGCCGATAACGTGTTGCTCGCCGCGGGTCTCGTGATTGCCGCAGGCGGTGATCCGGCGGATGTGTTTGACACCTTGCCATACCTGAGCACCGTGCGTGGCCGCATGCAACTGGCGGCGACCCGTGACAATGGCGCAAGCGTATTTGTCGATTACGCCCATACGCCGGATGCGATTTCCACGGCTCTCAGGGCGATGCGCCCACATGTAATGGGCCGCCTGATTGCAATCGTAGGCGCAGGCGGGGATCGCGATGCAACCAAACGCCCGCTCATGGGGCAGGCGGCGGCAGATAACGCCGATGTTGTGTTCGTCACCGACGACAATCCGCGCAGTGAAGACCCCGCCACGATCCGCGCCGCCGTGATGCTGGGCTGTCGCGAAGGAATCGAGGTTGGTGATCGCGCCGAGGCAATCTTGCGCGGAGTCGATGCTCTGCAACCCGGTGACGCACTTCTGATCGCAGGCAAGGGGCATGAAAGCGGGCAAATTGTCGGTGACGATATCTTGCCTTTTGATGACGTTGAGCAGGCAAGCGTGGCCGTGGTCGCCCTTGACGGGAGAATCTGATGGCACTCTGGACGTCACAAGATGCGGTCGCGGCCACAGGCGGCACATCCACCCGCGATTGGCGGGCAAACGGCGTATCCATCGATACGCGCACCATTGAAACGGGCGATTTGTTCGTGGCCCTCAAGGCCGACCGCGACGGTCATGACTTCGTCGCCGTGGCGCTGGAAAAAGGGGCTGCCGCAGCACTTGTGACCCATCGCCCCGACGGCGTTCCCGAAGACGCGCCGCTGCTGATCGTGCCTGACGTGTTGGTCGCGCTCGAAGCCTTGGGCGTCGCTGCTCGCGCTCGCACAAACGCGAAAGTCGTCGCAATCACCGGATCTGTTGGCAAGACATCGACCAAGGAAATGTTGCGTATCGTATTGGAACGGCAGGGTAAAACCCATGCTTCCGAGGCAAGCTACAACAACCATTGGGGCGTTCCGCTGACACTGGCGCGGATGCCGCAGGACACACAATTCGCGGTGATCGAGATCGGGATGAGTAGCCCTGGTGAAATTTCGCCGTTGGCCCAGATGGCCTGCCCGCATGTAGTGATGATCACAACTGTCGCCGCCGCGCACCTTGAAGCGTTTGATAGTATCGAAGGCATCGCGCGCGAAAAAGCGACAGTTATAGACGGCTTGGTCGCTGGAGGAATCGCCGTGTTGAACGCTGATATCGCGACCGCGCCGATTCTGTTGAATTATGCCGCAAAACGTGGCGCGCGCGTCGTTCGGTTTGGGCAAATGGCCGCTGATTGGCACCTCAAACACGTCCGCCTTGCGTCGGGCAGCACCGTCGTGCAGGCGCAGGCAAACGGTGTGGCGATCCTGTTTAAACTATCCACCGCTGGCCGCCATTTCGCGATGAACGGTCTGGGCGTGCTGGCCGTGACCGAGGCCCTTGGCACCGATCCCGTCGCCGCTGCGATGGACATCGCCACATGGGCGCCGCCCGCCGGGCGCGGCACGCTGGAAACTGTGACACTTGATCCTGCCAGCACCGACGACACGCTGGAGTTGATTGACGATGCCTTTAACGCCAACCCCGCCTCGCTGACAGCGGCCCTCGAGGTGCTGGCTGCGGCGACGCCAGTGGATAATGTCGGGCAGATCATCAAGGGGCGACGGATCGCGGTGCTGGGCGATATGCTCGAACTTGGACCGGATGAAATGGCGATGCACGCAGCACTGGTCAACGATCCATCGCTAGCGTGGGTCGATTTGATCCACTGCGCTGGCCCACGGATGCGTCATCTTTACGATGCCCTGCCGGAAAACCAGCGTGGGCGGTGGCGCGAAACTGCCGCCGAATTGGCGCTGGGAACCGCGGGTCTTGTGGATGCTGGCGACGTGGTCCTTGTGAAGGGGTCCAAAGGCAGCAAGATCAGCCTTGTCGTTGACGCCATTCGTAATTTGGGGCATCGCAAGTCGCACAAACACAAAAAGGTCTGAACATATGTTGTATTGGTTAACCGCCCTGTCCGATGGGGGCGATTTCTTTAACCTCTTTAACTATATTACCTTCCGTGCCGGTGGGGCCTTTGCCACGGCGCTGTTCTTTGGGTTCATGTTCGGCCCCCCTTTGATCAATGTGCTGCGTCGCAAACAGGGCAAGGGTCAACCCATTCGTGATGACGGCCCCGAGGGGCATTTTATCAAGGCGGGCACCCCCACCATGGGTGGTTTGCTGATCGTCGGTGCGCTGCTGACCTCGACATTGCTCTGGGCGCGCTTGGACAATCCGTTCGTATGGATGGTGCTATTTGTGACGCTGTCTTATGCGATGATCGGCTTTGCGGACGATTATGCCAAGGTTTCCAAACAAACGAGCGCGGGTGTGTCGGGCAAGGTGCGCCTGTCGCTGGGCTTTGTGATTGCGGGGATCGCGGGCTATTGGGCCGCGCAGTATCATCCGGCTGGCCTGACCAATCAACTTGCGTTTCCTGTGTTCAAAGACCTGCTCCTAAATCTCGGCATCCTGTTCGTGCCGTTTTCTATTATTGTGATCGTAGGTGCTGCCAACGCTGTGAACCTGACCGATGGTCTGGACGGTCTGGCCATCATGCCCGTGATGATCGCCGCAGCGACGCTTGGCGTGATCGCTTATGTGGTTGGCCGCGTGGATTTCACCACCGATCTGGGCCTGCATTATGTCCCCGGCACCGGCGAATTGCTGATCTTTACCGCTGGCCTCATTGGCGGCGGCCTTGGGTTTCTGTGGTATAACGCGCCCCCCGCCGCCGTGTTCATGGGCGACACCGGAAGCCTTGCATTGGGCGGCGCACTGGGTGCCATCGCCGTGGCATCAAAGCACGAGATCGTCCTTGCTATCGTTGGCGGGTTGTTCGTGGTCGAAGCATTATCGGTTATCATCCAAGTCCTTTATTTCAAAAGCACCGGCAAACGCGTGTTCCTCATGGCGCCGATCCACCATCACTACGAAAAGAAGGGCTGGGCGGAACCACAGATCGTCATCCGCTTCTGGATCATCGCGCTTATTCTGGCGATGGTGGGCCTCGCGACGCTAAAAGTGCGCTAATGGCGCGGGTGCGCGAAACAAATGCGATGATCAGCGGAATGAAACCTGCACTGCAACCGGGTGTCTGGCATTTCTGCACCTGTGCGCCAGATCAAGCCGTTGATCTGGTCCCGCACGCGCTTGCCACCATGCACGAGGCCGAAGGCCTATCGCTCATCCTGCCAGAAGACCAAGCCGCCACGGCGGGCCTGATCTCGGACATGGCGATGTCGATGATTACCCTGCAGGTCCACTCCGCGCTTGATGGTGTGGGCCTGACCGCAGCCGTTGCGCAGGTTCTGACACTCGCCGGTATTGCGTGCAATGTCGTTGCTGCAAATCACCACGACCATGTCTTCGTTCCCGTGAAAGACGCCGACACAGCGGTGGATGTTCTGCGCGCGCTTGCCATGCGCGGGTCTGCTTGACGACAGGTGTGATTGTGGTGGCATCTTGCCTGTGTAACCACATCCCGCCGCAACACCCGCCCGTGCCCCGCACGGGCAGCCCCCGACCGCCCCCATGGGCGGGGGCTTCACCCCCACCCGCGGTCGGGGGCCGCCCTTTACGACTTCCCAACACACCCCAGACGGGTATTGTGCTGACAGGGAAGTATGGGTGGTTTGATGATGTGGGAATATCTTAACAGTGCTTGGGAATGGTTTGGCACTTCCGAGAACCAAAATCGTGCAACTGCGATTGCGGCGGTTTCTGCGGTCGTGCTCACCATCCTAGGCGGTATCTGGTATTCCGTTCGCTCGTCCGTGACGGCCGTGGCAAATCGTGGTGAACAGGCTGTTCTGCCAAGTAACCCCATGTTGCCAAGCGGTGAAATCCTCTCAATGGATCAACACCTAACTATACTTCAAAAACGCGAAGACCAACTCACCGCTAAGCTAGGCACCTCGCATGATGATGAGAGATCACAACTTACCGCGCAGATCGCTGATCTAAAGTCCCAAATCGCCAACCCCAATAAATCCCTCGCCGACGCCCAAAAACGCATCGCCGACCTCGAAACACTCCTTGATCGATCCGGCAACACCATCGGCGGTGATCGTATTGCGCAAGCCAAAGCCGCCCTCGAACAAGGCGACTATTCCATCGCCGACGATATCTTCGCCGAAATCGAAGCCAACAACGACCTCGCCGTCCAAGAATCCGCCCGGGCCGCCTTTGGCCGTGGTGAAGTCGCCGAGGCCGAAATCCGCTGGCACGATGCCTATGCCCATTACAAACGCGCCAGCAATCTTGATGACACCACCGACCACCTCGCGGCCTATGCCCGCATGACATGGCGTCTGGCCAAAGGGGAGGAGGCGATTACGGCTTGTGAGAGCCTCGTAAGCCGCGCCAAAACGGATTTTGGTGACCAAAGCCCGGAATATGCCAGTCAACTCAACAACCTCGCGGAAGTCGTAAGAGCACATGGCCGTTTCCCCGAAGCCGAGGCGCTTTACAACGAGGCGCTCGAGATTGACCGCGCGACGATTGGCACGGGGCATCCGG
>ERZ888423.3000-NODE-3000-length-11673-cov-74.577552_pt1 | contig 11673 bp, 9 predicted proteins | sample MGYA00520523_ERZ888423 | MGnify/ENA primary metagenome ERZ888423 (study PRJEB32303, sample SAMEA104408611) | aquatic metagenome | biome: Brackish water; feature: Pelagic; material: water | place: Baltic Sea | collected 2014-06-08T10:24:00 | depth 30,27 m ...
TGCACTTCATACTTTTTCGACAGCTCTGCCGTCGTCAACTCTTCACGTATCGCTTCCAAGGCAACCTTGGCCTTGAATTCTGATGTGTAACGTTTCTGTTTCGCCATAGTGAGTGTCCGTCCTTCGTCAGTTGCCAGAGCTTAGCAACCGGTCCAAATTTCCACGACCACCTCTCTCCAACATCCCGCGCGACGAAGCGACCGCCCCGGTGATGCCTCCGGTCTTCGTCTGTTCGGAGCGGTCGCGCAGATCGACAAAGACATGGTCGTCGCTGTCCACCAGCGATAATGCGTCTTCCACGCTGATTGCCGGCACATTGGCCAGCGCCTCGTTTATGATGTCCTTCGCGCGTTCGGTAATATTTTGCGCCATGGTTTTTTCCTTATTTTTAGCATTCGCCGTAGCGATAGGAACAAGACTTTCAAAGGCCAGTCGACTGGCGTGGCACCTGGGCAGGCGCAAACATGGATGGCTTTGTCGATCAAATTTTCAGATCGAGTCGCGGCTTCCAGAAGGGCCGGAACAGTTCGATTTTCGGGCAGCGGTTCATGACGACCTTGAGGCCTGCGTCCTGTGCAAGACGCGCGGCGTTGTCGTCGTAAACGCCGATTTGGCCCCAAAGGACTTTTGCGCCGATGGCGATGGCCTTTTCGGCAAAGCCATAAAATTCTTCCTTCGGGCGGAAGACGTCGACCATATCGACGGGCTTGTCGATCTCTTCCAGAGAGCGATAGACCTTGAGGCCTCGGATTTCAGTAACGTTGGGGTTCGGGTTCACAGGCAGGATATCATAGCCGATCTCGTTCAGTTGGCGCAGCACTCCGTAGCTGAACTTGGTCTTGTCGGCGCTGGCACCGACCATGGCGATGGTTTTGACCGACGCAAGAATGTTCGCCAGGTATTTAGGGTCGTAGTCGTAGATGTGATCAACGTCTGCTTCGGGCATGGGCTTACACTTTCGGTGAGGCGATGTCCGCCTTGAGTTCATGTGGTTTGAGCGGATCAAGGAACGGATTGCGGTAAAGCTTGTCATGGCTTTCCACACCGATTTCCAAGGTGATGTCAGAGGTCGCGCGCGCAACGCAGAGGATCACATAGCCGTTGCTGATCTGCCGGTTGTTGAGCGCCACCTGACGGCGTTGGTCGACCTCACCCGCGGTGAGTTTGGCGGCACAGGTGATGCAGCCCCCATATTCACAGCCATAAGGCAGATCGACGCCTTGGCCGCGCAATTGTTCCAGCAACGGACGGCGGGCATTGACCGCATAGGTCGCCCCGTCGCGGTTGGCGAGGGTGACGATATGCGTGCTCACAGCCAGATATCGCTTGTGCAATCGCCGCCGGGGTAGCGCGCTTCATGGCAGCGGCTGGGGCCGTTTGGTTCTTGGCCGAAGTCCACGATGAAGTCCTCGTTGATCTTCATGCCGCCATTCACCGGATCACAATCGATCATCACCATCACCCCGCCCTTTTCGCGGATTTCCGGGTAAAACTGGTTATCCCATGTGCTGAACAGCGAGGTCGTCACATATAGCCGCTTGCCATCGAGGCTAAGCTGGAACATCTGCGGGCCGCCGGCCACTTCGACACCGTTAACTGTCGGTGCTTTGCCCAAAAGCCCACCCATAAACACTTGCCCCGTGAGCTTCGGATTATGTGGGTCACTGATGTCATATTGGCGCATATCTCCGTGCAGCCAGTTGTTGAGATAGAGATATTTGTCATCCATCGAGATCAGGATCGCGCTCATCACACCGGGCAGCGGAATGGGCCAGTCGGGATGCATCTCGTTTTCAACGTCGATGATCTTTTCCCATTGCCATTTGCCCGCATCGTTTTTCCACCAGTGGATCACATTTGTCGACAGCGCCGCGCCACAGAAGCCGTGGGTGCTGTCGGGATCATGATGGAACTTGACCTCCAGAGGCAGCAAACCGTCTTCGCCAAGGTAAAAGCTCTCGATTGGAACGCGTTTCTCAAAATCCCAGAAGTGCAGTTCACGTCCGTATTTCAGGTGGCCCACTTCTTCCAGATCAAAGCCCGGCATAAAAGTGTTAGGTGCGGCCCATTCAGAACTGACCATCACGTTGTGGCGCGGTTGATACCAGAAGTCATAGCCGAACTTGATGTCGCCCATGGAGTTTTCCCAGCGGCCCTGAATCTCGAAGTCCTTGTTCAGGTGCAGGTAGCCGCCCGGAGCTTCGCCTTTGGCGTCACCCAGCATCGAGATGATGATCTCGGAACCCAGACAATGCACCGTATGCGGGCCAGAGAGGTTGGTCTTCGACTTGATCTCGGCCCCGTCCACCACTTTGTGCAGGCGTGGCGCACGCGGGTCGGTAGCCGTGTCAACGATATGCAGGTTGTTCGAGCGCACGCCCGGCAGGATCAAATACTTGCGCGACATGGACCCATCGTCAAAACACGACGAACAGGCGTTCCAGCCCATGTGATGCAGCTCATCGCCAATGCCAGGCATCTCCAGCCGGTGGATGACCTGAGAATAGGTCGGACTGCCAGGGTCCACGTCCACCGTCGCCAGATAATCCGGCTTCTGAATGCCCGTCCCGGTGTAGATCGCAATCGTATAAAGCAGCTTCTCGCACGGCGCTTTGATCGCATCGGCAGGAGAGGCGTAGCCCGGTCCACAACATTCCATGTTATCCTCCCATCCGGTCGGCAATGGCGACGATGCGGTACATGTCGCGCAGAACCGGCTTTTCGATCAGCTTTCCGTCGATCACCACAAGTCCGGTATCGGCAGCCTCAAACTCGGTGGTGATGCGCCGTGCCCGCGCAATCTGCGCTTGGGTCGGTGTGAACACCTCATTGAGCGCCGCAATCTGTTTTGGATGAACAGAGCCTTTCCCGGAAAAGCCCAGATCACGGACTTTTTCGGCTTCAACACGCATCCCTTCAGGATCATCGAGATCGAGGAATGGCACGTCGATCACATCGAGACCGGCCGCAGCGGAAGCATGAACCACGCGCGAGCGCGCATAGATCATCGATTCAAATGTGTTCTTGCACCGCAACTCGGCTGCCATATCCACGCCGCCAAAGAACATCGCGTCAATCCGAGACGAACATTTGGCGATCTCGAACGCCGCTTCCAGCCCTTCATTGGTTTCAATGATCACATGCAGCCGGGTGGCATGGCTTGCCTCGGTCAGAAGCTGATCCAGCATCACGACTTCATCAGGCGTGCGCACCTTGGGCATCATCAGTGCGGGCGGCGGTGTCTTGCTGGCAAGGACCGCATTCACATCTTCAATTCCGAAACGTTCACGCATCGAGTTGATCCGCACGATGCGTTCGACACCGTCGTCCGCTTGTGACCCCTCAAACAAGGCCAGTGCCTTCTGTCGCGCCTCGGCTTTGTCCTTGGGCGCAATCCCGTCTTCAAGCTCAACACAGACGATGTCTGCCCCCGAAGCCAACGCCTTGGGAAACATGTCCGGGCGCAAACCCGGTGTGAAGATGAAGCTGCGGCGCGGTCGAATAATGCGATGTGTCATGTGTGCGTCCTTCAGGTGATGCCATGCAGCGTTTTGGTCTCAAGGTAATCTTCCAACCCCATCAACCCGCCTTCGCGGCCATTGCCTGATTGCTTGTAGCCGCCAAAGGGCGAGCCATAGTTGAACCCGCCGCCGTTGATATGAATGGCACCGGCACGGAGGCGGGAAGAAACGCGCTCCGCCCGGGCCGGGCTGCCAGTCTGAAGATAGGCCGCCAGCCCGTATGGCGTGTCATTGGCAATCGCAATCGCGTCTGCCTCATCCTCAAACGGGATGATCACCAAAACTGGGCCAAATATTTCTTCCTGTGCAACGGCCATTTCGTTGGAAACATCCGCAAAGATCGTGGGCTTCACGTACCAACCAGTCTCAAAGCCCTCGGGTTTGCCTAGACCGCCGGCTAACAGGGTAGCACCTTCGTCGAGGCCCTTCTGGATCATGGCCTGCACACGTTCGTATTGGATTCGGTCAAACAGTGGGCCGATATGATCACCCGTCTGTGCCGGATCCCCGACAGCGGTGGCTTCTGCCGCATGTTTGGCAATTTTCAGCACTTCGTCATAACACGAACGCTCTACCAGAAGCCGCGTCGGCGCATCGCAAGATTGTCCAGTGTTGAACATGCATTCGTCGACCGAGGCGGTCACGCGCTCTTCCAGATTGCAATCGGTGAAAACAAGGTTGGGGGACTTGCCACCAAGCTCCAACGTTACGCGCTTGACGGTTTCAGCGGCATCACGCGTGACCGCTGTGCCAGCACGGGTCGAGCCGGTGAAGGACATCATTTGTACATCAGGGTGACGCGACAAAGCAGAGCCGACATTAATCCCGTCGCCGTTGACCAGATTGAACACCCCCGCAGGATAGCCTGCCTCGTGAATGATTTCGGCATAGACCATAGCAGACACAGGTGTGTGCTCGGATGGCTTCAGCACACAGGTACAGCCCGTTGCAAGCGCCGGGACAACCTTGAGCGCGATCTGGTTCATCGGCCAATTCCACGGTGTGATCAGCCCGCAGACCCCAATGGGTTCGCGCATCAGAACGTCGCCATTGGCCAGCGTGGTGCGTTCTTCAAGCGTTTCCAGCGCATCGATGAACCCCTGAAGATGGCCCACGGCAGCATCAGCCTGCGCATCCCGCGCCATGGAGATAGGCGCGCCCATTTCCATGCGCATGGCTTGTGCCAGATCCTCAATGCGTTTTTCGGTGACGGTTTTCAGCCGGTGAAGAAGTGCCAGACGGTCCGCCTTGCTGGTTTGCGAAAAGCTCTCGAATGCGGCTTTGGCGGCGGCCACCGCCTTGTCCACATCGGCGGCGTTTCCCATCGCAACAGAGCCGATCTGTGCTTCAGTTGCCGGATTCAGGACTGGCATAGTCGCGTCCGAGGCCGGTGCAACCCATTGCCCGCCGATATAGAATTTCTGAAGATTATCCATTGATACCATGCTCCTGCTCATCGCGCCTTTGCGATGGCGGTTTCGACTAGTGTGCGCATCTCGGTGATGCTGGCGGTGCGGGGGTTTGTGCCTGCCGCGCTATCCTGCAAAGCCTTTTCAGCTATGCGGGCCGCGCAATCTGCGGTGATGCCAATCTCGCTCAGTGAGTGGGGGATGTTGATGTCATCAAGCATCTGTTCGATCTTGGCGACAAAGCCATCGACCGAGGTCTCCTCATGGCCCATGGCGTGGGCCATCCGTTTTACCTTGCTCTCCATGCCCGGTAAATTGAATCGCAGCACAACCGGTAAGACAATTGCATTGGTCAGCCCGTGCTGGGTGTTGAATTCGGCCCCGATCATGTGGCTGATTGCATGCACGTGACCCAAACCCTTTTGGAAAGCGATCCCTGCCAGACAGGACCCCACCAGCATGCCACCCCGCGCCGCAAGATTCGCCGGATCGCGCACCGCAATAGGCAACCATTTCGTTACCAGCGCCAGACCTTCCAGCGCCAGCCCGTCACAGAGCGGGTGGAATCCAGGCACGCAGTAGGCCTCGATTGCATGGACCATCGCGTCGACCCCTGTCCACGCAGTCAGATTGGCAGGAAGGCCGACCGTCAGGTCCGGGTCAAGCAGCGCCAAGGATGGCTTTAGGTCAGGATGGCAGATACAGAACTTCATGCCCTTTCCGGTATGCGTGACCATGGCAGTGCTTTCGGTCTCCGCTCCGGTTCCGGCAGTTGTTGGGATTGTGATCAGCGTCGGAAAGGGTTGATCTGTATCGATATCTGTTGGCGATTTTTCCCATTCAAACGCCCACAGATCGATATCATTTCTCGCGGTCAAGCAGACGGCTTTGCCACCATCCATCGCGCTCCCACCACCGATGGCGATGATCGCATCGTGATTGCCCGACCAGAATGCCTCGCGCCCGGCGCCAATTTCATCATCACGCGGATTTGGCGAGATATCCGAGAATATGCCCGATGAAAGCCCCGCTTCGGCCAAATACTCATGCAACTGCGAAATGAACGGCAAGTCGCGGCTGCCTTTGTCAGTCACGATCAACGGGTTGGAAAGCCCCATCGCCGCGCAGCGTTGCCCGATTTCGGACAGCCGACCTGACCCATAGGCAATTGGTATTGGGAACGTCCAATCCTGCGGTTCCAAAAATTCAGGGTTAGTCATGATATGTTTCGCTTTGCTGGATCATGTCGCTGGGCGTTCAGGGATACTGCGATCCACGCCGCGCACGATGTTTTTCTCTTGGTCGAAGAATGGCGGTTGAACGATCTCGCCCTCGTGAACACTGCCATCTGGCAGGCGCATGGAAAGGGTCCGGCCAACCCAGTCACCGGGTGCTTTGAAATGCACGTAACCCACGCCAAGGCCAAGCGTAGGTGATGGAATGCCAGCGGTGATGTGACCGACCTCGGCATCCCCGTCCAACACGACGCTGCCCGCTGTCGGAGTCTCGGTGGCACAAGTCAGGCCAAACAGGCAAGACCGCGTGTCTTTTCCGACCAGTGCGTCGCGCCCGATGAAATCACCTTTGCCCATGTTGATGAAGGGCGCGAGACCCGCCTCGAACGGTGTCATATCCGGAGTTAAATCGGTGCCATTGCCAAGGATGCCACCCTCAATCCTGCGAATGGTTAAGGCACGGGTGGACGAAAACTCCATCCCGTGCGGCTCCCCGCAGGCCATCAGGTGATCCCACAGCGCAATATGGTCGGTGTTGGCCCCGTCGGTATAGACTTCAAACCCAAGTTCATTGGTAAAACCGGTGCGAGAGACATAGAGACGCTGACCGCCCAACTCGAAAAACCCAGAACGGAAATACTTCATGGTCTCGTCGATGGCGCCGCCAGAGGCCGCGTTCATGATGTCAAATGAGGCCGGTCCTTGAATTTGAAGAACACGACTGTGCGGGTCTGAAATATTGACATCAAAGCCGCCGCTATGAGCCAACAACCACGTCTCAAAGGGGCCATCCGCCTGCACATACCAGAACCGGTTTTCACCCATCCGAAACATTACGCCATCCATGAACACGCCACCATGGGGTGTGCAGGCAATGGCATAATATCCACGCTCTTCGGTCATGGTTGCCACTTTGCGGGCAAAGACCTTTTCAAGGAACGGCACAGCGTCAGGCCCCGATATTTCAACCGGTTTTTCAGGCACGTCGAAAATCAGCGCCTTCTGTCGCAAGCACCAATATTTATCAAGGTAATCCTCGCCGATGAAAATCGGGAAATAACGGCCCGCATAAACGCCGCGGATCATCTCTGGGCAATCGGTACGCTCGATGAAGGGGGATTCTTCAAAGCGGCGTGCACTGATGGAGATGTTGTTTTCCAGGTCGGAAGCTTCTTGTAAGTTGCTCATGTCTGAACCTCTAGGTCGTTTGGCGTTTCGGATCTGATGATTTGGGGTGGTTCATGCGCGGTGACAGGCGGTGGCGCGTCTTTGAACAGTTCGATCTCGATCAGACAGGAATGCGCGCTGGGGCCTTGTCCCAGTTTCGACGTACCCTTGTCGCGGGTCAGCACATTGGGATTGCCGTGTTTGCACATGCCGGTTTCATCAGGATCGTACCAGGCACCGGTGCTCATCTGAACCACACCGGGACGCATAGCCGCGTCGATCACAACGCTGCCCAGACAAGCACCACGATCATTAAACAATCGCACTAGATCGCCGTCTTTTAGCCCACGCAAGGCGGCATCATCGGGTTGAATATGCAGCGGCTCCCGCCCGGCAACTTTCTTGGCTTTGCTAACGCTGCCGTGGTCCAACTGGGAATGCAGCTTGTCCTTTGGCTGGTTCGAAATCAGGTGAAGCGGATAGCGGTCTACATTCCCCAACCACTCATACGGCTCTTGCCAGACCGGATGACCGGGGCAATCGTCATAGCCAAAATCCGCGACCGTCCGGCTAAAGATCTCGATTTTGCCGCTTGGGGTGGCCAGTGGGTTGGCGGCAGGGTCAGCACGATAATCCGAAAGCATGACTATTGGATCAACGGGATCTTCGAGCTTGAACCATTGCTTAGATCGGAATTGGTCAAAGGTGGGAATATCTATGCCCGCGTCGGCACAGCGTTCCTGAGTTTTATCGTATATCCAACGCTGCCAGTCATGGGTGCTGCGCCCTTCGGTAAAATCCTCTTCGACACCCATAGCGCGGGCAATCCCTGCGAAAATGTCATAATCGTCGCGGGCCTGACCAAAGGGTTCTGTCAGCTTCGACATCGACACAATATAAGGATCGCGCGGGGTCATTGCCATGTCGTCACGTTCCAGCGGCGTGGTACAGGGCAGGACGATATCCGCGTGTTTGGCTAGCGGGTTCCAACACCATTCGTTGACGATGACTGTCTCTGGCTTTTGCCAGGCCTGCATCATCAGGTTCAGGTCCTGATGGTGGTGGAACGGATTGCCGCCTGCCCACCAGACCAGTTTCGTGTCCGGGTATTCATAGCGTACCCCATCAAAATCAAACGGCTTCCCAGGGTTCAGCAGTAGATCAGTGATCCGCGCCACGGGGATGAATTTCTCAACCAGGTTCTTGCCTTGCGGAAAGGACGCGCCGGGAATGATTCTGTGGTTCCCGCCGATGAAATTCATCGCACTATAACCAAATCCAAATCCGCCACCGGGCAGGCCGATCTGGCCCAACATCGCGGCCAGCGTGATGGCCATCCAGAACGGCTGTTCACCGTGGTCCTGACGCGTGAGCGACCAACTGACCGAGATCATCGTGCGCTCAGCCGCCATTCGACGGGCCAGTTCGCGGATCTTATCCGCTGGGATTTCGCAGATCTCGGCAGCCCAATCTGCGGTCTTAGCGACGCCATCGCTATCGCCCATCAGATAAAGCTGGAACGTCTCAAAACCCTGAGCGTAGCGTTTCAGAAAGGCGTGGTCTGTTAAGCCCTCAGCTTGCAAAGTATGGGCTAACCCCAGCATCAAGGCGACATCCGTGTTGGGGCGCAGGGCCAACCACTCTCCGCCTACGTCATTGAGCATGTCGGATTTCAGCGGGCTGACATTGACAATCTCGATTCCAGCGCCGCCTGCCGAAACGAGCCCATCGCGTTGAATATGGCAGCCAGTACCGCCCTGACTTATCTGGCCATTCTTCAAAGGTACGCCCCCGAAGCAGACGAATAGCTGCGTGTGATCACGGATCACCTCCCAGCTGGTGCAAGTATCCAGAAAATCGCGGAAGCTGCCTAAGATATGCGGCACCATCGCCTCGGCGGCGGCAAAGCTATAGGTGAATTTCGAACTGGTGAAACCACCGATGCAGTTCAGGAACCGTTTGAGCTGGCTTTGGGCATGATGGAACCGACCGGCACTCGCCCAGCCATAAGAGCCGCCGAAGATTGAGGCATTTCCGAAGGTGTTGCGCACCCGGTCCAGTTCCGCTGCAACCAGCGCATTGGCCTTGTCCCAACTCACCTCAACAAAAGGATCCTTTCCGCGCAGGTCGTTGCGGGTGCCCGGCCCGCCTTCAAGCCAGCTTTTGCGCACCATCGGCGCATCAACCCGAGTTGGCCCGTGCTGTACATCCAGAATGCCGATGCCAATGGGCGATGGGTCTTTGTCGTGCTCAAACGCCAGCAACTCCTGCACCCGCCCATTTCCAACGCGCGCGCGGTACGTCCCCCAATGCGCACTGGTCAGCGGCAGATCATCTTGTTTGGTCATGCGACGCTCAGCCCGAGTTCTTCCTGACGCCTTCTACTCCATGCGTTGGTCATCCGGTCGGTGATGATGGCAATGATTGCCATGCCGATACCGGCAATAATGCCAACGCCGAAATTGCCATCGCTCAATCCAATGTAAACGATCTGTTCCAGCCCGTTGGTTCCGACGAGGGCCGCAATGACCAGCATGGCGATGCCGTACATAATGGTCTGGTTCAGGCCCAACATCATCACCGGCAACGCCAATGGAATCTTGACCTGCCAGAGCATTTGCCGTCGTGTGGATCCGATCATCGTGGCCGCCTCGATCACTGGGGCAGGCAGGCTGCGCAACCCATGCTCGGAATAGCGGATCGCCGGAACAATCGCATATGCAATGATCGCAAGAAGGGCGGTGAACTCGCCAATCTTGAACACCATCACAAAAGGGATCAACAAAACAAACAATGGCATGGTCTGCAAAGTGTCATTGAACGGACGAATGATCGCCGAAACCATGTCGTTATGCGCGGCCCAGATGCCGATCGCAGTGCCCAGAACGAAAGATATGAGAACTGCAATGCCGCAAAGGTAAATCGACAGCATTGCCTCGGGCCAGATGCCGGTGATGACTATAAACCCAAGCCCCAACGCGGTCCCAAGCCCCAGGATGCGCCCTCCTACTTTCCAGCCCGCTACGGCGCAGATAAGCAGCAGGGCAGGCCAGGGTATTCCGGTCAGGCCAAAGTATAACAAGATCGCCAATATCAGGATCAGGATCGCAACCTGCGTTCTTCCTCGGAACGCCGCCCAAACTGCCAGAGCCACAATGCCGACTGCATATACAACCTTATGCACCAGCGTCAGTTCAAACCCCCAGGTAAAGGGGCTCACGGCACCTTGCAGGCCGATCTTTGCCGGAAGCATGACAAAGAAAAAGGCAAACTTCTTGACGGCTTCGATCTCATCGCGAAAATTTACGACTAGATAGGTCAGCCCGTCGTTCATCGCTTTTGCAGGGCTGATCTCCCAGGCCTGCGGCCATTCGTTCAAGATACCAGCAATCTGGGCCAGAACAAAAAACGTAACGGCGCCAAGAGCGGCAGTGATCCAGTAGCGGTGTTTTTGGGCGAACGTCTTCTTCTCGGGGTCATATCCCCCGGACCGCACCGCGAAGCCGGCAGTGATGCGGTCAATTACCATTGCCATAAGCGCAATCACCATACCCGCAAGCAGGCTTTCGCCAAATTGCGCTTTGCGGATCTGGCTCAGCACTTCCCAGCCGATATCCGACGTGCCGCCGATGATCGACGCGATGATCACCATGCTGAGCGAAGCCATTGTGGCCTGATTGACCCCTAACAGTATCTGTTTCAACGATGAGGGCACGCGTACCTGCCAGAACAATTGGCGCGGCGTGGCACCGGACATCAGGCCGCTTTCTATCACTTCGGGCGACACCCCACGCAAGCCGACGATCGTATTACGCACCATAGGCGGAAAGGAATAAAGCACAGAAGCGATCAACCCGACCACGGTGCCAAAGCCGAACAGCATAAGAATGGGCAGCAGATAGGCGAAGGATGGAACGGTTTGCAGCACGTCCAGCATCGGCATGATGACCCGTGCGGCCCGGTCCGAAAAGAACCCCCAGACACCAAAGGCGAACCCCACAAGAATGGCGAGCGGCACAGAGATGGCAACCAGCGACAGCGTATTCATGCTCTCGCTCCAGTAGCCGATCACCAGCATGTAGAGCATGGAAAACAACGTAAAGGCCGCCAGTTTCCACCCCGATGCCGCCCATGCCACGGAGCAAAACAGGAACGTTGTCACCGACCAGGGCAGCATATTAAGGATAAAACGAACTGCCTTGATCGGCCATTCCAACGCCCATGAGATTCCTAGAAAGAACCAGCCAAAGTAATCGACGATCCAATCCATGACCGCGTTCAGCCAGTCAGACAGCGGAAGGATCAGATCCTTAGGATATTCGGCCATCCATACCCATTCGC
>ERZ888423.3001-NODE-3001-length-11672-cov-17.465008_pt1 | contig 11672 bp, 14 predicted proteins | sample MGYA00520523_ERZ888423 | MGnify/ENA primary metagenome ERZ888423 (study PRJEB32303, sample SAMEA104408611) | aquatic metagenome | biome: Brackish water; feature: Pelagic; material: water | place: Baltic Sea | collected 2014-06-08T10:24:00 | depth 30,27 m ...
TTTTCGTCCGGCACAACCCTCAAAAACTGGTCAGTTTTCAACCGGCGTCAACAGTAGTTGTCAAAATGAATTCAGCGAATGATTTGAAGTCTGGAATGTTTCGCTGTTGAGGGCAGTTATCTCGTTTGTGCTTACCGAGTGAGAATTCAATTTCGAGTTGATTTTTAGTTGCGTTTTTCATATAATATAGTCATGTTTAAAGTCCGCGCATCTAAGCACGGCAGCTAGTAATCGAGGGCCTATCCGCCCTCGGGCTTTTTAAATTCGCGACTGGTTTTTGGCCCGGGCCAGCGTTCCGGGAACTACGCGAGCCGGAGCTCGATTCAATTCGCAAGACGTTCGGGTCTTGAAAAACTGCACACTGATCTCAGTTGCAATCAGGTTGATCGAGTTGGCTCTGACTCGTTTCAGCCAACCCTTAGAAAAATCTCGATTGCAACTTTAGACATCACTCACCCCACTCATGTCATTCCAACGGGGGGCAACCAATGCGGCACGATGTAGTTCTTTTTCTATCTTCACAAGCTCGTTGTGGTTGGCAAGTCTAGTTATTAAGTAGGATCTGGTGCCGGGTGCATTGCCATCGAGTGAGCCACCGCCGCAGTAAGGCGATAGGTTCAGGGGGATTTCGATATGTGTGAACCCTGCTACCTTAAGGTCTGTTGGGTTTTTGAGCAGCGGCTGGTAGGGCTCATTTAAAAGAAACACACTGCCGGTACTTGAAATCCAAATAGATGCGTGGTCGACAGAATAACCTGCGCGAATATTTGATTCCCATTGTTGAATTTTCTTACTTGAGCGTTTGACCGGCTGCAAGCCCGTGACATCTGCAAATAAGGCACAGCGTCTTGATCGAAGGAGCCACTCTGTGTAAGGTTCTTGTGGAGCTGGTAGCGATGGATATAGCTTGTGCCTATTTGGTGAGCAGTGAACGCCGAAGTAGGGGTATGCGATGTAATGATTGATGGAGTGCTTTGGGGCGAACGTTATTTTCTGTTGTACGTATGATTTGTGACTCGGAGAATGAGGACGAGCAAACAGTGTGATTGCGTTTGTTATTACACATGTTGGTTTACTTTGAGCGATTTTCATGCTTGCTCCTTCATGGCCTCTGTGAGCCTTTTGAAGTAGCTTTTCAAGTGCCCTCTAGCTCGAAGGCTAATTCTCAGAGGTGGTTCAATCTTCCCTGCTTTGAGAAGCTTGTAGTAAGTTGAACGGCTGACTCCAAGCCCCTTGCAGAACTCGTTAATTCGCATGATGTCGTCATGTCCAGCTTCTTGTGCTTCAGATTGACTATATTTGGGTGTCGTTTTGTGCATTTCAAAGCCTCCATATGGGTTTGTGGCTTTGAGGTTAGCGTTATTGAAAGAAGATAAAAAGGATCGAAATATAGCCTTTTCAATCCTTGCATTTCGTTAATCGTGGTCGCTGTGAATCCCACTCAAACGTGGCAATGCTTTTGAGCTCTATCAGGCTTGGGCAAGCTCGGGCTAAATTCTCTACGTCTAAGTCAAAGGCAGTAGCTGCCTCTCCTATGGCGACGACTTTGCTTGGAGGCTCCTCCCCACCAAGGGGGTTCAACCTGCCTGCTATCCACCTTACTGCCATTTGAGTTACGTAGTGTGCATCTTCTTTATCAGGATTTTGCCCCTGACTGCGCTTAACACCAAGAACGACATTGGCATCTGATCCGCACCCAATTCGATTCAACTGCTCAGCTAGTTCTAAGATTTCAGAGTCTTCATGATGAAGCGACTTCAATTTATTTGAAAGTTGTCGCAGTCTTGCATGCTCGAAAGTTACCGGTGTCGTTGAATGATCTGTGGGCTGGGTTGATTTCATAGGGCTAATCCAGCTAATGCTTTTGCTGCATGTTCCGCGCGGTAATGGCCGTAGTGCTTCTCGATCATTGCTACGCTGGTTCCACTCAGTTGAGCGACTGTCAGTAAGTCGAGACCGTGAGTCACCAAGTCGGTAATTACGCTATGGCGGAGCGTGTATGCGGTAATTGATTCAAGTCCCGCAGAAGTGGCGGCAGCCTTGATAGGTTTTTTCCACGAATCTTTGTCCCAAGCCTTACCATCTGCACGGCAGAGTAAAGGTGCAGCAGGGAGCTTGTCTTTCGCTAATGTGGAGAAAAACGTAGCAGTGGAGGGGGGCAATTTAATTTTTCTATCTTGGCCTGTTTTATCTTTACCCACAGTTAAAACGCTGAGTTGTGAATTCAGACTTTCAACTGTTAAAGAAGCTAGTGCTCCGGGTCTTAGAGGCACTAGTGAGAGGCAACGTAAAAACTTGGCAAGGTCTTTGTCAGCGTTTTCAATTAGTGCTGCCCTTTGCTTCCGATCAAGATAGGCATCTCGACGAGTATCAGCATTTCTTATTGCTCTAAGCGCCATGCGCCACGACACATCAGTCGTTACATCACCATGGTCATACGCGCTATTAAGTGCTGCCCTAAGCGCAGCCATATCGCGGTTTAGAGAGGAGGGCGCGCGCGCTCTGGACTTGGTTTTGTCAGAATGTGGGTTAGTTAGTACAGGCGTTTGGGCTAATCTATTGCGCCAGTCTTCAACAGCTTTTCTTGTGAGCTTAGTTAAAGCTACTGCGGCTATCTTGTCATCATAGACCCATCGCTTAAAACGCAATTTAGTATCGTGAGCATTTGTATTTGCATCCGAAGCTTCCAAGCGATTTACATAGTTTTCGCAAGCCGCCCTAACAGTAATGACCTTTATGGAGCCCCCCCGCCCGATATGCTCGAACCATGCGTCAGCTAATTTCTTGGCCGCATCGAAGCGTTGGTGCGCAGGCAGGTGATCAAGGCGGCCCAGACTTTTACGAGTTTGTTTATTGCTGTCGGAATCATAAGTTTGTACAATCCAACTGCCAGCTGAATCTTTGCTCATCTTACGAAAGCCGAGGTGACAGCCAGTCGTAAGTTTTTGCCAATATGGTGGGGGCCTTGGCTTAAGGCGGCTACGCCCTTCAACAGTGTCAATCCGATATGGCATACAGCTGTCCTAAAAATGTCCTAAACATTAACGATCATTTTAGAACATAAATGGACTTTATACGAAGTAAAACCTAGGCATTTAATGTTTCTTAATGTCTACAATCCCTGCCTTCACACGGCAGGGGTCACAAGTTCGAACCTTGTACCGCCCACCAAAATACCCATTAATTTCATATGATTAATGGTAAGCCTTAAAAGACAGTCTCGTTCGTACGGATAATATACGGATATCAACGCCCTGATACATCGGGCCAGCAGGATGATGATATTACTTAAACTTTTTAAATCATTCGCTACCACCAACTTGCTTTAACAATTCGCACTCTAAAATATGTATGATGACAAAGACACTTTCTCAAAGTGCACGCCTTATGGAGAATGCCTTTTGAATAAGCAAAAGGTTGATATTGCTTGTTGCATCACAATTTTCAACGAGTCTGAAGATGCCATACTCACCTCATTAGCAAGTCTTTCCCATTCAATTGATAATTTTCAAAAAAAACAAAAAGAACCCAAAAAGGTAACAATAGTTCTCATAACTGACGGACGGGAACACGTTGCGTTGAGTACGATTCACTTATTCAGAAAGCTTGGACTGATGAACGAGTCGGCTATATATTCCGAATCAGGAGAGTTCAGTACGGTAGATTCTTTCAAGCATGAACAGATGATGGCATTGACTGACTCAACGCTTGCCTCCCAGTCAATCGATCCACGATGGTTGGCTATTTACAATACTTCTCTTATGAGTCACCACTCAGACAGTAAAGATCAAAATATATCGCACCAAACTAGTTATTCTTTAATGCTATTCATTAAAGAAAAAAACCAAGGAAAACTCAATTCACATTGGTGGTTTTTCAATCACTTTTGCAAACAACTCAACCCTGAATACTGCATACAAATCGATGCTGGTACAGCACCTAATCAAAACACTTTGAATGCACTTTATACTAGAGTAGCGTCTAATCCACGTCTAGGTGCATTAGCAAGCCGCATTCAAGTGCCTGCGCCAAATCACTTCGGTCGACTGTTACATGTTTGGCAATACGGAGATTTCTTAGTTCAAAAAATCATGGACTGGCCTGCAGAGGTTAAAAGCGGGTTTTTAACAGTCATCCCTGGTCAGTTTTGCATGTTTCGTTGGGCCGCTATTGCGAATGACAGCGACACCTCTGAAGCTAATCATGCTTCGGTTTTAACCCGATATTTTAGAGGTCTTAATAACCTTTCATGTTTTGAAGAAAATATGTTTTTGGCTGAAGATCGAGTTTTAGGCTTTGAATTAATTTCGCAAAAGGGTTCGAACTTTGTAATTGGGTATGCACCGGAAGCCGTCTCTACGACTGACATCTGTGAAACCCTACCAGAATTGATTCGGCAGCGTAGAAGATGGATAAACAGTTCTTTTGCTTGTAATCTCAATACAATTGCTAATATTTTTTCTTATTTAAGAAATAGTGCTGCTAACCTATCAAATAAAGCACATACGACCCTAGCAATTCCTTGGTTAATAATGAATGGCTTGGTGCAGTGGTTTACTCCTGCAATGCTGATTTTGCTTTGTGCGTTTTTGACAAGCACGGCAAGTAAAAAATTTCCAGTGAACACGCTGTCAACATTTATTGAAACCTGGTTATTGCCATTATTTATTGCTAGTTTAGGCATTCAGGTGTTTGTTTACATGGCTAAGCCTACATCAGAATATTTATTAAAAAATTTTACTTTTACGGTAGCTACTTTTCAGATCATCGTGCTCACCGCATGCGCTCTCAACTTTATTTTCACGGTGGGGGATATGTCGCTGATCGCGCTGCCCTTGATACTTTTAGTTTCGATTTATGGAATCTCATTGGCCATATCGATGCGATTTTTGATGACATCGATTAAATATTTATGGTCTTATCCCTTTGTTACCCCTTTTGTTACCCTTGCGTTCACTATTTATTCGGTTTGTAATTGTCACGATGTCAGTTGGGGTACAAAGGGGTTGAATAAAATCGTTAAAGTGAAATCAAAATTTTCTAAGAGCACCTTAAAAAATAAATTGAAGTTGTTTAGTGATGAGTGTTTTAGACCAACCGTATTTTTGATGTGGTCTGGATCAAATTTTATGTTGTGTTTAGTGTATTTTTTATCTGAAACAGCAGAAAAGAAAATCATTTTAGACTCGATCTTTCTTTTTCTTTTATGCTACCTTTTATTCAAATCTCTTTCTGGAATGCTTACATTTCTTATGATTCGATTAAAAAATTTGTGATGATGCTACCTTAATATTACCCTGTCAGTTTTTCCTTGCGTGACGAGTAAATATCTTGGTGCTTTTGGAACAGTCACAACAAAAAAGCGCAAAGACAACACGTTTGTGCACACGCTGTTGACGCCGGTTGAAAACTGACCACCTGTGCCGCTGAGTAGCTTGTCCGTCAGATTAAGTGCCGAGCTTTACAGTTTCGGGGTTCTGCGATTAGTTCTGACGCCGGTTTAACTGCTGAATCGGAAACTGGTTGACGCGTTGAGCCTAAGGAGTGGAGTTCCCTTTTCCGTGGTTCAGTGCTCGCCGGCCAGGTCGACGATGAACTGGTCGATTTCGTGGTCCAGTTTCTCGGTGGCGTGCCAGTACTGGAGTAAGCGGGCATGCTCTGCCTCCATGGCAGCCTTGCTACCAGGGTCGACGGCCAGAAGAGCTTCGGCCCGATGCTGGACCTCCTCCCAGTGCTCTTTTATCCTGGCGAAGCGCGTCGCCTCCTTTTCACTGAGACCCATCTCTTCCAGCTTTTTGATTTGGCGATGGACGGTCTCCACATCGTCGTGGAAGTCGGTTGTGGTGGTTTTCTGGCTTTCCCTATCGTCATCGGCCAGATGAAAATATACCGCTGCGGCGGCCTCCCAGATGTTCGCCTCAATCTTGCCGAGGGCTTGGACCTTCTCCACCAAGTCGGCGGCATTGGCCGGGGAAAGTGGCAACATCAAGATCGCGGCGGCCACCAGTGCGACCAGGCTTGGTGCTTTGCTCATTTTATCTCTCCTTATCCGGCATTTCCCATTTGAAACGCCTCAGGTTAGTGTAAGGGATTAATACTGGTGCTCAACCCAGTTTGTCCATCCAATCGAGGATTCAGAGCGCCGTCCGTGCGTGCTGAGCGCGGTAGTGTGTACTTGATGTACTGTATAAATATACAGTACATTTAGGGCATGACAACAACTGGCCTTTCAACTCCGCAACAGTTACATGTGCCTGAGGCCAAGACTTGGCTGCAGATGTGCACTTGGCCTGTCTGGGCTGGTTTTCCGTCGCCGGCGGCTGATCACACGCGCAAGCGCTTGGACCTCAATGAACACCTGATTCGTAACAAAGAGGCCACCTTTATCTTTAGAGTCAAGGGTGACTCGATGAATGGTATCGGCATATACGAAGGTGACGAGTTGATCGTGGATCGTTCGATTGAAGCAAGGCACGGCAACATTGTGCTGGCGGTGTTGAATGACGATTACACCGTTAAACGTTTGCATCGCCGTGGCGGTGTGGTCAAGCTGATCGCAGAAAACCCGCTGTACCCACCCACGATCGTCAAGGACGGTGAGGAATTAACGATCTGGGGTGTGGTCACGCATAACCTGCATCGGCTGTATTGACGCCATGTTACCGATGCGTAAACAAGCCCTGGCGCTGGCCCTAGTGGATTGCAACAACTTCTACGTGTCATGCGAGCGGATTTTTCGGCCAGACTTGGCACGGGTGCCGATCGTTGTCTTGTCAAACAACGATGGTTGTGTGGTCGCGCGCTCAAACGAGGTCAAAGCCCTCGGTATCAAAATGGGGCAGCCGTGGTTCGAGTGCAAGGCACTGGCTGAAGAGCATGGCATCTTGGCCTTAAGCAGCAACTATGCGTTGTACGCTGACATGTCCAATCGTGTGATGACGATCTTGCAGGGCTTTTCTCCACACTGTGAGGTTTACTCAATCGATGAATCCTTTGTTGATCTCACGGGTATGCCTAAGCTGCGAGAAGTGAGCTATGCCATCAGAGCGCGCTTGGGCATGTGGACGGGCATGCCGGTGTGTGTCGGTGTGGGCCCGACCAAGACCTTGGCTAAGCTGGCCAATCATGTCGCCAAAAAGCACCCGAGGTCTAAAGGTGTTTTTAATTACAACGCCTTGACCGACTTACAAAAGGCCAATTTGCTTAAGCATCTGCCGGTGGGCGAGGTGTGGGGTGTTGGACGTCGATTGACTGAGCGCTTGGCGCGTCACGGTGTCACCACTGCTTTCGATTTGCGAGAAGCCCACACGCCCACCCTGCGAGCAGCGTTTGGTGTCGTGATGGAAAAGACGCAACGCGAATTACAAGAAACATCCTGTATTCAGTTGGAAGAAGTGCAAGCTGATAAGAAGCAGATCATCTCCAGTCGTTCGTTTGGCACCATGGTCAATGAGCTGTCTGTTTTGAAGGAAGCCTTCTCGACCTTCGCGGCCAATGCGTGTGCCAAACTGCGTGCGCAACACAGCCATGCGTCGGTGGTACAGGTGTTTTTAAGCACCAATCGGTTTCGTACCGATTTGCCCCAATACGCCCCGTGCCTAGCTGTGCCACTGCCTTATCCCACCAACGATTCTTTGGTTGTGAATCGGTGGGCCGCTTTTCTGTGCGAGCGCATGTTCAAACCCGAGTACCCGTACAAAAAGGCTGGCATCATGTTAAGTGAAATCAGCCCCGTCACGCAGCAGCAAGGCGATTTGTTGCAAGATACGGACACCAACAAGCACAAACTGATGGACGCACTTGACACACTCAATGCCCGCTATGGGCGAGGCTCGGTCAATGTCTCAACCCAAGGCGGGCGCTCAGGCTGGCAGATGAAGCAAGAACGCAAATCGCCGAACTACACCACCAGTTGGGCAGATGTGCCCTTGGTTTGACCCTCGGTTGACCCTTTATGGGGCGGTGTGATGAATGGGTTTGGTGGCCTTTTCTCTTTTAATCCACAATACCGAGTGTTTGGTGATTGGTCTTCAAACACTGTTTTTTTCTAAGGACGCCGGCATGGAATTTTTCTCTAATTACCTCGAGTTTTTGGCCAAGGTAGGTACCTTGGGCATTGCCATCATGATTGTGTTGGGCGCGATATCGTCAATGCGTCGCCGCGGGCGGCAATTGCCAGGCCAACTTCGAGTAAGAAAGCTCAATGATTTTTTCTTGAATTTGCAGCAGCGGCTAGAGCTGTCGATTTTGGATAAAAAGCAAGCCAAAAAATTCATCAAAGACAAAGCCAAAACCGTCAAGCTAGAAAAACAAAGCAAATCCAGTCAGCCGCGCGTGTTTGTGCTGGATTTTGATGGCGATATCAGAGCGACCGCAACAGACAGCTTACGCCACGAAATCACAGCGTTATTGGGTGTGGCCACAACCAACGATGAAGTGTTGTTAAGACTAGAAAGTGGTGGTGGCTTGGTGAGCAGTTATGGACTGGCCGCCTCACAACTGGTTCGCATACGTCAAGCGGGCATACCACTGACCATTTGCATCGACAAAGTCGCAGCCAGTGGGGGTTATATGATGGCTTGTATTGGTAACAAAATTATCAGCTCACCGTTTGCCATGTTGGGCTCGATTGGTGTTGTTGCGCAAATCCCCAATTTGCACCGGTTGCTAAATAAATACGACATTGATTATGAGATTCTGACCTCAGGAGAACACAAGCGCACGTTAACGGTATTGGGTAAAAACACAGAAAAGGGCCGTGAAAAGTTTCAGCAAGACTTAGAGGTCACGCACCAACTGTTTAAAAGCTTCGTGGCCCGTTATCGGTCACAATTAGACATCGACAAAGTGGCCACAGGCGAAGTTTGGTTGGGTGTGAATGCCTTAGAAAACCAACTGGTTGATGAATTAAAAACCAGTGATGAGTATCTGACCGCAAGGGCCAAGGATGCCGACCTGTACCACTTGCAGTACTTCAACAGAAAAACCTTTCAAGAGCGTGTTGGGCTGACTGTTAGTACGACTGTGGACAGGTTTATTCTGAATTGGATCAGTCGTTTGAACCAACAGAAATATTGACACGTCATCAGGTCTCGTCTGACGCTGGCGCAATCGATGAGAGTTGCGCCAAATTTCGTTGAAGATTTTCAGTCTTGGCATTGTTTTTCAGTGCGCATGGTCCTAGAATCCAGTGATAAGTAACAGATTGAATAAAAAAATAATGGGTAATGCCAAGTTGTTACCGTGTGTGCTGAAGCAGTGGCATTTAACAGGAGTCACAGGTGTCTGATCGAAAAGTGAATGATTTAGGCGGGCAACCCGCGGGTCCGATTTGTTTGGATGAGCATCCCAGCACGCTGCACGAAAAGCGGGTTGATGCGCTGCAAAAGTTACTGACCGGTGAGAAGCTAGCCGCTTTCACAACAGACGCCATGCGTCGCGCCATTGAGTCCAACACGGAAGAGGATTACCGAAATCTGCCGTACTACGACAAGTGGATGCGTGCGGTGCGCGATTTGGTGATCGAGCAGCAATTGGTCTCTGCCAAGGAGATTGAGGATCGGATTGCAATTTTACGAGAACGTTACAAACAAACGGGGTCACTATGAACGCGATGCCACCGCGCCCGGGTCAGGCGCTGGCTGAGGGCACGCCAGTGATCGTTCGCCAACAGCCGCCAGAAGCGCACTGCCGCACGCCTTTTTATTTGCGTGGCGTTAAAGGCGAGATCGCGCAGGTGCGAGGGTGCTACCGAGACCCCTCACTGCTGGCATTTCATAAGCCAGGGCTACCCCTGCGGGTTTTGTACCGAATCCGATTCAAACAAAAGGATGTTTGGCCCGATTACCAGGGCGGTCCCAATGACACGGTGGTGGCCGACATCTATGACCACTGGATTGACCCGATACCCGGAGTAGACAAATGAGTCACCCCCATAACGACAATCATCATGACCATGGGCACGATCATGATCACGGCCACGACCACCCCCATGCGCCTGCGGCGCCAGATGACGAGGACCATTACGATCGCTACGAGGTCTTGTTGCAAACCGCTGTGCGCGAGTTGCTTCATGAAAAGGGCATTATCACGGCGGATGAATTGCATCGGCAAATTGACTACCAAGACAGCTTAACGCCCATGATTGGTAGCAAAATCGTTGCCAAAGCTTGGGTTGACCCTGTTTTTAAAGCGCAGCTCATTGCGCAGCCACTTGAGGCCATTAACGACTCGTTTGGATTGGACATCACGACACCACTGGATCTGGTCGTTTTAGAAAACACACCCGCCGTCCACAACGTGGTTGTTTGCACCCTTTGTTCCTGCTACCCGCGTATGTTGTTGGGTATACCGCCGGCTTGGTACAAATCTGTCGATTATCGATCGCGTGTCGTCAGTGAGCCCCGTCAGGTGTTGGCTGAGTTTGGCACTCACTTACCCGATGATGTCGAGGTGCGCGTCTCAGACAGCACAGCAGACTTGCGGTTTTTGGTGCTGCCCTACCAGCCTGCCAATACCGCGCATCTCAGTGAAGAGGCGCTCGCTGAGCTGGTGACTCGAGACTCGATGATTGGAACAGCGCTACCCCTGAGTGCATCAACGTAAACAGCGCCGCTGAAAACAAGGGACATTGAATCTCAGTGTCGCTTGTCTGTTTTTGAGGTACTGCCTTAGCGTTAGGTGTCAATGGCTTGGGTTTGGCTTGTGTGAGCCTTCAAAGCTGAAAACGATTGGGACGTTGTTCAACCTAGCCTTCTTTTTGGTTGCCAACAACTGGATTGCGTTTGAAGCCAATTCTGCGAATCACACCTGTGTCCTCCCAAATTGCCATCCTGTTTCGCCTGCAAGGGTGGGGAAGGCGGAAATTTTTTAACATTTGTAGTCACAATGTGACTACATTAAGACTATAATTCACAAATTAATTAGAAACCAATCATTAGGGGTACATCATGAGTTCAGCCGATACTTACGTAAGGGCTCGGATAGATTCGGGTACCAAAGTGTTAGCGACCAAAGCACTTGAGGCCATGGGCCTGACGATTTCTGATGCCATTCGATTGCTGATGCTACGAATAGCCACTGAGCATCGTCTGCCATTTGATGTGAAGGTGCCCAATGCGACGACCCGTAAAGTGCTAGAACAGCTTGAAGCAGGCAAGGCTAAAAAGGTGACGTCGGTCAGTAAATTGTTGGCGGATTTGAATGCGCTCGATTGAATACTCAAAAAGCTTTAAGAAAGACTACAAGCGCATTAAGGCAACACCTCGGCATCGCAGAGATATTGACGACTTACTTGGTGGTGTGCTCGATCTCTTGGTCATAGACGAGGCACTGCCGTTAAATAAGAAAGACCATTATTTGGTTGGTAATTGGTCAGGGTACCGAGAATGTCATATCAAGCCAGATTTGCTGCTGATTTACAAACAGCCAGAGGATCCTATTCTGCGATTAGCCCGTTTGGGTTCGCAAAGTGAGTTATTCAGGTGAGTATTAATTGCCTGGTTCTGCCGGCAAAAAATCGCTGACCCTTTAAAGATGCGCGCTTGATTGTTTGCCACACCTTTCAACCTTAATGGCGCTTGTCTGCTTTCCAGGTGCCGCCGTAGCGGTAGAAGGGTTGGTGTTCTAATTTGGCGCGGCACGGGTTGCAGATCAGTGCCCAAGCGCCTGAT
>ERZ888423.3004-NODE-3004-length-11669-cov-19.331066_pt1 | contig 11669 bp, 13 predicted proteins | sample MGYA00520523_ERZ888423 | MGnify/ENA primary metagenome ERZ888423 (study PRJEB32303, sample SAMEA104408611) | aquatic metagenome | biome: Brackish water; feature: Pelagic; material: water | place: Baltic Sea | collected 2014-06-08T10:24:00 | depth 30,27 m ...
ATTTTGGATACACCAATGGGTAAGATCGTACAAGGTCTGCTTGAGGGTGGCGTTCAACTTGGGGTTTCAACTCGTGGTATGGGAAGTCTAGAGCGCAGTAATGGCGCAATGGTTGTAAAACCAGACTTTATTCTTAATGCAATTGATATTGTACAAGATCCATCTGCACCTGGAGCATTCGTTAATGGGATAATGGAAGGTGTTGAGTGGGTTTGGAATAATGGTATTATTGAAGCTAAGACTATTGAGAAGATGGAGACTGAAATTAAGAAAGCATCGAGAACTGACCTCTATGAGACACAGGTTCGTGAGTTCAAAAATTTCCTCTCGTTACTCAAATCTAAAAAATAGGAGTCATTATGACTAAAGACCAGGAAATGGATCAAGTCGAACTCCACGATGAAGAGAACGAAATCGTGGAAGCCGCTACTCATGATCCTAAGACTGCACCGGCGCAAGCTGTTGCATCTGTAGATAAAGCAAGTGATGCTTCACCTACTGCTAAAAAGCGTAAGGGTGATAACACTAAGCAAGATCCAATGCCTAGAACAAAGGCAGGCATGATTAATGCCGCTTATACCAAGATGAATGGTATGAAGAAAGAAGACCTTGCATTGATGATGTCAAAGTTGATGGCAGAAGATACTGATGCTGAAGAACAAGAAACCGTTGCTGAAAATGCAGGTTTTGAGTATGAAGCAGATTTTGAATCTGACCTTAAGGCTTTGGTTGAATCAGAAGCTACTCTATCAGAAGAATTTAAAGTTAAAGCTGAAGTTATCTTCGAAGCTGCGATTAAATCTAAGCTATCTGAAGAGATTGACCGTCTTGAAGCTCGTTACAATGAAGAATTGTCCGAGGAAATCAGTTCAACGAAAGAAGAATTGGTTGAGAAGGTTGACAGCTACCTTAACTACGTAGTTGAAAAATGGATGGAAGACAACCGTGTCGCTATCCAATCAGGCCTCCGCGCTGAAATCGCTGAAAAGTTCATGGGTGGATTGAAAGATCTATTCGTTGAATCATACATCGAAATTCCAGAAAGCAAGGTTGACTTGGTTGATGAACTAGCCGAATCAGTTGAAGAACTTGAGTCTAAACTCAATGAAGCAACAGGCGTAGCCATTGCCATGTCCGAAGAACTAGAGACATATAAGCGTGATGCAATCATCCGTGAATCTGCTCGTGATCTAGCTGAAACCCAAGTTGAAAAACTCAAGTCTTTGGTTGAAGATGTTGACTTTGAAAGTGCTGAAACTTTTGCTAAGAAAGTTCAAACTATCAAGGAATCATATTTTACCAAAAAAGTTACTGAAACAACCCAAGAAATCTCTGAAGATACCGATGGTGATAATACCGTTGTAGCTTCTGGCTCTATGGCTCAGTACTTGTCCGCAATCAGAAAATCCGCAAAATAAGGGAGTAAATCCAAATGCAACAATCTTACGATAAATTAGTAGAAAAGTGGTCACCAGTTCTTAACGAAGAGACTGCTGGCACTATTAAAGACTCACACCGTCGTGCCGTAACGGCTCAAATCTTGGAAAACCAAGAACGTGCTTTCTCTGAGCAACGCGCTCAAAGTGGTATGTTGATGGAAACCCCAACTAACGGTACTGCTGCTGTAACAGGTGGCGCTGCTGGTAACTGGGATCCAGTCTTGATTGCCTTGGTCCGTCGCGCAATGCCTAACTTGATGGCTTATGACATCGCTGGTGTTCAACCTATGACTGGCCCCACCGGCCTAATCTTCGCAATGAAGTCACGCTACAAAACCACCAAAGCTGGTGTGTCTAATGGCGATGAAGCATTGTTTAATGAAGCCCCTGTTGGTTACTCTGGTGACTCTTCTACTTCCTCACAAGGTGGTACTTCAGGTCTCGAGAGTGTTACCGATACCGATGCTGATAGCTCTATTGTTGACTCAGGCGCATCTTATGTTCCTGGTATCGGCGATGCTTACACAACGGCTGAAGCTGAAAACCTCGGCGCTGCTGGTGAGGCATTTGCTGAAATGGGTTTCACAATCGAAAAGGCTACCGTTACTGCTAAGTCACGTGCTTTGAAGGCTGAATACAGCTTGGAATTGGCTCAAGACTTGAAGGCAATTCATGGCTTGGATGCTGAAACAGAATTGGCTAACATTCTCTCCACAGAGATCTTGGCTGAAATCAACCGTGAAGTTATCCGTACCATGAACTCACAAGCTAAGATTGGCGCACGCCAAGATGGTTTGCAAGTTAAGGGTATTTTCAACTTGTCTACCGATGCCGATGGCCGCTGGTCTGTTGAGAAATTCAAGGGCTTGATCCTTCAAATCGAACGTGAAGCTAATACCATTGCAAAAGAAACCCGTCGCGGTAAAGGCAACTTCATTGTTTGCTCTTCTGACGTCGCTTCTGCCTTGGCAGCATCAGGTATGTTGGACTACGCTCCTGCTATGTCTACCAACTTGCAAGTTGATGACACCGGTAACACCTTCGCTGGTGTGTTGAATGGTCGCACAAAGGTCTACATCGATCCTTATGCTTCTGCTGACTACGTTACCGTTGGTTACAAGGGTACTAACCCCTACGACGCTGGTTTGTTCTACTGCCCATACGTTCCATTGACCATGGTTCGTGCAGTTGGTGAGGACACATTCCAACCTAAGATTGGCTTCAAGACTCGCTACGGTATGGCTTCAAACCCATTCGTTGGCGCTACTGCTGCCTCTGGTTTGGCTACGGTCCGTACTAACCAGTACTACCGCATCTTCCGCGTAGACAATATCTTGGCTTAATTGACTTGATATAAAAAGAGCCCAGACCACTGGGCCTTCAAAGGGAACTCTAAGGGGTTCCCTTTTTTTACGAGCTATAAAGTATAAATAGATGTATGGCACTCACTACTAATATTAATTACCTACAACCTACTTCGTTTAAGATTAGTCTTGACCGAAAGAATTATCCGAATCTGGAATTCTTTTGTCAAAGCATTACCCACCCAGGTATGCTATTAAACTCAGTCGAAGTACCTTTTAGGAAAATTGCTGGCATTCCATTTGCTGGTGACAAATTAACGTTCAACGAACTAACGGCAAACATTATCCTTGATGAGGATATGACTTCTTATGCAGAAATGTATAATTGGATCCGTAGACTGTTGGACACAAACCCTGTATCACCATTGAACAGAGCAACTGGTGCGGCACCAACATATGCAGATATAACATTACATATGTTATCAAGTGCAAATAATGTTACAAAACAAATTCGATATTTAGATTGTGTACCTACTTCATTGGGTGATATTCAATTGGTAACGACTGCTGCTGGTAATGAATTTGTTACCTTTGCTGCTTCTTTCCGATTCTCTTACTTTGAATTAATGGATATAAATAAAACGACAGGTGCAATTACTGAGTCATTCACAGTATCAACTACATTATAATTGAAATGGAACTATATTATGCTAAATTTGCAAGACATTCTCACAGAATGGGCAGACGACTGCCAAATTAATGATATGCGTTTAGATGAGGCTTCAAGAGAGTCTCCTAAACTACACGCAAAATATCTCACACTCTCCTCTAACTATAAGTTAATGCTTAAGCGTTCAGAGTTTAAGCAAAAAGAACTACTCAAAGACAAGTGGTTATACTACAATGGCAAGCTATCGCCAGAGGAAATTAAAGAAAAGAACTGGGCATTGGATCCATTTAATGGATTAAAAGTCTTGAAAGGTGAGATGGATTATTACTATGATTCGGATCCTGATATTCAGAAATCAGAAGAGAAAATCCAATATTATAAGACCGTTATAGATACTTTACACGAGATTATAGAAAATATTAAGTGGCGACACCAAACTGTAAAGAATATCATCGAATGGAAAAAGTTTCAATCTGGAAGTTAAATCATGCTACCATGGTCGTACAATGTGACCCTGGTATTGCTGCAGAATTAAATGAGTATTTCTCATTCTTTGTGCCTGGGTATAAGTTCATGCCAGCATTTAAGAATAAAGTATGGGATGGTAAGATTCGTCTCTATAACGCACGCACTGGTACACTACCAGGTGGGTTGTTTTACCATTTACTCAAGTTCTGTGAGCAACGAGAGTATGAATTAGACCAACACAATAGTGATTATGGTCCTCCAGAATCGGCAAACAAAGTATTACCTTTGGATGTTATGGATTTTGTCCAGAGTATTAATTTGCCATTTCCAATTAGAGATTACCAGTTTGATGCTGTATGTAATGCAATTCATAAAAAGAAAGGCATATTGGTATCACCCACTGGCTCGGGTAAATCATTAATTATCTACACACTGCTTCGTTGGTTTATTGCCAATTCAGATAAAAGAGTCTTGGTCATTGTACCCACGACTTCATTGGTTGAGCAGATGTATGGCGACTTTAATGACTATGCCACGAATGATGATTTTGATGCTAAGAATGAAGTACATAGAATCTACTCTGGGCGAGATAAGAATGCCGAAGCACGGGTGTATGTATCCACATGGCAGTCGATTTATAAGTTTCCGTTAGATTGGTTCTCACAATTCGGCGCAGTATTTGGTGACGAGTGCCATGGGTTTAAATCCAAATCACTCACTACCATTATGGAAAAGTGTACCGAGGCTGAATATAGATTCGGCACAACTGGCACTTTGGATGGTTCACTTACGCATGAATTGGTACTGCAAGGTCTTTTCGGCCGGGTGTTTAAGGTAACCACAACCCGTGCGTTGCAGGATAATGACACACTTGCTAAATTGGCAATTACGAGACTTGTTCTAAACTACAGCAAAACAAGTAGGGAAGCATGTAATGGATTGACATACCAGGATGAGATTGATTTTGTTGTCACCAATCAGAAAAGAAATTCACTCATTAGAAACCTAGCAGTAGACCAAACCGGCAATACATTGGTACTGTTCCAATACGTAGAAAAACATGGTAAGGTTCTTTATGATATAATAAGAGCTAAGGCCCATGAAGATAGAAAGGTCTTCTTTGTTTCAGGACAGACAGACACGGCAGATAGAGAAGCAATTCGTAAGATTACAGAGAAACAAGCCGATGCAATTATTGTTGCATCTATGGGTACATTCTCTACAGGTATAAATATTAAGAACCTACACAATATTGTGTTTGCATCTCCATCCAAGTCACAGATCAGAGTACTACAAAGTATTGGCCGTGGATTGAGAAAAAGTGATGATGGTAGAGTTACAAAACTATTTGATATAACGGATGATTTATCTATTAGAAACAAAAAGAACTTCTGTCTATTACACTCAGCCGAAAGGTTGAAGATGTACCAGAATGAAAATTTTGATTATAAAACATATGAGATAAACATTGATGGAGATTAAAAATAATCATCTTATTCAGCACCATGAATGTGATTTTGATCTTGATAAGTTGCGTGCTGAAATAGATGATATTTCTGTTTTTAAAAACTTTTATAAACCACACACAAATTTACTCATAGAAGGTTGGTTATTCTATAAACCAACTAAAGGGTACAGTGTTGATATTGCACATTATCTTGCTGATATAACGAATACTGATATTCAAGAAGTTTCGGCTAGATTTTATATCCAAGAAAAAGGATATGCAATACCATTCCACCGTGACGTTGGTACTACGTGCTCACTTAATATTTTATTATCAGAAGCAAATGATCCAATATGCTTTTTTCAAAAAGAAGGAAAGATCCATCATTCATATAAAAGTGCTCTTATTAATGTGTCAGAACAACATAGTGTCCCAGCGCCTATAGATGAACCTCGTATATTGTTTAAGGTTAGTTTTTTTAGTAAATCATTCAAGGATATAGCAAGTGTTCTGCCAACTCAATTATCATATAGATAAAGAATTACATCGTAATATATTCTTTGATAATATTGATTTAGCACACCATCATAAATCACCATTCAGTGAATTTACTTTTTGGAAAAAATATTTTTACTTTGGACCTGAGGTACAACAAGTAGTAAATGATCTTAATCTGCAGGGATTGAATATAAAGCCACGCTATAGTTGGCAAGAGAAAAATACATTACTTCCACTACATATAGATAAGAATAGAATCATAGGTATAAATATTAACTTAATGGATGAACCTGCTGTACTACATATCAATAGTGTGCCGTATAGTTATGAATGTGCTCTCATAGATGTTGGGGCACAATTGCATAGTGTAGAACCATTCCATAAAGATAGATTGGTTTTAAAATTAGCAATCCGTGACTCATGGAAAGTAATTTGGAATAGGTTAAATAGTATAGGTATGATAGGTAAACCATACGGACAGTATGAATCTATTCTTTATAATGATATGAAAAAATTTGTTAGAATTTAAATAATGGAAACCAAACAACTTAAACTTACTAATGATGATGAAGTCATCTGTGAAGTAATTTCTTGGACTGAGCATGGTGATCTTATTGTAACCAATGCATTTAGAATTCTAAACATGGAAGACCCTCAACGTGGTTTGAAATATTACTATTTTAGACCTTTCATGGTATTCCAAGAAGATAATGAGCAAAGAATTAACTTTAATCATATCATTGCCGAAACACATCCATCAGGTGAAATGTTGGAACACTACACTGCTGCAATTAAAGATGCTTTAGAAGTAGCAGAGAATAGAGTAACAGTCACGGAAGAGGAATTGGAAGCAATGGAAGAGGAAGGATTGAGTATGGAAACAATTACCGATCCTGAGGTGAAGAAACACTTCCATTAGAAGGGTATACCACTGCCTCCGTGCCATTGTATTAGGATTATATCATACTTTCGGTGTGCTGTAAACCAATAAATGCTTTCTTAAAATAAGAAAATGCACATATACTTTTATAATGAAACGTGTTATAATAGACACAATGAAAGGAGTGAACTATGACCAAAAAGGAAAATGTTCATTATGTAAATAATGCTCAATTCTCACAATCCGTGGTTGATTATGTAACCTTGGTAAGAGAAGCAGAGAAAGATAACAGTCCAATTCCGATTGTCCCCAATTATATTGCAGAATGCTTTTTACGCATCTCTGAGGGTCTGTCGCACAAATCAAACTTTATTCGTTACACCTATCGTGAAGAGATGGTAATGGATGGAGTTGAAAACTGCCTTAAGGCCATTCTGAATTACAATTTGGAATTTGCAACGCGTACGGGTCGACCTAATGCATTTGCGTACTTCACACAGATTGTATGGTATGCATTTCTTCGTAGGATTGCCAAAGAGAAGAAGCAACAAGATATTAAAATGTCTTATCTCTCCAAGGTCAGTGTTGAAGATCTTATGGGCGCTGGTAGTGATGATGACTTTGTGCAGACAGAACACATTGTCGAGGCCATTCGTCAACGTATTGGTCGTATTAGGGAAACCGATAACCAAATTAAGATATACGCCAAAGAAGAGAAAAAGAAACGTAAGAGTAAAAACCAAGATTCTGACTTGAGTGACTTTTTAGAATGAAAATTGCCTTCCTAAATGATACACACTGCGGTATCCGTAATTCGTCCGATGTTTTTCTTAAGAACCATGAAGACTTTTATGATAATGTTTTCTTTCCATATCTTTTAGAAAATAATATTACCCAGATTATCCACTTGGGTGATTACTACGACCATCGTAAGTTTATTAACTTTAAAGCGATGCATCATAATCGTAGACACTTTCTTGAGCCTCTACGTAAACATGGTATTAAAATGGATATTATTCCAGGTAACCATGATACGTACTATAAGAACACAAACAATCTTAACTCATTGAAAGAACTCTTTGGCCACTTTATGAACGAGATTCATATCGTCATGGAACCAAAGGTCATGGAGTATGATAAACTAAAGATTGGATTGATGCCTTGGATCTGTGCAGATAACTATGAGAAATCCATGGACTTTATCCGTAACTGTGAAGCAGACATTCTTGGTGCTCACTTAGAGTTAAATGGTTTTGATTTGATGCGTGGTGTCAAGGCAACGGATGGTATGGATCCATCACTATTTAAACGCTTTGAGATGGTACTATCAGGTCACTACCACACGAAGTCACAGAAGGATAATATCCATTACTTTGGTTCACAGATGGAATATTTCTGGTCCGATGCTGGTGATCCGAAATACTTCCATGTTTTAGATACAGATACACGTGAGCTCACTGCTGTTAATAATCCCAACACTTTATTTGAAAAAGTTGTTTACGATGACAGCAAAATGGATTATAATACATATGACGTGTCGAAATTTGATAACAAGTTTGTTAAGATCATTGTCATCAATAAATCTGATGCGTTCATTTTTGATAGGTTTGTAGATAGAATTCAGGGTCGTGAGATCCATGAGTTAAAGATTGCCGAAACTTTTAATGAGTTTGTAGGTGAAAATGTTGATGATGAGAATATCTCTTTTGAGGATACAGGTGAGTTGCTAAACACATATGTTGATGCAGTCGATACGGAACTGGATAAGAGCCGTATTAAAATGCAGATGAGTGAACTTATGGTTGAAGCACAAACATTAGAAATTGCATGATTAGATTTACTAAAATTAAATGGAAGAACTTTCTTTCAACCGGAAATGCTTTCACAGAGATTGATTTAACTCGAAATAAATCCACCCTGGTTGTGGGACAAAATGGTGCTGGTAAATCAACAATGTTGGATGCTATCTCCTTTGGTCTCTTTGGTAAACCACATCGAAACATTAACAAGCCACAACTGGTCAACTCGGTGAATGGTAAGAACTGTGTCGTCGAGGTTGAGTTTACCCTGGGCAATAATAATTTTAAAATCGTTAGGGGTATCTCTCCTGGTGTGTTTGAGATTTGGAAAAATGAGCAGATGCTCAACCAATCCTCACACTCTAAAGAATATCAGAAGATCCTAGAACAAAACATCCTCAAACTGAACCATAAATCGTTCCATCAAGTTGTGGTTCTAGGATCTTCGTCTTTTATTCCCTTTATGCAACTACAGTCTGGTCACAGACGTGAAGTGATTGAGGACTTGCTTGACATTAATATCTTTTCTAAGATGAATACGTTACTGCGTGAGCAGACAAACACATTAAAGGAAAGTATTCGCCAAGTATTATATGAGGTTGACATCTCTAAGACCAGGATTGAATCACACGAAAAATATATCAAAGATGTCCAAGTATTGACTGAGGCCAATATTGAAGCAAAGAAAAAGAAGATTGCTACAAGTCAAGAATCTATCAATGCTTTAATGGAAACCAACACAACCATTACTGCTGATATTGAAAAAGATCAAGAGCCTATTGAGCAAGAGATATCCAAACTTACTTCAAAGCAACAATCAATTATCCAATATCAAGCACAGTTTAAACAACGTATGGTTACACTGGCCAAGGATGCAAAGTTCTATGAAGAACATGACACTTGTCCAACGTGCTCACAGGATATTACAGAAGAACTAAGATCAACAAAGCTCAACGCTGCCAAATCATCGGCCAAAGAACTTAAAGTTGCTATGGATAGAGCAACAGAGGAAAGTAGTTCACTTGAAACTTCACTTACTGCAGCAAATGATACACTGACCAAGGTACGTGAATGGCAAAGAGACTTGTTGTCTAATACCAAAGAGATCACAAGACTGCAAGGTGAAATTAGAGAACTTGAATCTGAAATCGCAGGTACTGCCGTCGAAGACTTGCAGAATGCTAGGAATGAACTAAAGGAACACATCGAGCAGAAACAAGCATTGATGGAACGTAAGCTTGATTTAAATGACCAACTAGCCTATAATGGTGTTATCAGTGAAATGCTGAAAGATACTGGTATTAAGACTAAGATCATTAAACAGTATCTGCCGGCAATTAATAAGTTGGTTAACCAATACCTACAGATTCTTGACTTCTTTGTCCACTTTGAGTTGGATGAATCATTCCAAGAAACAATTCGTTCACGTCACCGTGATGAGTTTACCTATGCCTCATTCTCTGAGGGTGAGAAACAACGGATTGACCTTTCACTATTATTCACCTGGCGACAAGTTGCTAAGATGAAAAACTCTATTGCAACCAACCTATTGATTCTAGATGAAACCTTTGACTCGAGTCTTGACGCTGACGGCGTTGAAAATTTACTTAAGATTCTATATACTCTCCCTGACGATTCGAATATTTTTGTCATCTCTCACAAGGGGGAGATTCTAGACGGTAAGTTTGAAAACAAGATTGAATTTTATAAAGATAAGAACTTCAGTAAAATAAAGTGTTTACAAGAAGTCGAAACCGTGATATAATACATCATACACATTTTTTTATGAGGAACCTATAATGGAACTAAGCGACAACACTCTCACAATTCTCAAGAACTTCTCTGGTATTAACCAGAACCTAATGGTTCGCGAGGGTACTACGGTCAAGACTATGTCTGAGGCCCGTAACATCATGGCATCGGCTGAGGTCACTGAGACCTTTCCACAAACATTTGGTGTCTATGACCTGAATGAATTTATCAGTGTCTTGGATCTGGTTGATAAACCACAGCTCAATTTCAATGAAAGTTATGTAGTCATTGGCGATACTGCTGGTCGGTCCAAGGTCAAGTACTTCTTCTCACCCGAGGAAACCCTTACCACACCAAGTAAGGATATCAAGATGCCAGAGTCCGAAGTTAAATTTGAACTGACCACTGATACACTTACAAAACTAAAACGCGCTGCTTCTGCCTTGGGTCACTCCGATGTGTCCATCACTGGTAAGAATGGTGTGTTGAATTTTGCCGTCGTTGACAATGCCAACTCTACATCGAATACATATTCTATTGATGTTGATGGTGAGTTTGCAGCAGATGCAACATTTAACTTTATTATGAATATTGGTAACCTAAAGATTGTACCAGGCGATTATGACGTCTCAATCTCTTCCAAACTCATTTCCCACTTTCAACATAAGAAACTCAATGTGCAGTACTGGATTGCACTAGAGAAATCATCTACATTTGGAGCTTAATATGTCAGATAAAACACCCCAAGATCAACTTAATGAAATTGCCAATCGCATCGGCCGTAGCACCATTGCCGTCATTGATGCCATTACCACACGTGGTGGCTTTAAAGGCGAAGAGCTATCAACCATCGGTCAGTTGCGTGACCAATGTGTCCAGGTAGTTCAATTGGCAGAACAAGTGCAACAAGAACAGGCATTGAAAAGTTAATGATTCAAACAATTGACAGTGTTGATGTGATTAAATTTAAAGTATGGAGTAACTTGTCAAATGTCTAATGAATTTCTCTGGGTAGAAAAATACCGCCCTAAAAAGATTGATGATACAATCTTACCGCAATCACTTAAGGATACATTTAATGCAATTGTTACCAAGGGTGATTTGCCAAATATGCTTTTTACTGGTACTGCTGGCTTGGGTAAAACCACCGTTGCTCGTGCTCTTTGTAATTCTCTCGACCTTGACCATATTGTCATCAACGGTTCCGAGGAAGGTAACATTGAAACACTAAGAGGTAAGATTAAACAATTTGCCTCTACCGTGTCCTTGCAAGGTGGTTATAAAGTTGTCATCCTGGATGAGGCAGATTACTTGAATCCTCAGTCTACACAACCTGCGCTTCGTGGGTTCATTGAGGAATTCAGTAACAACTGCCGATTCATTCTTACTTGTAACTTCAAGAACCGAATCAT
>ERZ888423.3010-NODE-3010-length-11653-cov-5.077255_pt1 | contig 11653 bp, 11 predicted proteins | sample MGYA00520523_ERZ888423 | MGnify/ENA primary metagenome ERZ888423 (study PRJEB32303, sample SAMEA104408611) | aquatic metagenome | biome: Brackish water; feature: Pelagic; material: water | place: Baltic Sea | collected 2014-06-08T10:24:00 | depth 30,27 m ...
GCCGCGTTCTCATGCTGCGTTCTTCTGCCTCTGGAATGGGCAGGGCTTTTGGTTGAGACCCGCGAGAACAGCCCTGGCAAGCATGTGTGCCATGTCTTCAAAACCCCGCTCTGGCGCAGTGCGCTGAAACTGGACACCGATGACATGCTCAAGCCGATATCGGTCCAGTAGCATTTCCGGCTCAACCGCAGTGCAGACGTTCGGGCCGACCGCTGCATGTGTTGCGCCATTGACGTGGAGGGCGGAAAGCCGACTGACGGCAGCGCGGCATGGCGACTGCGGCGTTACCCGAATAGCGGCCATCCGTGCAAGGCGCAGCGATCAATCGACCTCGCGGCCGGTGAGGGTGGAAATCAAAACCTTGGCGGAATGCAGGGACGGCTGGCCGATTAGATGACCCGCCTCGACTGCGTCAAACTGGATGAATTCGGCTAGGGGACCATCATCCGTTTCCAGTTGAGGTGGTCCAAGTCGAAGAGCAAGCGTAAGTACCATCGTTTTCGCATTTTAGTTCGGTGTCGGATGGGCTGTAACCAGCGCACAGCCAGTATGTATCACGCTACGACAAATCCATATTAGCATGGAAAACCTGTTGACTGCTTTGAACGGTTGATCTTGACCACTACACATGAAACCTATAAATGAGCAGTGAAGCAGTGGACTGGTAAGGATGCGGACCCTCGAAGCCATCAAGATCCTCGACGCATGGGACAGGAAGGGCCGTCAGGTCTTCCGGGTCGAGGACCTGCGCAAACTGATGATGGAAAGCTCCGAGAAGACCTTCGTCGAATCCGTGCGGCGCCTCGTTGTGCAGGGCCTGCTCGAGCGGGCCACCAATGGTGTCTACATCAACCCCCGCTCGACCGCTCCCCGCACCAATCTGCTGGAGAAGATCGCTGTGGCGCTCCGCCGCGGCGCTTGGTCCTACATCAGTGCGGAATCCGCCTTGTCGGAGCATGGCGCGATCTCCCAGATCCCGGTCGGGCTCATCACGGTGATGACCACAGGACGGTCGGGGCGGTTCGATACGCCTTTCGGCTCCATTGAGTTCAGCCACACGAGCAGAGCGCCGGAGGATATTCTTGAAGGCACGATCGAGACCGAGCGCCCCCTGCGTCTCGCCAAGCCGCTGACGGCCTGGCGCGATCTCCAGCGCATGGGGCGCAATCTGCACATGGTCTCGATGGCGGATCTCGAGGAAATCGGCGTGCCCAAGGATGAAATCGCCGCAGGTCGGCAACGCAATGTGAGGCTGTCGGCCTCTCGACAAACTCGGGAGGACCCTTCGCCATGATGGTCAATTTCCAACACCTGGTCGACCAGGCCATGAATTCGTCCGATCGGGCGGGCCTGCGCCCGGTGATCGAGAAGGAGCTTCTGCATTACGACATCCTCTTCGCACTGGACCACGCGGGCCTGCTGCAGGGCCTGACCTTCCAGGGCGGCACCTCGCTGCGGCTCTGCTATGGATCGTCGCGTTTTTCCGAAGATCTCGACTTCGCCGGCGGCGTCGATTTCACCAATATCGAACTGATGCGGATCTCAGATGTCCTGCAGGACTACCTGGGCAATCGATACGGGCTGGAGATTAACGTCAAATCGCCCAAGGAGCTCCGCACTCTGCCCGAGAACCAGGGCATCACGATCGACAAATGGCAAGTCAGCGTCACCACCAACCCCGGGCAGAACCACATGCCGCGGCAGCGCATCAAGATCGAGGTGGCGAATATCCCGGCCTATACCAAGACCGTCCAGCCGCTGGAGCGGAACTACAGCTTCCTGCCCGACGGCTATCAGGATGTGCTGATCCCGGTGGAGACGCTGGACGAGATCATGGCGGACAAGCTGGTGGCCTTCCCGGCCTCCACTGATCGTATCCGGCATCGGGATGTCTGGGATCTGCGCTTCCTCAGCCAGCAGGGCGCCAAGCCGGATGTCGAACTCGTCCGCAAGAAGGTTGCCGATTACGGCATCGTTGATTGGGAGCTCAAGCTCGCGGCCGCCGTGACCAATATCGTCACCGTCGCCAACTCGGTCGAATTCCGCAGCGAGATGGAACGCTTCATCGCGCGCGATGCCTGGGAGCGGACCTTCGCTCGGGATGGCTTCACCGATCTACTCGGTAGGAGGAACCAGGCGCTGCTGCAGGAGGTCCATAAGGCTTTCGCGCCAACCCCGGCGCCCGACACCGATGTCGACTTCAGAATGTGACGGGCAGAGAGCGGCCTGACAGTGGTCCGGCACGGTTGCCGCAACAACATCGCCGGAGCGGCCGTTCGAGCCACCTGCAGCGAGATCTCCGTCGGATCAGCCCTGAGGGCGGATTTTGTTGAAAAAGTCGGCCTTAGAACGCGTTTTGGGCTGCCCTCAGGCTCGGGTGTCGCCGTTTGGTTCGGGCAATCGCCCTTCGCGCCGCTTTGTGGCGTCTATCTGGCCGCTCAGCTCATGCCGTGGCCTCCGAGTTGGCGCACTGAGGCCGCAGCTTCGCGAGTTTTCGCAGGTTCTGGGCGATGGCGGCGAGGAGGAATTCGTCCTTGGCACCATTGGGGCCGCGCAGGCGTAGCCGGTTCAGGCCGAGGATGCGCTTCAAGTGGGCGAAGAGCATCTCCACCTTCTTCCGCTTGTCTCGGGATACCTTGTAAGCCTTGGTCTTGCGACATTCGCGGGCGAACTCGCGTGCTTCCTCGTGGGGTTCACGGGTGACGTATCGTGCCTCCGCTTTCGGGCAGCAGATTTCCTTGGATGGACAGGCCTGACATGTCGCCTTCAAGGCACGATATTTCTTCCGCCCGCCGGTGTCCTGACCCCGGTTCGGATCGGAGTAGTTCCGGCGATATTGCTTGAGGGCGTGTCCCTCGGGGCAGATGTATTGATCGTTCGCCTCGTCCCATTCGAAGTCGGATCTGGACCAGGTGCCATCGGTCCGCTCTGATTTATCGATGACAGGGATGAAGGGGATGATGCTGCGCTTCTCGACCAGCCATCCAAGGTTCTCGGCGTTGCCATATGCCGTGTCGGCCGCCAGCCAATCCGGTCGAATGCCGAACCGCTTCTCCGTCCTGTCCAGCATGGTCCGCGAGGCTCCGACCTCAGCCTGACGGATCGCTCTCGTGGCTTCGACATCCATGATCACCGAACTCTTGGTGTCGATCAGGTAGTTGGTGGCATAGGCAAAATACGGGCGGCTTTCCTCGGCGCGGGTCCATTGCGCAGCTGGATCGGACTTCGCCACAAACTTCGGCTGGACCGGCGACGCGGCCCCGAAGGCGGCATCGTCGAGTGTCTCCAAGTATTCCCGCGCCGCCCGGGTCCCGGCCTCACGCGCGACCTCCGGGCTCCAGTCTTCGGCCGCAATAGACCGGACCTTGTTGGCGTGAGCGGAGATCAGGCTTGCATCGACAGCGAAACCCTCGCCCGAGACAAGATCCTCCCTCAGGCAACGCTCGACCGTGGCCTCGAAGACCTGCCGCAGCAGATTGCTTTCCCGAAACTTGCCATGGCGATAGCGTGAGAAGGTCGAGTGATCCGGGACCTTCCCCTCCAAGCCCAGCCGGCAGAACCAGCGATAGGCGAGGTTCAGATGGACCTCGTCGCAGAGGCGACGTTCCGACCGGATGCCCATGACGTAACCGATGACCAGCATCCGGATGATCAGCTCTGGATCGATCGAAGGACGCCCGAGGTGACTGTAGAAGGGGCGAAGAGCCTCCCGCATCCCATCCACGTCGAGGAACCGGTCGATCTCGCGAAGCATATGACCGGAAGGAACATGACGCTCCAGATCGAAGTCATAGAACAACTGTGCCGGTGCCGTTTGGGTGCCCATCATGACAAAATCCTCCTATCCCCTCATAATCGAGTGAATCAAAGGACTTGCCGCGCTGCAACAGAGACTTTTTCAACAGCATCGGCGGAGAGCGGTCGTTCGCGGCGACTGTGATTCGAATGAGTGGTTTCTGCCGGAGCCGACATTCTGACAATCCTGAAACAGATTTTTTACTCTGCACCTCCGCATGACAGTAGAGTCCTTATGCCTTATTCCGGAGTCTGACCCGATGCCTGCAGGACTGGTCAAAGCGGCCATTCGAGCCTTCCGTCCAGCGTTTTCTGCGTTGGACACCTCTGCCTTTCAGGATCGCAAGCTTTGCAAAATGCTTGTAGTCAGAAACACGAGTGCCGCGACGCAGACGATGGAAGGCCCCGCAGGGGTGTCGAAGGCATAGGCCGCATTCAAGCCAAGCACGGCCGAGCCGCTGCCGATGGCGGCCGCAGTCAGGGCCATTTGCTCAGGCGTGCGCGAAAGGGGGCGGGCAGCGGCGGCGGGTATGATCAGCATGGCCGCGATCAGTAAGACCCCCACCACCTTGATCGCGACCGCAACCGTGATGGCGAGCGAAAGTGTCAGGATAAGCTGTTCGCGCTTGGGATCGATCCCGCTAGCATAGGCAAGTTCCGAGCTGATGGTCGAGGTCAGCAGCGCCGACCAGCGCCAGCCGATCAGACCGACGACGAGCACCGCGCCGCCCCAGATCACGGCCAGATCGCCGCGTGACACGGCTAGGATATCTCCGAAGAGGTAGGCCATGAGATCAATGCGGATGCCGGACAGGAAAGAGACCGCAACCAGCCCGAAAGCCAACGCCGAATGCGCCAGAACGCCCAGAAGCGTGTCCATTGCATAGCCGCGCCCTGTCAGTACCGTCACGGTTAACGCCATCGCCAGCGCCACGGCCACCGCGCCTGCGAAGATGGAAATTTGCAGCGCCAGCGACAGGGCCACCCCAAGAATGGCGGCATGGGCTGTGGCATCGCCGAAATAGGCCATGCGCCGCCAGACAACAAAACTGCCCAAGGGTGCCGCCGCAAAGGCCACACCAACACCAGCCAGCGCCGCGCGTGTCATGAAATCATCCAGCATTACTCGGCGGCCTCAGTCTCTTTGTTGTGCGGCGCATGGTCGTGCGTGCAGGTTGCGTCATGCGTGTGGTCATGCTCGTGCCGATAGAGAGCCAGCGCGCCACCTGTCCCGGTGCCAAAAAGCGCGCGGTATTCGGGCGCCGCCGAGACCAGCTCGGGTGTGCCTTCGCAACAGACATGGCCATTGAGGCAGATCACCCGATCAGAGGCCGCCATCACGACATGCAATTCGTGGCTGATCATCAGGATTGCGCAGCCGGTTTTCTGGCGGACCTCTTCGATCTGAAGATAGAACGCGGCTGAGCCGGGTTGGTCCAGCCCCTGAGTTGCTTCATCGAGCAAAAGCAAATCAGGCTTGTTGATGAGCGCGCGCGCCAACAGGACGCGTTGGAACTGTCCGCCCGACAGAGCAGACATCTGGCGCTGCGACAGCCCGGGCACACCGGCACGTTCCAATGCTGCTGTGCAGGCGTCTCGCGTGGTGCCGCCGGGCAGGCGCAGAAACCGTTCCACGGTGATCGGCAGGGTCGGATCGATGTGAAGTTTCTGAGGGACGTAGCCAATGCGCAGCCCCGGCTTGTGCGTTACACGCCCGGACGACGGGCTTGCCGCACCGATAAGCAAGCGCAAGAGGGTGGTCTTGCCCGACCCGTTCGGCCCCACGATGGTCACGATCTCACCGGGCTCCACGGTCAGGGACACGTCGCGCAAAACCGTGTTCGCGCCATAGCTGACGCTGATTTTCTCCGCGGCGATCAGGCTCATGTGTCAGCCTTATCCGCGCAAGCAGGACAAATGCCCTCGGCTTCGACCACGGTCCGCTCGATCTTGAATCCCGTGGAGCGGGCTGCCTCTCCAAGGGCTCCGCGCGCAGGCGAAGACTGTGCCTCGGCCACCGAATCGCACAGTCGGCAGATCATGAACGCGGGCGAGTGATTGGCCCCGGGATGGGCGCAGGCGATGAAAGCGTTGAGGCGTTCGATCTTGTGCGCAAAGCCGTTGGCGACGAGGAACTCGAGCGCCCTGTAGGCCACGGGCGGTTGCGAGCCGAACCCGGCATCGCGCAGCCTGTCGAGCATCTCATAGGCCCCAAGGGCGCGATGCTCTTGCAAGAGGATCTCCAGTGCCTTGCGGCGGACGGGCGTAAAACGAAGCCCTTCCGACTGACAATGCGCTTCGGCGGCGGCGAGACCCACGCTGATGCAGGACCCGTGATCGTGTTTTTCGAACCCGATCGGGTCGCTGGGCACAGGTTTTCCCGCTTGGGTGACACTTGTCATGTTATTTCATTTCCTATACCCAAACTGTAACGTTATATAATCACATGGAGCCGGATATGTCCAGAAACCTCATTCCCCTGTCAGTTGTCGCAACCCTGCTCGGGGGTACGGCTTTGGCCGATGTGCCAAGCGTTGCTGTCGATATCGCGCCGGTGCATTCGCTGGTGGCGCGCGTGATGCAGGGGGTGGGCGAGCCCTCCCTGATCGTGGCCCCTGGGGCAAGCCCGCATGAGTATAGCCTTCGCCCATCAGAGGCGACAGCATTGCAGGAGGCCGATCTGGTTTTTTGGGTCAGTCCCGACCTGACGCCTTGGCTGGAAGGCGCGATCGAGACACTGGCCGGTGACGCGACCGTCACGGAACTTCTTGAGGTTGATGGAACGACTGAACTGGCGTTCCGGGAAGGAGCATCGTTCGAAGTGCATGACCACGGGGATGAGGACCACGCAGACGAGGACCACGTTGACGGTGACCACGACGATCACGATCACGATCACGATGAACATGCGGAAGGCGAGGAACATGATGAGCATGGGCATGAGGAACATGCCGAGGAAGCAGGGCATGATGATCACGGTCATGAAGAGCATGCGGAAGGCGATGATCACGGGCACGACGACCATGAAGAGCACGCAGACGCTGACGGGCACGAAGGCCACGACCACGGCGCATACGACCCCCACGCTTGGTTGTCGCCCGACAATGGTGCCGTCTGGTTGAACGCTATCGCGGCGCAACTTTCCGCGGCCGATCCGGACAATGCGGGCGCCTATTTTGCCAATGCGGCAGCAGGGCGGGACGAACTGACCGCGCTGAGTGCCGAGATCAACGGCATTCTCGATCCGGTGCGTGGCCGCAACTTCATCGTCTTCCATGACGCCTATCAGTATTTCGAGACCGCCTTCGACTTCCCCGCGTCGGGCGCAATATCGGTCTCAGATGCCTCCGACCCAAGTCCGGCGCGCATTGCAGAGATACAGGCGCGGGTCGCAGAGCAGGGCGTGACCTGCGTGCTGTCGGAACCGCAATTCGATCCCGGCATCGTGGCCGCGGTGATGGACGGGTCCGAAGCGAATACCGGCGTGCTCGATCCACTGGGTTCCGACCTCGAGCCAGGACCAGACCTCTACGGGAACGTCCTGCGCAACCTCGCCACGGCGCTGGCAGACTGCCTCTAGTCACTTTCGACCGCGTGCTGCCATACGTCTCTGGTGGCGCGCGGTACGTTATCCGTTTTGTGTGATGAGGCCCCGCCCGACAAAGGCGCAATTGGAGGTGTCAGGCACTGACCACTTGAAGATCAGCCTCCGTGATCGCCGCGACGGGCAAATGTATCACAAATCCGCGTCGGACCATGTCAAGGCCAAGGATCGTGATCTGAGTCGCCGGACCCGGACAAGCGTGATCATCACAAGGGATCTCGCTGACTGAAACGAGCGCATGGCTTCCAAGCCGCGCCCGTTCGCGGACCATGCGTTTGACACGCTGCACGTGCCAGAGCGTGGCCGCCCGCTCGCGCATGTCTGCAGCGAGGCTCACAGTTGCGTCGGATTGGGCGCATCGCCATAGGTGGCGACTGGGTCAAACGCCTTCACGTTTTCCATGAAAATCAACGGGTCTCCCGCGTGTTCAGCGGTTGGTATTGCCCGATAGAAACATGACCTGTAGCCGACATGGCAGGATGCAGCCGTGCCGCCAATGTCGACCCGAAGCCAGATCGCATCCTGATCATCGTCGATCCGCGCCTCTACAACTTTTTGCACAAGGCCCGAGGTGGTTCCCTTGCGCCACATCTCTTGGCGGGAGCGGCTGAAGTAATGCGCCTCGCCGGTTTCCAGCGTCAGACGCAACGCTTCAGCGTTCATCCAACCCAGCATCAAAACCTCGTGGCTGGTGACGTCGGTGGTGACGCAGGGAACGAGCCCGTCCGCGCCAAATTTCGGCGCAAGCTCACACCCCTCTTCGACCTGATCGACCGAACGGCGCGGATAAAAAGGGATGCTGGACATGATTTGATCCTCTTGCGGAATATTATGATATAACGTAACAAACACAAATTACTGATCGGATCAAGATCGAAGAGAGAGGACGTCTTTATGGAGCGCAAAGATGACAGGGTGCCAGTCACCTTGCTGACCGGCTTTCTGGGGGCGGGCAAGACGACCCTCTTGAATCATCTGATCCGCGACCCGCAGGCGGGGCGTATCGCTGTGGTGATGAACGAATTCGGCGATGTCGGCCTGGATCATGACCTGATCGAGGAGGCAACCGAGGAAACCGTGCTGATGCAGTCGGGTTGCTTATGCTGCACGATCCGTGGCGATCTGGCGAAAACCATGGCATCGCTCATGGCGCGTCGCAAACGCGGGGAGTTGGCCTTCGACCGGGTCGTGATCGAGACCACCGGGATCGCGGATCCGGGACCGATCCATCACACGCTGATCGTCGATGACCTGATCGCGCCACATTACCGGATGGACGGGGTCGTGACGCTGGCCGATGCCGCCAATGGCCCGCGCACGCTTGATGCACAATTCGAGGCTGTGAACCAGGTCGCCATGGCCGATCTGCTGGTCATCACCAAGGCTGACCTTGTCACCCGACCCGAGCTTGATCGTCTCAAGGCCCGGTTGCATGGGATCAACAGCACGGCGCGGATCGTGCTTGGCGAACAAGGACGGATCGCCCCTGGACGCCTTTTCAACCTGACAGCGATGCGCGAGAGCGTAACATCAGCGGAGCTTTCGGATTGGCTGGGCGCGTCCAGTGCCAAGCCTGACCTATTGGCAGGCCTTTCCGGCCTGGCCCTCAAACCGGCTGTGGCGCAACCTATAGCCAACATTGGTGCGCATGCGCATCACGACGGCCGTATCGGCTCCGCCTCTATCGAGGTGGCCGATCCGATCCCGGCTGATGTCTTCGACTTCTGGCTCGATACGCTGATCGCGCTCAAAGGTCCCGATATCCTGAGGATAAAGGGCATCGTGCACGTGGATGGCATCGAATGGCCCTTCGTCTTTCACGGGGTGCAGCACATTTTCGACGCGCCCGTGCCACTTAAATCCTGGTCGGGCAAGGACACCACAAGTCGTGTCGTCGTAATTGCGCGCGACATCGACAAGGGCGATCTGAAAGCCAGCCTTGAGACGCTCCGCATGCGGCCTCAGGAGGCACGCACCGACGGCATGATGGTGCACACGACAGAGATACCCGTCTGAAAATGCTGCGCGTCATCATCTCCATGGACCGACCGATGCTTCGTCTGCTCCTGCTTGGTGCCGGTCCCCGGTTGACCGGGGCGGCACTGGTCGTAGCGCTGCTTTGGTTTGGCTTCTTCTGGGCGACGTCGTCCCCGGGGGCGTCATGACGGCGGCGCTCAAATTCCGGAACCTGACGCTTGGCTATGATCGGCACCCCGTGATCCATCACCTTGAAGCCGAGATTGCGGAGGGCAGCCTCACTGCCATCGTTGGGCCAAACGGCGCGGGCAAGTCGACCCTTCTCAAGGGCGTGATCGGCACGCTGGCCCCGTTGGAGGGGGGGGTCGCACTTGGCGGGATCAGCCGCGACGATATCGCCTATCTGCCCCAGCAGTCGGATATCGACCGCTCCTTTCCAATCTCGGTGCGCGATCTGGTGGCCATGGGGCTTTGGCGTGAAATCGGCCCCTTCGGACCTGTGCGTGCGCACCACCGCGACCGCATCGCAGCCGCGATTTTGGCCGTCGGTCTGACCGGATTCGAGGACCGCCCCATAGGCGCGCTGTCCGGTGGTCAGATGCAGCGCGTCCTGTTCGCGCGGTTGCTGCTGCAGGAGGCGCGGTTGGTGCTGCTCGACGAGCCGTTCACTGCAATCGACGCCCGCACCATGGCAGATCTTCTGGACCTTGTGCGCCGCTGGCATGATGAGGGGCGCACGGTGCTTGCCGTGCTGCATGATTTCGAGACGGTGCGCGCCCATTTCCCGCAAACGCTGATGCTGGCGCGGGAGCTTGTCGCTCATGGCCCGACGGCAACGGTGCTGACGGCTGAAAACCAGTTGCGTGCCCGGACCATGGCCGAGGCGCCAGACCCTGAGGCCGGCATCTGCGAACGGGGTGCGGCATGATCTGGGAGACCGTGATCCAACCCTTCGCCGAGTTCGCTTTCATGCGCCGTGCGCTCCTTGGATGCATTGCTATCTCAGTCGGCGCTACGCCTGTGGGCGTGTTCCTGATGCTGCGGCGGATGAGCCTGACCGGCGACGCCATGGCCCATGCCATACTGCCGGGTGCTGCGGCCGATGATGCGATGGATCTCCGGGTGTTCGTTCAATCTTTGACGTTGCCGGACCTCCGCACGGAAAGCGGAGGGGCTGACCCCGAACTGGATCTTGAACGTGCGGGCAAAGGCGGCTGGGGCCGAAAATCCGCAGGCTGTCGCGATCTCCGTGATCGACAGGTCTTCGTAGAACAGGAAGTTGCGGGCGGCCTGAAGCCGGATGCGCTGGTAAAGCCGCATGGGCGAAATCCCGAAGGCCGTGTCGCTGGCCCGGGCAAGGGTGCGCTTGGGGGTGTCGAGCGCCTGCGCCAGCTCGTCAAGCGATAGCGGGAAGTCGAGGTTTTGTTCCATCGTCTTGGTCAGGCGCGACACCAGGCTGCCCGCCTGGCTGTCGACCGGTTGGTCGAACCGCTGTCGCGTGTCGGACGTACGGCGAGAATGCACCATTGCATTGGCCACTTCGCTGGCCATCGCCTCGCCCGCAAAGCGCGCGATGAGATCGAGCATCAGATCGAGGGTTGCGACGCCGCCTGCGCAATGCAACCGTTTGTCTCCGCTCATGTATATGCCATTGAGAGGCTTGGCCTCGGGGAACCACTCCCTGAAGGTCGTCACCGCTTCCCAGTGCAAAACAACCTCTGGCGCGGCCTCCGTCGCCACGAGCCCGGCCTGCGCAAGCGCGTAGGCGCCGGTATCCACCCCGCCGACGATTGCCCCGAAGCGCGCCACTGTCCGAAGGTATCCGAGCAGACGGCGCGACAAGTTCTGCGTCGGCAGGTTGCCCTGGAACAGCAGGCAGACATCCACAGGCCTTGAGGGAGCCAGATCGCCGTCGGCGGCAAACCACATTCCGTTCGACGCATGCACCTCGGCCCCGTCTTCGGACAGGACCTGCCATTCGAACAGGTCGCGCCCCGAATTCTGGTTGGCGATCCGCAGCGAGTCGGTGGCGAGGATCAGTGCCGTTAGAGGAAACTCCGGCTGGAGGACGAACGCAAAGCGGGCTTTTGAATCGGGCATGAAATTCTCCTGTCCCAAAAAACTAGGGTAGTGCGGCAAGAATTGATAAATTACTGGCAATAATTATCAACGCAATCCTGTATTTCCGTCCTTACTGTTTTCACAGCACCCGGCCCGGACTGCCCTAGCCGATGCAGTTAGACCCTTGAATTTCATGGCTGATGGCCCCTGTCAGCG
>ERZ888423.3012-NODE-3012-length-11638-cov-5.237072_pt1 | contig 11638 bp, 10 predicted proteins | sample MGYA00520523_ERZ888423 | MGnify/ENA primary metagenome ERZ888423 (study PRJEB32303, sample SAMEA104408611) | aquatic metagenome | biome: Brackish water; feature: Pelagic; material: water | place: Baltic Sea | collected 2014-06-08T10:24:00 | depth 30,27 m ...
CACCAGCCCCAAGTGGTGGACGCGACCACCAAACGTTGGCTGCTACGGCACTAGCACCGAGGCTCCGCGGGTGCTCGAAGAATGACGCGACGCTTACCCGATCGGGCTGTGTCCGGTCTCCCCGATCGAAACGAGTCTTGCTCCGATTCGGCGTCGACGGCAGGCTGTCGTGGTGACCAGCCCCGGACCCGAGACCATGCAACTCCACCGAATCGTGCATTCGGGCGACGGGCCCTACTGCCTGATGGTGCACGGGGCGCTCGCTTCACGCTCGTACTGGAACGAGAACCTGGATGCCCTTCGCGCCATTTGTCGTCCCGTCATCGTCGAGCTGTGGGGCCACGGCCGCTCCCCCAGTCCCCTCGACGAGCACCTCTACACCCCCGAGGGCTACATCGAGCAGTTCGAGGCCATCCGGGTCGAGCTCGGGGCCGACCAGTGGTTCACGATCGGCCAATCGATGGGGGCGGCCCTCACCCTGGCCTACGGCTTGGCCCACCCCGCCCGCATCCTGGCCCAGGTCGTGACCAACAGCGCGTCGTCGTTCTCCGACCCCGAGGTGTGGGTCATGCGCAACACCGATCTGGTGCGTCCCCTGGCCGAGCGGGTCCGGGTGAACGGGGTCGGCGATCTGCGTGACTCGTGGGTCAACCCTTCGCGCTCGAAGCGCATCGCCGAGGCGACCCGGTCCATCATGGCCGCCGAGTTCGACGAGCACACCGCAGAGGGGGTTGCCCGCTCGTTCGAACACACCAACCGCACCACGGCGCTCGGCCCCGACCGTCTCGCCGCGGTGTCACGGCCCACGCTGCTCACCGTCGGGGTGGACGAGACCCGCTTCCTCCCCCTGGTGGAACGCGCTCGCGCCATCCCAGGGCTGATCGTCACCGAGATCGAGGCATCCCACGCCGTCAACGCCCAGAACCCGGCTCAATGGAACGAGGCCACCGTTCGATTCCTGACCGAGCACGCTCCTACAGTTCAGGGGTGACCTCCGAGCAGACCGAACCGGCCGTCCTCTACCAGAAGGACGGTCACGTCGTGACCATCACCTACAACCGGCCGGAGAGACTGAACGCGCTCAACGGTGCCATGCGTGACGGCCTGAACCAGGCCTGGCTCGACTTCCGGGACGACACCGATGCCTGGGTCGCCATCATGACCGGGGCCGGTCGTGCCTTCTGCGCCGGCGCCGACCTGAAGGACGGTGCGGGCGCCACCGGCACGTTTGCCGGCACCTTCTGGGAGAAGCCGACCGTCAACAGCTTCGAGAGCGGCCTCGAACTGTTCAAGCCGGTCATCGCCGCCGTCAACGGTCCCTGCATCGGCTACGGCGTGACCGGCGTCAGCTTCGCCGACTTCGTGATCGCCAGCGAGCGGGCAACGTTCTCCTACCCCGAGGTCCGCATCGGGGTTCCCACCATCGTCGGCTCGATTCGTCTGCCCCAACGGCTGAACTGGGCCGATGCCATGGAGCTGCTGTTGATCGGCGAGCCCGTCGGGGCCGAGCGGGCCAGGGAGATGGGACTGGTCTGGAAGGTCGTTCCCCACGACACGTTGATGGACGAGGCCCGCGCCCTGGCCGAACGACTGTTGCTGTCGGCACCGATCGCCAGCCGTGTGGTCAAGGAGGTCGCCACCCGCACCGCCACCATGGGATGGACCGAGGCGGTTCGCTTCGGTGAGACCATGCGTATCGTCGCCAACCAGACCGACGACGCCAAGGAGGGCGTACGCTCGTTCGCCGAGAAGCGAGCGCCGGAATGGAAGGGCCACTGATGTACACGATGCGGGACCCGCTGCGACGGGCCGAACAACTCTTCGCCGACCGAGAGGCCGTCGTGTGTGGCGATGTCCGACGCACGTACGCCGAACTGGCCGTTCGTGTCCGCAAGGTGGCGGGACTCCTCGAATCGATCACCGACCCCGGCGATCGGGTGGCCTTGTGGTCGCTCAACTCCGATCGCTACCTCGAGCTCTTCATCGGCATCCCGTGCGCCAATCGGGCCATCGTGCCTCACAACACCCGCTGGGCCGAGCCCGAGTTGGTCTATGCCACCAACGACGCCGGGGCTCGCGTCCTGATCTGTGACCGAGATCCGGGGGCGCTGGCCGACTGCGTCCAACGGGTGATCCGTCTCGACACGGGCGAGTACGACGAGTTGCTGGAAGCGGCGCCCGAAGCCGAACCAGACGTGACGCCGTCGACCTTGGCCGGGCTCTTCTACACCGGCGGCACCACGGGGGCGTCCAAGGGCGTCATGCTCAGCCACGCCAACCTGATGGCCAATGCCGTGCACACGCAGTTGGCCCAGCCGCTGCTCATCGACGACCGCTACATGACCATGGCCCCGATGTTCCATGCGGCCGGTGTGTACTCGACGATGGCCGTCGCCTGGGTCGGGGCCAGCAACGTGATCCTGCCCGCCTTCAGCCCCGATGGCGCCCTGGACCTCATCCAGGCCGAGGGCATCACCTGCTTCATCGCCGTTCCCGCCATGTTGGCCGGAATGGTCGAAGCCCAGGCCGCCACGGCAAGGGACATGTCGACGCTGCGATGGATTTCCCACGGTGCTTCGCCCATTGCACTCGAAGTGCTGCGGCGGGCGCTCGGACTGTTCGACTGCGAGCTCATTCACCTCTACGGAGCAACCGAGTTGTCCCCGATCACGACGGTGTTCCGCAACGAAGAACGTTTCCTCGACGATGCCCGGGCCAAGAGTTGCGGGGTGGCACCCCCCGGCATCAACATCCGTATCCTCGGCTCCGATGGCAAGCCGTTGCCGGCGGGCGACGTCGGCGAGGTGACCGTGCAGGGACCCAACGTCATGTCCGGCTACTGGAACAAGCCCAACGAGACGAAGGCCGTGCTCAGCGACGACGGCTGGTACCAGTCGGGGGATCTCGGGTATCTCGACGAAGGCGGGTACCTGTTCCTGGTCGACCGGTCGAAGGACATGATCATCTCCGGCGGCGAGAACGTCTACTGCACCGAGGTCGAGGACGCGTTGTACACGTTGCCCGGGGTGTTGGAAGCCACCGTGTTCGGCATTCCCGACGAACAGTGGGGCGAGGCCGTCCACGCCGTCGTGGTTCCCCGGGTCGGGTCCGAACTCGACGAAGCATCCGTCATCGACCACTGCCGCAGCCGGATCGCCGGCTACAAGGTGCCGAAGTCGGTGAGCTTCCGGACCGAGGAACTTCCGAAGTCGGGACCCGGCAAGGTGTTGAAGCGAAATCTGCGAGCACCGTTCTGGGAGGGCCACGACAGGCAGATCAACTGAACCGCGACCGTTGGATCAACTGAACTGCGACGGGCACCTCAGAACGACGTGCCGTCGGCCTGCAGGTAGTCGAGCGACAGGTGACCGGCCGCATCGAGCGCCTCGTACTCCTCGAGGGTGAACCCCAGCACGTCCTTGAACACGTACTCGTTGTCGGCCCCGAGTCGGCAGATCGGCCCCCATCGCATCTCGGGTCCGTCCCATGTCCACTGTTGGCCGGGGAATTCCCATTCCCCCACGTCCACCGATCCCTGCGGTCGGAAGAAGCCCCGTGCTCGAAGGTGCGGGTCCTGGTAGGCGTCGGCCTCGTCCAGCACCGGTCCGGCCGGCACACCTTCGGACTGGCAATGCCGGAAGACCTCCCGATGATCCAGCTCGATCGTCCACGTCGTCAACAACTGGTCGAGTTCGTCGTGGTGCTCCCGACGTGCAGGCAGCGTCGCGTATCGCACGTCGTCGATCAGGTCGGGGCGACCCATGGCCCGGCACAGGCCGGCCCATTCGGCGTCGGTTCCCACCGAGATGACCCCCCCAACGATCTTCACCTGCACACCGGTAGCAGCCCTGGGGCGCCCGGGCCATGTGGCGATTGCCGCCCGGGTGATGGGTACGGCCGGTGCGGTCGGCGTCGATGAAGTACTCACCGATGTGGTGCATCATGTTCTCACCCTGGGCGAACTCGACGAGTTCACCCCTGCCGTTGGCATCTCGGCGCCGCAGGGCACACATCGCGGCAAAGGCTGCGGTCGCACCCGACGCCGGGTCCATGTGAAAGGCGGGTGACGTCGTGGTCGGATCGCCATCGCGGTAGCCCCGCAGCTGGGTGAGTCCGCACAGTGCCTCGAAGCTGGCACCGAATCCGACGTAGGAGGCATAGGGACCGTGGAGGCTCATCGGCGGCATCCGCAGACAGACCAACCGGGGGTTGCGGGCGTGGAGGGCCTCCCAGCCGATACCGAGCTTGTCGAGCGTGCTCACCGAGTTGTTCTCGACCAGCAGATCGGAGGCATCCACCAGCCGCCAGAACGCCTCGAGTCCGTCCGGGGTGCGGATGTCCAGCGTGCAACTTCGCTTGTTGCGGGCTTGTGCGCACCACATGCTCTGGGTGTTCCAGGGCCGACCGCTGACGTCGAGATTCGGGTAGCCCCCACCGAGCGGACCGAAGTCGATCAGCAGGTCGGCGGGAGGACGGGGCGACGCACCGCGGGTGGCCGGAGGGAAGACGTACGGGTTGTCGACCCGGATCACCTCGGCTCCCAGGTCGGCCAGGTGCATGGTGGCCGACGGTCCGGCCCACACCACCGTGAGGTCGATGACGCGCACGCCCTCCAGAGGCAGCCTCGGCTCCACGGGTGCCGAGCGGCGGACCGTCGTCGCAAGCGGTCCAGCCGTTTCGGCCCGGGACCGGATCCGATCGCCGTGTTCGTCCAGCAGCGGAGCCGGCGAATCGATTCGCCACACCTCGTTCCAGTCCTCACCGATCCGGAACGGGGCACCGGGTTGACGGAACGAACCGGCCACCGGATGCTGGACGGGAACGAAGAACCCGCGGTTCACGAAGTGGGGATCGTCGATCAGGTCGACCGGGGCGTTCAGCGGTGTGACCGCCCACTTCTCGGCTTGAGCCCGGGCTGCCCGATCGGACTTGTCCCCCTCGTAGAGCCAGGGCACGAATGCCGCCATGATCTCGTCGACCAAGGTCTCGTCGTGCAGCCAGTCGGCGTTCGCGAAACGTTCCCGCAGACCAGCGTCGTCCAGGACCTCGAGCATGCGAGGCACCCACGGGATGAGGGTGAAGACCAGGACGTGGCCATCCATCGTCTCGAAGAAGCTGTTGGGCAGCGTACGTAGCGCGTCGGCCGGCTCGCGACCCACCACCCGACCGGACCACAGGTACCACAGCAGGTACGAGACCCTGCGATCGATGCTGCCGGCCTGGGCTTCGAACATCGACAGGTCGATGTGCACGCCGTGGCCCGATGCTTCCGCCATCAGGTGACCGGCCAGGGTCGCGGTGGCCGCGATGTTCCCGGCCTGGTAGCTGGTCAGGTTCCCGCCGAGCTTGACCGGCTCGCGGCTCTCGACCCCGGTACCGAACATCGGTCCGCCCATGGCGTAGGTGACGATGTCCTCCCCCACCAGGTCGGCGTAGGGTCCGGTCTGACCGAACGGCGTCACGCTGGTCACCACCAGTGCCGGGTTGATGGCCCGAAGATCGTCGGGGCCCAATCCTCGACGAGCCAGGTGTCCGGGCGGGAACGACTCGATGACGATGTCGGTCTCGGCGACGAGCCGCCGAACGATCGATCGGTCGGCCTCGTCGTCCAGATCGAGCACGATCGATTGTTTGTTGGCGTTCAGGTGCAGGAACAACGCGCTCTGCTCGGGGTCCACGACATCGTCGGGGAACGGCCCGTGCCGCCGCGACGGGTCGCCTCCCGGGGGCTCGGCCTTGACCACGGTCGCACCGAAATCGGCCAGCAACTTGCCGGCGAAGGGGCCGGCCACCCCCGTGGCCAGCTCCAACACCCGGGTCCCCTCGAGCGGTTGGATCACGAGCCGAAGCTACGCCCGCTCCGCCCGAGCCAGCAACCCGGATCAGTGTCCGGGTGGCACCCCGACGGCGTTGCCCTGGTGCTGCTCGTTGGAAGCATGGGTGTCCAGCAGTTCGATCACCTCGTGGATGAGTCCGCCCGTGGTCTTGGCGAACAACACGTATTCGACGTTGTACGGGTTGCCCCGTCGACTCATGGCGCGGAACACGAAGCGCACCACGCTGGACGATTCGTCACCGATCTCGTCGAGGATGTCGACGGCAACCGAGCCCGACTCGTAGAACTTGGTGAACACCGCTTCGTTGAAGCCACAGACCGCGTCGCGGCCAACATGAGGGCCGGCGATGTTGGGGGCGAGCGAGTGGTTCAGCCGCCAGGTCACGTCCTCGGTGTACATGGCCGCCATGGTCGGGCAGTCGCCGAAGGCTTCGACCAGTCGTCGGGCCGGGGTTTGTGTTGAGGTCATCGAGTCTCCTGTGCCGTCGATGAGCCCGAGCGTAGGGCCACCGGCCGCTCGGAACGAACTGCGTGCTCGGCTAACGTCGGCACGGTGGAATTGTCGAAACGGTCACTCGGTTGGCTGCGCTATCTGGACCGCAAGGCCAAGACCCCGGACAACTGGAACAAGGACGGTCGGCCTCATCCGCACTGGGACGATCGATCCGATCCACCCATGGCCAGTTGGCATCGCTTCGACCTCGTCGACTCGTCCTACGCGCTGGGGTTGATGGCGCATCGCACTCCGGCGTGGACCGAGCCCTATGTCGCGATCCTGGACGAACTCATCCAGCGTCACACCGGCTGGTGGTCTGCTGCCGACTGGCTGACCCAGTTCGGGCCCGACCCCGATCGGGCGGCGTACCCCGACGCCTACCGGATGTTCATTCCCGAGCAGCTGTGGGGCAGCTACGACGTGCCGGGTTGGACGGCCAACGGCATCGAGCCGTGGGGTGTCCAGATGGATCCCATCGCCGCCGATGGAATGCTGTTCTACAAGGGCTTCTTCCTGGTGTTGCTCGGGATCCGATCCATGATCGATCCGGACCAGAAGTGGAACTCGCCGTTCGAGATGATCCGGGACGGCGCGAACACCTTCACCTGGACCCACACCGAGATCGCCGAACGGCTGACCGAGCAGTGGATGGCCGCCCCCATCGGTTGCCACTGCGAGAACACCAAGATCTGGCCCTATTGACAGGCCGGGGCCGGCCTCGGTCTGAGGCTGCACGACAACCGACACGGCACCGACTTCCACGCCCGAGCCTTCGGGCCGTGGTGGGAACACGCCCGTGCGAACTACCTGGATCTCGACGGCGACGAACTGCCCACCACCACGACCTTCTACTACGACCCACAGCTCGATGTGCACCACAAGCTGTCGGTGGCCGCAGCGGTCACGACGTCGTTCTACGCCGCACCCCAGGCCCCGACCGATGCCCGCCGACTGTTCGATGCCGCGTGTACCGCCCTGGGGCTGGACGCCGATCCTCCGACGCCGTTACGGGCCGGTCGCGGTCACGCGTCGGCCCTGATCCTGGCCAAGGAGTGGGGTCTGACCGAGTTGGCCGAGCGCCTCACCCGCGCCATCGAGGCCTCGTACGAGCCGACCTGGGATGACGACCGCGGCGAGTTCACCTGGGGCATGAGCCTCGACGAGCCCCACCCACGCGGTCAGTTCAATGCGTTCCTGGCTGCGGCCGAGGCTGCCGGGCCCGGTATGTGGACCCGCTTGTCCGAAGCGCCGTTGGAACCCTGCCCCCAGGTGGTCGACGTCGACTTCCCCGCGGTCGCCCTGACCAGGGCTGAATGGGTGAACGGCTGCCTCATGCTGAAGCTGGCCCCACTGGTGGAAGACCCGAACCGCACCACCACGTTCCGCATCGTCGACGTCGAACCCCGGCTCTGGTACCTGACCGGGATACCCAACGCCACCATGGACGTCACGCCCAGCTGTGTGATCGTCCGGGTGCCGCTGGTCCACGGCACCCTCGAGTTCACGCCCGGAAGCTACTGACCGGCCCGGTTGCGTGGTCGGCGAGCTTCTTGCCTCGCAGACTCCGCCAGGGCTTGGACACGAACAGGAACACCACGCCCGCCAGCACGAAGGGCACCGGTCCGGGCACGATCTCCCAACCGATACCGGATCCGCTGGGGTCGACGGTGACGGACGAGCCGTAGAACGGCCAGAGCCATGATGACGTCGGCTCGGCCGCACCGGCGTCCAACACACCCTCGGTGTAGTAGAGCATCGAGGACCAGAACCAGACCATCAAGCCGACGAACACCGTGGCTGCGGCCGTGGTCCCCGCCAACCATCGCGACCGGAGCTGACCATCGCGTGTCGTCTCGGCAGCCAGACTTCGCAGGTCGCCGAGGTTGGCCAGCGCAGTTGCCCGGCCGACGTCGGATGCCGCATCGGCGAGATTCACCCGCAGTTCGCGACGCAGCGACCTGCGGGTCTTGGCCGGGACCGAGTTCATCTCGAGCCAGAAGTCGTATCGGGCGCCGGCCCAGCGAATGCCTGCCCGATCCGAGAGCGAGAGTGATCGCCGGTTGCGGCCTTCGTTCGACTGGCTGTTCATGAGGTCACCTGTTCTCTCTCGTCGTGGTCGTGGTCGTGGTCGTGTTGGTTCGGGTCCGTTGATCGAGCCATCACCCGATCGACGTTGGCGCTGAGTTCGATCCACGCACCGGTTGCTCGATCCAGTTCTGCTCGGCCGGCCTCCGTCGGCCGGTAGTACTTCCGGGCCGGACCGGCAGCGGAGGCAACGAGCCTCGACGCCAGGAGTCCCTTGCCCTCCAGCCGGGTCAGAGCCGGGTACACCGTGCCCTCGGCCAACCCCTCGAAACCCAGTTCGCGCAGGCGAACGACCACGGAATAGCCGTAGTCCTCGTGCGCCGCCAGCACTCGGAGCAACAGCATCGACAAGATGCCTTTCAGGACCTGGGTGTCATGGCCGGCCACAGGTTGAACCTACACCTAGTACTAGGTATTGACAAGTAATGGCGTTCGCAGAGTACCGCCAGGTGGCGCGCGTCACGTCTGATGCGGGATGCTGTGCAGTCCCGGCCGTCGCGGCCCGGGACTTCATCAGCCGTCTCACCCGGGGGAACCCAGTGAATCTTGCCAGCCTGCTCGACCTGCCTTCCATGATCGTCCCCGACGCCATGGCGCTCATCGACATCTCGGGGCCCTCTCCCCGTGAGATCACCTACGGAGAGCTCCGGGCCAACGTCGGTCAGACGGCCGGCCTGCTCACCGAGCTCGGAGTGACGGCCGGCGACCGGGTCGGCGTGTTCGCCACGAACTCGGCGTCGTGCCTCGAGTCCATCTTCGCCACCTCGGCCATCGGCGCCACGGTCGTACCCATGAACTACCGGGCCGCCGACGAAGAAGTCAGCCACCTGCTGGCCGACTCGGGCGCCAAGGTCGTCTTTGCCGAGACCCGCTACCGAGAGCTGATCGAACGGTGCCGACCCGAGAACGTCGTGGAGATCGTGTATCTCGACGATGACTACATCGCCCGCCGGGACGCAGCCGAGGAATGGCCACTGGTCAACGACGTCGAGGATGACGAACTGGCCGCCCTGCTCTACACCTCGGGCACCACCTCGTTGCCCAAGGGTGTGAAGCTGACCCACGGCGCCCTGACCGGCTACATCATGGGAGCCAACGACGCAGCCGACGGCGAGGACCACGGCCGCATGTGCCTGGCCGCACCGCTCTATCACATCGCCGGCCTCACCTCACTGCTCAACGCCCTCTACTCCGGCCGCGTCACGGTCATGATGAGCCAGTTCGAGCCCGACGCCTGGCTGGAGGCAGTTGCCACGCACCGGGTCAGCCACGCCTTCCTGGTTCCGACCATGCTGGCCAAGGTGTTGGAGAGCGAGAAGCTCGACAGCGCCGACCTGACCTCGCTCGAAGCACTCACCTACGGCGCAGCCCCCATGCCGCCGGCGGTGATCAAGCGAGCCATCGAGCGCTTCCCGGCATCGGTCGGGTTCTCCGGCGCCTACGGCCAGACCGAGACCACGTCGACGGTCGCGGTCCTGGGGCCCGATGATCACGTCCTCGACAGCGAGCTCAAACTGGCCCGCATCCGCTCGGTCGGCCAGGTCCTCGACGATGTCGAGATCCGCATCGTCGACCCCGAGGGCAACGTGATGGGAGTCGGCGAGCCGGGCGAAGTGCAGCTCCGCACCTACCGGGCCATGGACGGCTACTGGGGTGCCGAGGAGAAGACCCGGGTCACCATCGACACCGAGGGCTGGGTCCACACCGGCGACCTCGGCTATCTCGACGACGACAACTACCTCTTCCTCAGCGGACGCTCGGGCGACATGATCATCCGGGGCGGCGAGAACGTGGCCCCCGAAGAGGTCGAGGCCGTGCTCTACGAACACCCCGACGTCGTCGAGGCCGCAGTCGTCGGCCTGACCGACGAGACCTGGGGTGAACGGGTGGTGGCCACCATCGTGCTGCGAGACGGCGGCTCGGTCGATGCTGTCGCCGCCCACTGCAAGGAACACCTCGCCGCCTTCAAGCGACCCGATGCCATCCACATTGCCCAGGAACTCCCCCGGACCTCGACCGGCAAGCTGTTGCGCCGCCATCTGATTCCGGTACTCGAAGAACTCGGCATCTGAGATGCCGGGGCCCATGGACGGCGTTCGCGTCATCGAGATGGGCCTGTGGATCGCCGGGCCATCCTGTTCGGGCGTACTGGCCGATTGGGGGGCCGAGGTCATCAAGGTCGAACCCCTGACCGGTGACCCGTTCCGGTCGCTCGAATGGCTCTACCCGGGCCAGATCAACCCGCCGTTCGAGCTCGACAACCGAGGAAAGAAGAGCCTGGCTCTCGACATCACCGGTCCCGATGGCCTCGAGGTCCTTCTCGACCTGTTGGCCACCGCCGACGTCTTCGTCACCAACTATCGGCCCGGGGGTCTACGACGTTCCGGTCTCGACTACGACACCCTGCACACTCGCTTCCCTCGGTTGATCTACGCCGCGGTGTCGGGCTACGGCCTCGAGGGCGAGGAAGCCGACCGAGCCGCCTACGACGTCGGAGCCTGGTACTGCCGAGCCGGCATCGTCGACGCCCTGTCCCCGGGCGACATCGAACTGCCCTACCCGCGGGGAGGCATGGGTGATCACTTCACCGGCATGTCGGCGGCCGGAGGCGTATCGGCGGCTCTCTTCGCTCGGGAACGTACGGGTGAGGGCCAGTTGGTGTCGACGTCGTTGCTGCGAGCCGGCGCCTACCAGCTGGGCTGGGATCACAACGTCACGGCCCGACTGGGCACCGAAACGATCGCCACCCCTCGGTCCGGACCACCCAACCCGCTGATCAACGGCTACCGCTGCGGTGACGGCCAGTGGCTGTGGATGCTCGGCATGGAAGGCGATCGCCACTGGCCGAACGTGGTCGCCGCCCTCGATCGACCGGACTGGCTCGACCATCCCCACTTCGCCGACATCGCGTTGCGAGCCCAGCACACGGCCGAACTCACCGCCGCCATCGACGCGGAGATGGCAACCCGACCCCGAGACCAGTGGGCCGAGATCTTCGATCGTCACGATGTCTGGTGGGCTCCGGTCCAGACCACGCTCGACATGCGCAGCGACGCCCAGGCCCACGCCAACGGTTGCTACGTCAAGGCCCCGAACGCCGATGGGACGATGACCGACATGGTCGCAACTCCCGTCGACTTCTCGGGAACCCCGTGGAGTGTCTCCGCCCCCACCCCCGAACTGGGTCAGGACACCGAGATCGTGTTGATGGAGCTGGGCAG
>ERZ888423.3014-NODE-3014-length-11635-cov-27.222971_pt1 | contig 11635 bp, 12 predicted proteins | sample MGYA00520523_ERZ888423 | MGnify/ENA primary metagenome ERZ888423 (study PRJEB32303, sample SAMEA104408611) | aquatic metagenome | biome: Brackish water; feature: Pelagic; material: water | place: Baltic Sea | collected 2014-06-08T10:24:00 | depth 30,27 m ...
GCGAACTAAGTTCAATTGTTGGTTTTGAAACTAAATTAAGTGGATTATTTTCTGGCTGGGGAGTAATTTCAAATCCATATTCAAATTTTAAGTATTTAGGTGATGCATCGTTTAAAGATTTTTTTCTGGATGGCCAGGAAGTTGGAGATATTCTAATTCAAACAGATTGGAGTGATCTGCGAAAAAGTATTCTTACTAGTGGTTTACTTGAATACAGAAATCAACCAACTTTAGATTTTGGAGGGGCTTATTTTATTAATACCAATCAATTGGATTTGATTTTAAAATTTAATGATACAGATATTCAATTCGCTAATTCATTTTTAGATCCCTCTGTTGCAAGGGAATTAAATGGAAAGATTAAAGGGGTTCTTACTGTAAAAGGCACTCCAGATAAACCAAAGTTGTCTGGTAAACTATCTGTTAACCAAGGTTCAATTTTAGTTGAAATGCTGGGTGTGAAATACTTATTTAATGGAAAAATTGATATTATTGAAGATGCATTTTTGATAAATAACCTGCCATTGAAAGATGAAGATGGGAATATTGCATCGCTGGTTGGTACAATTTACCATAAAGATTTCTCTGGATTTAATTTTGATTTGAATTTAAATTTTGAAGATGATATATTTAAAAGAGATATTTTAAATCCTATGAAAGTATTGCCTTTAGAGCAATTTATGGTTTTAAATACTCGCTATAAAGATGGTGATGTTTATTTTGGAAAAGCATATGCAAAAGGTTCAGCTAATATTTCAGGTACTTCAAATAAACTAGATATTATTGTTGACTTAGAAACAAAAAAAGGCACTCTTATTAATTTCCCAATGTATGGGGTTTCAGATATTGAAGAATCAGAAGATTTCATTCAGTTTGTTCAGAAAGGAATTAATAATGCTTTCGTTGAGGAAAAGGTTAACTTTTCAGGCGTCAATCTTGATTTAAAATTTAAAGTAACGCCAGATAGCTATTTAAAATTAATATTTGATGAATTCTCTGGTGATGAAATTACAGCAAAAGGTTTTGGAGAAATAAACATGAAATTAGATCAGTTAGATCATTTAACAATGAACGGAACGTATAATATTGTTAAAGGAAGTAAATATAATTTTGTGATGATGGGGATTAGTCAGCCTTTTAATATTAATGAAGGATCGTCTATTTCTTGGAATGGAGACGTTCTTGATGCTAATCTTGATATTAAAACATCAATAGATTTAAAGAAAATTTCTATTTTAGAGTTAAGTCCAGAAACAGCTGACAAGTCCCTTATAAACCAAGATGTATTTTGTTATTTAAATCTATCTGATAAACTTTTAAAGCCAACAATTACATTTGATATAGCAGCTCCTAAAGCACCAGAAACAGGAAAAGCATTGATTAGAAGGGTGACAAATGAACAAGATGAGTTAAATCGTCAGTTTTTTTCACTTTTGCTAGTTAGAAAATTTCAGCCATTAAAAGGAACAGTTACAGCCAATGGTTCATCTGCAATTGATTTAGTTGAGTCTCAAATAAATGCAGCTCTTGGTAAATTATCAGATAGCTATAAATTAAATGTCGATTATGGAGCAGACAAGGTTGCTGGTGATAATTCGGTTGAGCTTGGGGTTAAAACAGGTTTACTCAATGACCGTTTAATTGTCTCTGGAAGTTTTGGAGTAGAAAATAAAACGGATGGTGAGAGTGGCACAAATGAGAGTTCTACTCAGAGTTCACTTATTGGGGATGTAAATATTGAATATTTGATCAACGAAAAAGGTACTTTTCGTGTAAATGTTTTTAATCAATCAAATGCAAATTCTGTAAATGAAAACTCAGGTCCATTTACGCAAGGTGCAGGTATTTCATACCATGAAGAATTTAATTCTTGGGAGGATTTTCAATTATTTCAAGCTATTTTAGATATTTTTAGATTAAAAAAAGATAAAAAAGTAAAAATGGATAATAAAAAACGTATTGTCAAACTATAAATAAGCTATTGTTCAGTTCGATTTAAATTTTATTTTTTAACCATTTAATTTCTTACTTTTTTTTTTCATTTTTTTGAAATTGAAAGCGTAATTTTGCGCCATGATAAATTTAGAGAAACTTGGGTATTTCTTACCTCAAGGCCATCTTTTTCAAAATGTTAACCTGCAAATTAACAGTGGAGATAAGGTTGGTTTGGTAGGAAAAAATGGTGCGGGGAAGTCAACATTGCTAAAAATACTATCCGGAAAATTAAAAGCAAGTGAAGGATTTGTTCATCTGCCAAAGGGAACTGAAATAGGATATCTTACCCAAGATATCAAAATTGATACTGAAAAGAGTGTGTTTGACTTTCTAAATTTTTCAAACGAGCGACTTAACTTCATTAGAACAAGATTAGAAGAAATAAATAGTGAACTAGTAATTCGAACAGATTACCAAAGTGATAACTATTTAGAGATGCTAAATGAATTAAGCGATTTAAATTATGAATTTCAAGTTATTGATGGTTTCCAGTGGGAAGAAAAAATAACTTCCACTTTATTGGGACTTGGATTTACGCAAGATGATATGCAAAAAAGTCTCAACACTTTCTCTGGTGGATGGAAAATGAGAGCAGAACTTGCAAGAATACTGGTAAATGAACCCGATATTATTCTATTGGATGAACCAACTAATCACTTAGATATTATTTCAATAGGATGGTTAGAAACTTATTTACAGAAATTTGATGGTGCAGTTATCATTATTTCACACGATCGGCTTTTTCTTGACAATGTTACAAAACGCACCTTAGAAATTAGCTTAGCAAAAGTGTTTGATTTTCCTTATGCATATTCAAAGTATAAAGAAGTAAGAGCTGAAGAATTAGATCGACTTGGTCAAGCAAAGAAACAGCAAGAAAAAGAAATTAAACAAACAGAACTGCTCATAAATAAATTTCGGGCAAAAAGTAGTAAAGCTTCATTTGCGCAGTCTCTAATTAAAAAATTAGAGAAAACAGAACGTATAGAACTTGAGTCTGATTCAGTTGCAAAGATGAAATTGACATTCCCCTTGAGTGTTCAACCTGGAAAATGGGTTTTAGAATTAGAAGGTCTCGGAAAATCATACGGAGAAAAGAAATTATTTAAAGAAATAGGAATTACTGTTGGTCGTGGAGAAAAAATCGCTTTACTCGGACCAAATGGCGTTGGTAAATCAACACTCCTCAAAGCAATTATGAAAGAAATTGATTATACTGGAATTGTTGAATATGGCCACAATGTCAACGTAACCTATTTTGCACAGGATCAAGCTGAAAAATTAGATGTTTCAAAAACAGTGTTTGATACCGTGGATGATATTGCAAAAGGAGAAATGCGGAAAGATTTGAGGTCAATTCTCGGAACTTTTTTATTCAGTGGTGAAGATGTCGACAAGAAAGTCAGTGTTTTATCCGGAGGAGAACGAACACGTTTGGCACTTTGTCAATTACTCTTAAGTCCCTCCAATTTTTTAATTCTAGATGAACCTACAAACCACCTTGATATTCAGAGTAAAGATGTACTAAAAAAAGCACTGCAAAGCTACCAAGGAACTTTTGTTGTTGTTTCTCACGACCGAGAATTTCTAGATGGATTAACAAATAGAATTTGGGATATCGAAAATCAAGGTTTGAAGATTCATCATTTTAGTTTAAAAGAATATTTAGATTATAAAATGAATAAATCGTCTTCTACAAGTATGGCTGATAAAAAAGAGACAAAGGTGATTACAAAAGAAAAAGAAGGCGTAATCCTAAAGAAAACAGAAGCGCACAAAAAAATTGAAAAGGAACTAAAGCGTATTGAGGAAAAAATATCAACTGTTGAGCAAGAAATAGAAGAGCAAACAGTTTTCATTGGACAGCTCGATTTTTCTAATGGAGAAACGCACAGCGCTTTACTTACATCTTTTGAACTAAAGAAAACAGAACTTAGTATATTAATGAGTGAATGGGAAGAAAAAATGGGCGAATTATAGAAAAACACAAATAAAAAAGAGTTTTAATATCTTTGTAGTATGAAAAATCTAATTTTTATAGGCATCTGTTTACTTCTTGTGTCATCAAATTGCACAAAAAATAACAATAATATAATTCCAAATATTCCATTTGACATATCAATAGACATCAATCTACCGAGTTATATTGAGTTGACAGGAGTTGGAGGTTGGGCTTATGTGAATGGTGGTTCTAGAGGAATCATCGTATACCGCAGATCAATTGATGAATTTATTGCATTCGATAGGCATTCGCCAGCAGATCCCGAAGGCACATGTTTTTTGCCCTTATTTCCGGATGAGAATAATTTTTTAGTGCTGAAAGATACGTGCAACAATGCAACTTTTTCCTTGTATGATGGTTCTCCGATGACTAATTCAGAATATGGACTAGAACAATATGCAACACAATTCAATGGTAGCAATTTACTGCGGATTTACAATTAAAATAAAATAGTGATGAATGAAATAAGTCTAACAATTATTGATAGAGAAAATAAGCATCATTTACTGAAAGGGCCAACGGATATGAATATGAATGTCATGGAAATTTGTAAAGCCTATGATTTGCCTGTTATTGGAGAATGTGGCGGAATGGCAATGTGTGCTACTTGTCAATGCTATTTAGAATCCGAAACAGTACTTCCACCACAAAGTGATGCAGAATTAGATATGCTCGACCAAGCATTTTTCGTAAAACAAAATAGTCGATTGGGTTGTCAGATTCAATTAAGTGATGAAATAGAGGGAATAGTTTTACGCTTAGCGCCAGAATAACTAATTTTTACTGCTTTCTTTTTTCAGCAAAAACTTTCCTAAATTTCTCAACTTTTGGTCGAACTACTGCCTGGCAGTACATATTTTGAGGATTTAATGCAAAATAGTTGTGGTGGTAATTCTCCGCTCGGTAAAAGTTTGAAAGCAGCGTAATTTCTGTTACGATATCATTTTCCCAAACTTTTTCTTCGCTTAGTCGCTTTAAGTAACTCTCTGAAATATTTTTCTGCTCCTCTGAATGATAAAAAATTACAGAACGATATTGAGAACCAACATCATTTCCTTGCCGATTTAATTGAGTAGGATTATGAATAAACCAAAATACTTCCAAAAGTTCTTCAAAACTAATTTTATCAGTATCAAAAATAACCCTCGCTACCTCAGCATGACCTGTATTTCCTGAACATATTTGTTCATATGTTGGATTTACAATTTCCCCACCGGCGTATGCAGGATAAACTTCACTTACACCTTTTAATTCTATGAGGCAGGCCTCAATACACCAAAAACATCCAGCGCCTAATGTTGCCTCTTCTATCATAAAATCAGTTTAAAATCATTTCTCATCTGCAACAAAATCTAAAGAAGCAGAATTTATACAATAGCGAAGACCCGTTGGATTTGGACCGTCATCAAATAAATGCCCTAAATGAGCTTCACATTTATTACAGAGAACTTCGATTCTTTCCATCCCATAGGAAAAATCATTCTTCTTTTTTACATTTCCATTTACTAAAACATCGTAAAAACTAGGCCAGCCTGAACCTGAGTCGTATTTAGTTTCACTAGAAAAAAGTACAGACTCACACGCTACACATTTATACACACCATTTTCATGGTGATCCCAATATTTACCTGTAAAAGCAGCTTCAGTTCCACCATCACGGATAACATTACACACATTTTTTGGAAGGGCTTTTCCATTAAACATTTCTGTTTCTTGGTTTTTTGTACTTCCATTATTGATTTCGTTTTGAGCCGAACATCCTGCAATAAAAATCAATGTAATAGCTAATAAAAAAGTTTTAGTCATAAATTTAAAACACATACATAACTTTTTAGTTCAAGCGCAAACGAATAAGCTGTACTTTTGCGCATGAAAAATAAATATAGTAAGAATTTTTGGCTGATGTGCCTGGCTATGTTTTTTTTCATGACGAGTTTTAATCTAATTCTGCCAGAACTCAATAATTACATTAGTATCTTAGATGGCGCAGACAAAAAAGGATTAATCATTACCTTGTTTACAATATCCGCTGCAATATCAAGACCGTTCTCTGGTAAATTAGCGGATACTATAGGACGAAAAAAGGTTATATATTTAGGAATTATCTGCTCTTTTTTAGTGCTGCTTATTTATCCTTTTTCTTTCTCAGTTTTCTTCTTTCTTACGCTTCGTTTTTTACATGGTTTTAGTGCCGGTTTTGCACCAACTGGAGCTACAGCTTTACTCACAGATTTAATACCAGAGAAATCAAGAGGTCATGCAATGGGGATTTGGGGAACCTTTATTTCTTTAGGTATTGGAGTTGGACAAACCTTAGGTTCATGGATTTATTTATCCTTTGGCTTCACAATTCTTTTTCTGATTGGAGCACTCTTTTCCTTGATCGCTTTAATCCTTGTTTTTTGGATAAAAGAAACATTGGTAAATCAACAAAAATTTAATTTCAAACTCCTCAGAATATCCTGGAAAGATGTTTTTGAACCAAATGTCTTACCCGCTGCATTTGTCATGCTTCTTAGTGCAATGTGTTCCGGGATGATTTTTGTTCTTACCCCAGATTTATCTACATATTTAGGCATTTCAAATAAAGGTTTTTTCTTTGGAATCTATGTAATTGCCACAATTTTAATTCGCTTGCTTACAAGTTCTCTTTCAGATAGAATTGGCCGAGAAAAAACACTATTAATTGGTTGTTTTATATTGGTTATAAGTATGTTATTAGTGGGGACTTCAAACTCTATAGTTTCTTATATTTTTGCAGCCATTATTTTTGGAATTGCAACAGGTATAACAAGTCCTACAATGTTTGCTTGGACAGCGGATTTATCGCATGAAGATCGAAGAGGAGTTGGAGCAGGAACGATTTTTATTGCCTTAGAATTTGGAATAATGTTTGGTGCATTATTAACCTTGGTAAGTTATGATAGCACAAAATCAACAATTTTTCTAACATTTTTAATAGGAGCTATGATGGCAACTATTGCATGTATCTATTTAATTGTAATTATTGCAAGAAAGCAGAAGGTAAATACCTTAAATTGATTCTTTAATTTCTTTCTTATTCAAGTATTTTTTCACTAAATAATGTCCTAAATAAATAACTGGAGTTAATGCAATAGCGATAAATATTTTTAACACATAGTTTGTTGGTGCTATTTTCATGTACTCAGCAAAAGAAAGTGACCCAGGTAAAACAAATCCAATATACAAGACAATGTAAGAGTCAATTAATTGTGAAAAAAGTGTACTTCCAGTGCTTCGCAACCAGATAAACTTATCTCCTGTTTTACTTTTGATGTATTGAAAGATAAATGCATCTAGTAATTGTGATACTAAAAAGGCAGCAATACTGCCAACAATAACCATTTGTGCTTGTCCAAAAACTTTGTTGTAAGAAGCATTATCAGATAAATTTGAACCTGGTATTTCTACAGCAGGAATTTGCATCGAAAGTCCAACAATTATGAAGCAATAGGCAATTAAAATTGCAGTTATCCATGAAACACGTCGCACTGCTTTCCCACCATAAAATTCGTTCATTAAGTCGGTTATGATAAATACAATTGGCCATGGTAAAATACCAACAATTGTGGTAAAAGGTCCAACATTTAGTCCATTTAATGAAAAGGAAAGAGGAATTGAAATTAATTTATTGCTTATTAATTCTGCTGTTACAGCATTGGTAACAAATAAACCAACTAAAAAAACAAATAACCATTGTTTTCGATCATTTTTAAATTCATTATTCATTTTTCGAGAACATAATAATAAGGAAAATGTTTAGTTGCCTCCATAATCGAGACGTTTGGCTTTGATGTATCGTTGTATGTAATATTTACTCGTAACAAAATTTTCTATTCTAACTCCACCATTTGCAGAATGAATAAATTTTAAGGTATTTGGAGCAACTTCTACTACCAATGCAACATGACCAACTGTCGAAGAATTTATGTTACTACCTTTAAAAAATAACAAGTCGCCGGGTTGGATATTTGAAAGTGCAATTGTTTCTCCCAAGTCTGCTAGGCCAAAACTAGACCTAACTAGAGAAAATCCAAAATTTCCGAATATATAATTTATGAATCCAGAACAATCAAATCCTGAAGGTGTAGAACCACCATAGCGATAAGGAACTCCAAGAAATGTTTTAGCATAAGAAATTATTGCATCTGCCTTTGGATTGTTTTTTTTTACAATGCTATCAGAGCTATTTAAATACTCTTTTTTAACATCAACGGTTTGAGCCACCATAAATGTGGACATTGATATGCAAAAAAGCGATATAACTAACTTGAAAAAAAATGAATTTGACATCAATTACAAAATTATAACTATTTTCGGAATTAATTTAATAAAACAGGTGCCAACAATTGACATTCAACATCTTAGTAAATTATACTATTCAATTGGAGAGTTATCCAACTTATTTGGTGTAAATGCATCCCTACTAAGATTTTGGGAAAAAGAATTTCAATTTGTTATTTCTAAAAAAAACGCCAAAGGAAATCGACTATACAGCGTTAAAGAAATTGAAAAAATTAACCGTATTTACCTTTTGGTCAAGATTGAGGGATACACAATTGAAGGGGCTAAAAAAGCCCTGAAATCAAAAGAGAAAATCAGTGTTAGTGAAACTAATCTTAATCCCATAGAATCAAAAAATAGTGCTTTAATTTTAAAATTAGAAAGCATTAAAAAGAGATTAATTTTATTGAAATAAAGATTATCTCAATAAATTTACGTGACCGTTTATTAGTTCTTTTTTTGAATTGAATAAATTGGTAAATTGTAGTTGCCAAATGTATGTTCCGCTCTCGGCCATTTTATTTTTATAGAAACCATCCCATCCAAAGTAAAATTTGAAATAAGGTTTTATTAAATTTTTTAAGCATATATTTATTGATGATCAATTGAAGATATGAAAATACAATATTTTTAAACATATCCTATTTTTTTATATCTTAGGCTGAATTTATTAAAGGACCTATTTCTATGAAAGATTCTATTGATTTTATTAGCAAGGAAAAAGAAAATTTTGCCTGCCGTCGATCGGGTGACGAATTACTCTTAATTCCAATTAAGGATAATGTTTCTGATTTTAATCAATATTTAACTTTAAATGAGGTAGGTGCTTTTATTTGGGAAAACATTACTCAACTTGATGATGAAGATAGCCTTGTCTCGAAGATTTGCGCTGAATTTGATACGGAGGAAACTTTGGTTCGAAAAGATTTAGTGCATTTTATTCCTCAGTTACAGCAGTTCATAGTTGGAGAATGAGATCTATAGCATGTCTTCAAATTGCAGATTTTAATTTTGGGATATTTACTGAAAGTGAATTACCTATTGTTATAGAAGAGGGTTTTAATGACTTTATTCTAGAAGATGTCACAGAAGTAGATCGTCACATTATTATTCACCAAGGCTTAATTGAATTGCCAATCTCTGCAACATTGAGCTATGAGGCAAAACAACAAAAAACACTTTTATGGAAGGTTTATCAACAAAACGATGGTATCTTTCTTGATGTGTTTCATCCTACAAGTTTTAAGATTCAGCAACGCGCATTTTATTCTAGCGAAAAGAGAACTTGGGATATATATTGCTTGCCAACTAAAAATAAAGATGGGGAACTCGTACTAAATCCACTTGCATACCCAATGGCACCCTTAATTTGGTATTATCTCACAACAGAGGAAGATGTTATTATGCTCCATGCATCGGGAATTAGTGCCGCTGGTATTGGACGAATATTTGCTGGATTTAGTGGCGTTGGTAAGAGTACATTAGCCCAACTATGGAGTAATGAGGGTGCAGAAGTTATAAATGATGACCGCTTGTTACTTCGTATTAAGTCCGATGGACTTTGGATATACAATACACCAATGCCTTATTTTGATTTTTCAAAAAAATCACCCGTACATCACCTTTATTTACCATTTCATGCACCACTTAATTCATATGAATCTCTTAGTGGTGCAAAAGCGATCGCTAATTTACTTGCTTTTTGTATTCAACATGGGTATAAAAAAGAAATCCTGTTTCATCATATAGATGTAGTACAAAAAATACTTAAAAAATCTTCAATTGCACGCTTAGGTGTGGTTCCCGAGCCCTCGATTTGTAACTTTATACAAGACCATGAAATTCAAAAGTAGCTTAAACTTTACAGATAAACACCTACTAAAATGGAGCTTAAGAGGGATTGATCCATCACTTCTTAATGCTGATTTTAAAGAAAAAGAACATGAAATTGATTGGGATTCTTTTGTAGATCATGCTCAAAAAAGTCACCTTGCAAGTTACTTTCTTGAAAATGCCAAACGTGCAGCTATTGCAGTTCCTGAAAAAGTGAGCTCCGCACTTGAACGTTATCAACAACGTATTTTTGCTCATCACCTCTTCTGCTTGGAAATACTTTTAGCCTTAAACCAAAATTTAAACGAATCTAAAATTGAACACGTTTTCTTAAAGGGATGGGACTTAGTGATACGCGGATATTCGGATCTTAAAGTAAGGCAAATTTCAGATATTGATGTTCTTATTCAACTGAAGGATTTGAATGGTATTATGAAAGTACTCAAGGAGATGGGGGCAAGTGTAAGAACGGTTGATTTCAAGTCTAAGTTACATGAGAAAATTGAGCACTATCATGCGCCACTTCAAGCCTCATACAAAGGAATTTCGATTGATATTCACGTTCGTTTATTTTCTTCTTTAACTCCCTATAGTTTTGAAACGGAGGATTTACTTTTGAACAAAGAAAGGCATGATTTTCAAGGAAGATCTATTTATTTACTTTCAGAGATAGATGCTGCTCTTTTTTGTTATTTACACGCATATAAACACTTGTTTTATGGATCAGCTTTGAAAGTTGCCATGATTAATGATTTTAGTTATTTTAAGACCGCAGACTTAGATCGTCATGCAAGCTTAACTCAAGCCACTCAAGCACTTAAAGAGATGCTTGAGTTTGAACGTGAAATTACAGAAAACCATGATAAGATAGGATTTATAGCTTTTACATTTGAAAGATTTTTATGTTTTCGGAAGATGACTTTTCTTGAGGCACTTATCCTAAGCCAAAGACGATTTGTCAACTTATCAATAAGATGGAAATCTTTTGGTCTTATTTTTTATGATATTTTCCCGCAAAGATCTTTTTTAACGAATAATTTTGGAAGCAGCTCTTATTTTATTTGTTGGCTTAGACGTAGCTTTAACTTCTTTAATTTGTTTTTTAAGACAAAAAAATAGGTAAGCCCTAAGGCGATAAGTGAAAAGAAAATTCGTTGAGGGTAACTAGGAATTTTCTTTGATAGATTTAGGTTATTTTTTTTGGTGACTTTTCCAATGTAATTCAATGATGTAATGCTCTCATCGATGCGCATGTTAGAGTCTCCTTGGCTTTCGAAAAGTAGTTCGGTATCTTTTTGCTTTATTTTCAAAACACGGTGTACAACTATGTGCTGCAGACGTTGGAAGGCAATAAGGTGTCCAGGTAGAATTTGCTCCATGGAAATAGCCTCAATTTGCACAATACTCCCTTGGATTATACTAGGAAGCATACTAAAACCATGTGCTGGAATTTTTAAGGATCTACCTTGCGCTAGTTCTTCTTTACACCAATCTACCCAA
>ERZ888423.3016-NODE-3016-length-11625-cov-6.044425_pt1 | contig 11625 bp, 9 predicted proteins | sample MGYA00520523_ERZ888423 | MGnify/ENA primary metagenome ERZ888423 (study PRJEB32303, sample SAMEA104408611) | aquatic metagenome | biome: Brackish water; feature: Pelagic; material: water | place: Baltic Sea | collected 2014-06-08T10:24:00 | depth 30,27 m ...
AGGGCGTGATATTTTGCAGGGTTTTACCAAAAATAATAAAGGCGATAATTTCATCTTCTGGCAGGGGAGGAACGGCGGATAATGCTAAGGTAATCGCGTCATCGCGACCGTTAATATCAACGTTAATTTGCTGTCCCGCTTTTTTGTAGACGCCCGATACCGTCATGGCAATTGCATTATTGGCAAAACTCACCTGGCCGTTCTTAAGTTTGAACTTTTTGCCAAAGAGTTCGAACACCCCGCGCACTGTGGTGAACCGGCCTTGGTAATCCAGCGCTTGTGGCGTGCCTTTGATGGCGATTTGCCCTTTCATTTGCGTCTCGAGTCCATGCCCACGCAAATAGGCTTTTTGTGTTGCGGCAATCTCAGCACGCATACCTTAGCGAAAATATTACGCCCTACGCCTTTAGCCTCGGATTGCAACAACTCCCTCAGGAACTGAATAATGAGATTGCTTCCGCACTGATGTTGATCGACGCGGAAATCAATCGCCAAGCGGCGACCATTGCCTACGTCAATGATTTCAAATTAATGATGTGGGTTATTTTGGCTATTGTGCCTATGGTGTTCCTACTCCGCGGTCCCTCGCGAAGCAAGCCAGCGGAGCAAGCCGCCTAAGCGCACACTGCCGCAAGTTACAGCGTGCGGGCCAGTTCTCGCGCCGCCTGGAGCTTTGCCCTAAAGTTTAAGTTACGCGCAGCACCGGCAACCGGCTGACTAGAAAACCAGGTCATCACAGTATCGGCTTTGCGATTGATATAAATAATCTGTCCGTGTATCCCGACGGCACAATATTCACCAATGGTCTCATCTAAAATCCACCACATATTGTGGTAAGCGGTCCACGGCTCTTCGCCATAGTTTGGATTTTTTGCCATATTGGCACGCAGCGTTGGTGTGATTTCTAAAGAGGCATCGACCCACTTTTTGGGAATCACCTGCTGGCCATTAAATCTGCCATGATCACGAATCATCATGCCAAAGCGCGCAGCATCGCGCAAAGTTGTGTTCACACCGCCAGTCATAACAGGCATAAAGGCTCTATCCACAGCGATGTAGGCGTCGTGTTCAGCGCCAAGCTTTGCCCAAATATTCTTTTGCAAAAACTCTTCAACCGGCTGTCCGCTAATACGCGCAATAAGCCAGCCCAACAGGTCAGCATTAGTCGAGTTGTAATCGAAGTTGGAGCCTGGCTCGATACTCAAATCAGGCTTGATATAGTGGGCCAAAAAATCGTGGACGCCCAATATTTTGGTGTTGCTCGGCTGAGCATCCCTGGCGCCTGGCAAATAGCCCATATTCATGGCTGGCGCATACTTGAGCGCAAAATCTGAGGTGAAGTCGGTATAGGTCTCTTTGAAATCAATGGCTGTCGCATGATCTAGCACATGCTGAATGGTGACCCGCTCAAAACCACTGCCTTTCAGCTCTGGAATATAGTCCGCGGGTGACGCATTTAGATCGACCTTGTCCTTTGCCACCAGTAAGCCGAAGGCACTGCTGGCCATGGATTTACTCATGGAAAACCAAATGTGTTGGGCGTCTGCATGAAAGCCATGAAAATACTTTTCGTAGACCAGTCGGTTGCCCTTCATCACCACCACGCCATCGGCATAGTTGCTTTCAAACAGATCATCGAAGGACTGCTGCTGTCCTTGAGCCGTGGTAAACAGACGCTGGCCTAAGGCTGGCTTTGAGGGACCAGGCAGCGGGAAAATCGTCCCCGCTCGGGGAATCATCACAATATTCAACGGTGCACCGGCATTGCGAAATGCCCATTTGTTCATGGGGTATTCACGATAATTTTGCATCGTGACTTGTGACTCCCGCGCAGGGGGTACGCCTTGCATGGGTTCTTGTGTGACGATAGGGTCAAGAGCACTGGCTGAGAAGCTTAATGCTGCAAGTAACATGGCACTTAATAGCCACGACGCGAGTAGCGAACTCAGATTTTGCACAGCCATGCTATTTTCCTTTTGGTTTTCTTATTTTTTTAATCTTAGAACGCAGAATCGCTATTATTGCTGTAGCTTCCACTTTTCCAGCAGAGCACTATTGTCTTGCTGCCATGGGTGAAAGCCATCTTGGAAAAACTCACTGTAGGCAGGTCGTCTATCCCGCAGCAAGCCACCCTCTGCAAAAAGAAACCTGAAGCCTTGCAGCCAAACACCTGCACTCCACAACTTGCCGTCCGCGCGCAACATGTGCCTGAGATTACGAAAAATATCCAGCGCCAGTAGCAATGTACCGCGACGCAGTGCCGCTTTGCGCATTTTTTCGGTACCGCCCACTGCGCGAAAAACATCAAATGCAACGGCTTTATGCTCCATTTCCTCAGCCGCATGCCACAGCCAAAGTTTTGCCATGGCTGGATCAACATCTTGCATAAATTGGTCATCGTCCAATATTTTTTCTGCCAGTACTGCGGTGATGTGTTCCATTGCAACTGTTCCCGCAAGCTGTTCTATGGCCGGCACATTTTTCCTGATCCATTTTTGACGTCGGCGGGCAGTGCGCTCAAGCGCGTCCAAATCATAGCCACGCTGTTCACAGAGCAATTCGTTATAGCGCTGGTGCTCGCGACGGTGGACACCTTCTTGACTGAAGAAATTCATCACTTCTTGTTTTAATTTTGGGTCACTGATGTCATCGCGAAAATGGCGCACCGATTCGATAAAAAACTGTTCGCCAAGGGGAAATGTGATCGACATGGCGTTAAACCAAGCGGTGGCAAAAACATTATTATTCATCCACTCGCGGGACAGTGAGGCCGCCAAATCATGTTTGCGGTCGCGGCGCTGAATGGCAACATCAAGCGGCGTGCTCGACTGCACCCTCATGGGTGAGCTCGACATATCTGATAGGGCTTGTGGTGAGTAACTCTGGCTCATATTCGGCTCTTATTATTATGTAATCGAGTAGAGTATAGGCCGCAAAAAATCCTCGGGCAATCGCTGTGCAATTAAGTGAGGGTTTATGCTTGCCTGATTATTGGGCGATTGCTGTTCCCCAATAATTGTAACCGGCAAACTTTGGCGTGCTCGGCAAGTACATTTGCTCCATCGACTGAATCTCAAAACCTGCGGCGCGAATCATCTCAGGAATATCGCGATTTAGGTGGCAGCCGCCGGCAATTTTTCCCCAGTACGGGTCGATTCGTCCCTGCCATTTGGCAACATTGCTGTCTGGGGCCAAGCCATGCTCACAAAAAATAAGCTTACCGCCGGGCTTCAGTACTCTAAGAATTTCTTTGCTCGCGGTCAGCGCATCGGGAATGGTGCACAGTGTGTAGGTAATTAGGGCTGTATCAACGTGATTGTCTGGCAGTGAAATTGATTCTGCACCTGCCAATATAAACTCGACCTCCAGCCCTCTATCCACGGCCATCTTTTTAGCCATTGCATTGAGTTCTTCAGACGGATCAATTCCGATAATACGGCTGACCTTGCTGGTATCGTAAAAAGGCAGGTTGAGTCCTGAGCCGATGCCAACTTCAAGCACAAGGCCTGACGCCTGCGGAACCACTTTGGCACGCTGATAGAGAATGGGTTTTGAACCACAGGCGCAGTTCAAAAAGTGCGGCAAAATATGTTTGTCGTAAAAATTCATTCCGTTATCTCCTTTAGGCTCATTCGCCAAGCAAACTAGACACCGAGGAATTGTTCTGCGGTTAAGTCATAGCAGGTGCTATCTAGCGCTGCGACCAAGGCTAAATTCGTTGTTGCTTTCGGCAGCTCGTAGCGGAAGAAGAATGCCGTGGCGGCCAGTTTCCCTTGATAAAATGCAACGTCTGCGGCGACGCCGTTCTGCAAGCCATTGGCGGCAGCAACTGCCTGCTTTAACCACATCCAGGCGATAACAATGTGTCCAGCAGCGTCGAGAAAGAGTGTGGCATTGGCTAACGCTAATGCTTTATCGTCGCACTGAGCCACCGTCGCAATGGTTTGCTCCATAATCCCAAGTGCGCGACTTAAGGCAGTGGAGTATTCGCCAAGTGTGTTGTGGTGCGCTGCAGAGTCGAGGGTTCTCTGAATATCTTCGCGCAAAATAGCAACGGCTGCGCCATTGTGCATATGCACCTTGCGACCCAAAATATCAAGCCCTTGAATACCCCATGTCCCCTCATGAATATGATTCAAACGATTATCTCGGTAGAGTCGCTCGACGGGATATTCTCGAGTGTAGCCGTACCCGCCCAGCACTTGGATGGCGAGCTTGTTGGCCTCTAGACAGTACTCTGAAGGCCAAGATTTGCAGATGGGTGTCAATAGTTCGAGTAGCAATTGCATGCGTGCAATTTCATCACGATCGCCGCTTATCTTTTGTTGATCAATAATTTGCGCACTGTAGTACATAAGCATCTGCGCACCTTCTATGAAGGCTTTTTGCGTCATTAGCATGCGCTTGATATCGGCGTGCTCGCTGATCATCACTTGCGGCAACTGCGGATTTTTGTCGGCTAAATGTCTGCCCTGTGGTCGATTGCGCGCGTAATCTAGCGAGTACAAATACCCGCCAAGCCCAGTCATAACTGCAGCCATACCTACAGAGATGCGCGCTTCGTTCATCATATGAAACATATTGGCTAAGCCATCATTCTCTTGGCCAACCAAGAAGCCGATGCAGTCGCCGTTCTCGCCAAAATTGAGCAAGGTATTGGTCGTACCGCGATTACCCATTTTGTGGTTCAGCCCGACCAGCGCAATGTTATTGCTTTCACCAAGAGTGCCGTCGTCATTCACGCGCCGCTTGGGAACTAGGAATAACGAAATGCCTTTAACGCCATCGGGTCCGTTCGGAACCTTTGCCAGCACCATGTGAATGATGTTGTCGCTCAGATCCTGTTCGCCGCCAGAAATCCACATTTTGGTGCCGCTAATTTTGTAGCTGCCATCGGCCAATGGCTCAGCTTTACTGCGAATATCCGCCAGTGATGACCCAGCCTGTGGTTCAGATAGACACATAGTGCCGAACCATTCGCCTTCGACAAGCTTATTTAAATATTTCGCTTTGAGCTCGTCTGAGCCACACACGTTGAGCATGTTGGCCACGCCCTGGGTCAAAAAAAGGTAAGTGTGAATCGGATTGTTGGCGCAGACAAACATACCATTGAGCGCCTGATCAACCATCCAAGGCAGTTGCATACCGCCGATATCGGCATCGTAACCAGAGGTGCAAAGACCCGCATCGCGATAGGCGTTGATGCCCTGCTTGAGTTCAGGAATGGTCTTCACCGCGCCATCGATAAACTGTGGTTCGTTGGCGTCGAGCTTGGCTGCGCTGGGTAGAAACTCTTCTTCAGCAATTGATTGGCAAAGGCTTAACATTGCGTCCAGCGACTCGCGGTCGTGATCGGCATAGCGCTCTGACGCGAGCAGCTTATCCAGGTCGAGGGCTTCATAAAACATAAAGTCCACATCGCGGCGATTAACAATCATTGACATAATTACTCTCACTTAAAACAGGTTCAGGACAATCTTCATAGATTACAGCATCATGCGCAAATAGCTGTCGCCGAAACGACAGCGTCCTTTATTAACGCGGTCAATCAGTCTGCCAGCTGTCTTTCAGTCTGCTTGATGCCATAGTTTAGCCAGCCAGATTCATTGAGATTACCGGACGCCTTGCGCAGCGCGGTCAATATCTGCAAGCGCATTGTTAACGCCACTTTATTGTTCGGTTCGGCCTCTAGGGCAGCTTCAATCAGTCGCAGCGCTTTTACCAACTGCTTATCGTTCATCTGCTGCTGCGCGACGGCGGCGACCGCTTCAGCGCCGCCAGCCAGCCGCACCAGATCACCGTAAACAGACTGCGGTGATTGGTCGTACATAGTGACGGGTTGGCCGTCAAACCAGCCCATATAGCCCTCGTAAATTCCCCGCACTGACCAAGACACCCAACCGTAGGCCTCGCCGATATCGAGCTCGGCGGGCAGTTTAATCTCACCCATAAGGGCGTACACATCGCGTCCTGCGTTCATCCCTTTGACGGTTTCATCGTGGACATACTGAATCGCGGCGCGATAGCGAATAAGGTCGGCGCGGATAGCAGCCGCACCCATAATCGGCTCGCCGTGGCTGGGAAGGAGTATTTCAGGCTCAAGTGCGAGGACGCGATTGATTGAGTCAATGTAGTCCAGTGCCCAGCGCGGCTTAGTTCCGCGCAAAGTGTAGATATTGGGAAACGAGCGGTAGAATAGATCGCCCACAAAAGCTGCTTTGTACTGCGGCATCCACACGGTCAAGGCGTCGTAGGTTTCAGCCGGCGTGTGGATTAACTCAAACTGCTGCGCGCCTAAGGTGAACTGCATACGTTGGTCAAAAAGCTGGTTGGGCTGAAGATTGGCACCGGTATTTTCTAACTTAACGGCATCAGTGCTGCCCGCCAGATCAAACCCAAACTGCGCGGCATTGCGCTGTATAAATAAACCGTTGAAGCGTTTTTGATAGGCTAAAAACTCAACCGAGTTCTGCTGCGCAATAACCTGGGTTTGCGCTTGTTGCCATAGAGCAACGCCGCCAGTGTGATCACCGTGACCATGGGTCAGAATAATACTGTGAATGGGAGCGTCGCTCACTGCTGTTAACAACGCCTTATGGCGCGGTGCCATACTCGGCAGCGAGGTATCAATGATGACATTGCCCTCTCCGGTCACCACCATAAAGGTGTTACCAAAGCCAGTCGCTTTGTAGATCACATCATTGATCTTTTGCGCTTCACGCTGATCGCTGCCTTGTTGCAGATGCATGCTAGGATCAGCACGGCCCGACTTCAGGGCCTCAGGATTGTATCCGTCAGCCTGGCCCGCCGTGCTGGCCAGAAAACTCGCGCCAACCACAGCGCACCCAATCAGTAATTTAACGCTAACAGGCATGGCTCTTTTCCTTCTTATTATTTTTTAGCTCGCACTCAATTGGCTCTGAAGTCACCATCGATATTAGCTGACATCCAAATAAAGGCTGCGTAAGCAGCAACGTTTTGCGCCACATCTGCGGGTGCAATTTTATCCAAGGTGTCGTCGGGAGTATGGTGCAAATCAAAATAGTCCCAACCGTTTTGTTTTAACACGACCACGGGCATGCCAAGCTGTCTGAGCGCTCCAATATCAGGGCCGCCGTTGGCTGTGTTGGAGCCGCGAGCAATACCCAGCGGTGCCAAAACGCGATGCATTTCATCCGCTTTGCCCAAGTGTTGTTCGGCAAAGCGTGTATCAAACTGCCAAATCTTACCGGCACCAAAATCTGATTCCGCGCCCACCACGTGCTTAGCGACCTCTGCTGCATGCTTTTCGGCATAGGCTTTTGCGCCAACCAAACCAATTTCTTCTGCGCCAAACATGACCACGCGAATGGTGCGTTTGGGCTTTTTCTTCAACTCTAAAATCATTTTTCCAGCACCGACAGTAATGCCAATGCCTGCGCCATCATCGACAGCACCTGTGCCTAAATCCCAGCTATCCAAATGTCCACCCATGAGGACAATTTCATCGGTTTCACCGGCGATTTCACCAATCACATTGCCCGACCAACGCTTGCCGGGAGATTCGACATCGAGAGTTAACCGCAACTGAACATCACCGAGCGCCACGCTGCGTGCAAGCTGATCAGCATCGGGGGCTGAGAGCGCGGCCGTCGGCACCTTGTTGACGTTATCGGCATAGGTTATTTGGCCTGTGTGAGGAAAGCGATGATGGTCTGTACCCACCGAGCGAATCAGCGCTGCAATCGCACCGCGCTTGCCCGCTTCGTTGGCTGCACCAGAACGTTTCTGCACCGCCACACCATAACCCGAACCGTCTTGCGTACGGGTCATAAATTCGTCGACAAATACAATTTTTCCTTCAAGTCCGGTAAGGGGCGCGTCACGCAAATCTTGCAGCGTTGCAAAGCGCACGACAGACCCAGTAACACCCCCTGCGGCGGTCGCAACACTTCCGCCAAGAGCGGTGATTACCAGCTTTTGCGGGAATGGCGCAATAATTTCTGCGGTCTCTATATTGCGCTGCCAAAAATTAACTTCAAAAGGTTCAATGCGCACATTGGTAAATCCCAACTTTTTGAACATCGCAACCCCCCACTCTCTGGCGCGGGCTTCAGCTTCACTGCCTGCGAGGCGCGGGCCCACCTCAGTGGTCAAGCTCTCGACAATATCAAATCCGATATTACTTTTGAGGCTGCTATCGATCAGTGCTTTCGCCTCAGCAACAGTCGCCTTATCGAGATAATTTTCGCTAACCGCTGGCGCAGAAAGAGCTGTTGTAAAAAGCAGCGCAAAAAGAATCGTCGGCAGTGCATTGGTCTGGCGGGGTTTGGAAAATATCATTGTCTTCTCTTCATTAACTTCACTAAATGAAAAGGCCCAGCAAGCTGGACCCTATTTTTACTTAGACTCTTTCAATAATAATCGCAGGAGCCATACCGCCACCGGCACACATGGTGATCAAACCACGCTTGAGATTGCGTCGCTCCAGCTCATCAACCATGGTGCCAATGAGCACTGCGCCAGTCGCGCCGATTGGATGACCCAGCGCCATTGCGCCACCATTCACATTCACGGTGTCGCGATCTAACTCGAGGTCGCGTATAAATTTTTCTGCAACAACGGCGAACGCTTCGTTAATTTCCCACAGATCAATATCATCTTTGGTCAAACCGGCCTTCGCTAAAACACGCTTGGCCGCAGGCACTGGCGCATTCAGCATAAGTGATGGGCAGTCACCCATATTACAAAATGCGACTACCTTCGCTCGGGGCGTCCAGCCTTGCTTGGTCGCGTAATCCGGCGAGGCCAACAGCACTGCGGCAGCACCATCTACAACACCTGAAGAGTTACCGGCGTGGTGAACATGGTTAATCTTCACGTCGGGATATTTTACCGCCATCAATTTTGCGTAGGTCATACCGTCCTCGTCGAGAGGTATGTGCGCCAGCTTTTCGAAGGAGGGCTTGAGCTGACTCAACGTTTCCATCGTGGTACCGGGGCGCGGAAATTCATCTTTATCCAACGCCAGAGTACCATCGTCGTGATAGACCGGTACCAAGCTCTTATCGAAGTGACCGTTGGCAATCGCGTAGGCCGCGCGCTGCTGGCTAACTTCTGCCAGACGATCGAGGTCTTCACGGGAAATGCCTTCGATGGTGGCAATAGTGTCCGCGCAAATGCCCTGGTGCGATTGCCCATACATGTCACGCAGATGTTTGTTGCCCGAATCGACAAATGGGCTCAGGTCGCTACTCATGCCACCATAGCCAGACATCATTTCACAGCCACCGGCGACCACAAGATCTTCCATACCCGACATAATTGAAGCAGCCGCCATATTTACTGTGGTGATACCTGAGCCACAAAAGCGGTCGAGGGTAACGCCGCTAGATGTGATGTCATAACCCGCATCCAATGCTGACATGCGCCCCATGTCATTGCCGTTCTGACCACGCTGAACATTACAGCCCCAAATCACATCGGCGACATCGGCAGTGTTTACATTGTTGCGCTCAGCCAGAGCTTTGAGCACGGTGGCGCCCAAGCGCTGCGGGTGAATATCGGTGAGTGCGCCGCGGCCAACTTTGCCAATACCACGGGGCGTGCGGCAGGCGTCAATAATCCATGCTTCAGTCATAGTGTTTTTCCTGTATTTTTGTTTTCTACCCACGCCTGTCCAATACTATTGGCTGATGTTGAGCGTATTTTTTTGTTTGGCATTTTTAGGGACATTTTTTAGGTGTATTTTTTAAGCACATTGTCGTCCCAATCGAGAACAGTACTTTATTGCTCTCAGCTTGGCTATTCAAGTAACGATATAACCACCAACCATGAAAATTATACCGGGCATATCTAATCCCACAGGTTAATTTTATACTAGGTCGAAAAGAGCGCAGCATCTATGAACAGAGCCTATACCGCGCAAGGGACAGGTTATAAAAAATCAAGAACGTCGCACCGCAACAGACTATTCAACTACTGAGAGAACCCCTTATGCAAAACGATCGTCAAACGCTGCGTCGCGGACTTTTTTTAGCGCTATGTTGTTGTGCTCTTGCTGCTTGCTCCGACATGACCTCTGAACAGGGGCCTGTGCTCAGCGCCCCGTCTCGCCCAGCATTGCTGCAACCACAAGCTGAAAATTTGCTGCAACTGCCGCTCCACTGTGTCGAAACCGAATATCCCAATAAACTTAGCCAAATGCTGAATAGCGACGCTGACCTCCGGTCGCCACGCAGTTTGCATCCGGCATTTTATGGCTGCTTTGATTGGCACTCGGCTGTGCATGGCCATTGGTCTATGGTGCGCCTTATCAAAGAATTTCCCACCATGCGCGGCCACGAACAGGCCCGAGACATTCTGCAGAGACACATCACTGACGCAAATATTGCCGCCGACATCGCCTATTTTAAAACCGATTCCGCGTGGGAGCGCCCCTATGGATGGGCTTGGCTACTAAAGCTCATGGTTGAACTGGAGACATGGGACGACCCCATAGCAGCGCCCCTGGCCGCGACATTAACACCGTTGGCGGAAGACGTGTCTGCGATGTATATCGCCCACCTGCCAAAACTCGGCTACCCGATTCGCGTCGGGGAACACGCCAATACCGCATTCGGCCTCACTTTTGCGTGGGACTATGCACTTCACGCTGGTGACAAGCCGTTGCAATTAGCCATTCAGCAGCGCGCTAACGATTTTTACGCTAATGACAAAAATTGTCCGCTGAGTTGGGAGCCGAGTGGCTATGATTTTTTATCGCCCTGTTTGGAAGAGGTTGATCTTATGCGCCGCATCTTACCGCAAGCGCAATTCTTGACATGGCTCGATGGGTTTTTGCCAGAGCTGCGTTCGCCGACGTTTGAGCTCGCCGTGGGTAAAGTGTCAGATCGCAGTGACGGCAAGCTTGTTCATCTGGATGGTCTAAACTTTAGCAGAGCATGGGTTTTTTACGGCCTTGCCGAGCAGTACCCAGAATTTTCGCACCTGAAAAAGGTTGCCGATCTGCACATTAACTCTGCCCTGCCCAACGTCGTTGGCGACAGCTATGAAGGCGGGCACTGGCTTGGATCTTTCGCGATTAATGCGCTACTGATCGATCGATAGCTGCTTAACTTAACATCAACACTTACTAAAAACACTGAGGCCATTCATGTCAATTTCCATGTACAACAACTCCATCCCTGTCTTTGTGCGCTATCTTAATAATCTCTCGGGCATTCTTGCGGCAGGCGCCACCTACTCAACCGAGCAAGACATTGATGAGTCGGTTTTGATCAACGCGCGATTGTTTCCCAATATGTTACCACTGTCGCGTCAGGTACAAATTGCCTGCGATATGGTTAGGCGTGCTGGCGCTAGACTGTCGGGTGATGAGCCCACATCGACCGAAGACACGGAAACCACTTTTGCCGAACTGAGCGCAAGAATAGAAGCGACAAAAGCCTATTTACTGACTCTGTCAGAGGAAAAAATTAACGCTTCGTCCGACATAAAGATTGTTATGCCTGCGGGACCTATTGAGCTGACCTTTACTGGTGTTGAATATTTAAACCTGTGGGCACTTCCCAATATGTTTTTCCACGTCACCACTGCTTACAATATTTTGCGCCACAATGGCGTTGCATTGGGCAAAATTGATTA
>ERZ888423.3018-NODE-3018-length-11622-cov-14.089479_pt1 | contig 11622 bp, 8 predicted proteins | sample MGYA00520523_ERZ888423 | MGnify/ENA primary metagenome ERZ888423 (study PRJEB32303, sample SAMEA104408611) | aquatic metagenome | biome: Brackish water; feature: Pelagic; material: water | place: Baltic Sea | collected 2014-06-08T10:24:00 | depth 30,27 m ...
GCCGGACTTATAAATGTGTCATAAACATCGGTATCCGTCATTGGTCTAATGCCGCCATTATAATAATAACATGGATATGTGCCTTCGGCCCCAGATGTTGGTTCTGACACAGAAGCCACAGCCTCAGTTATCTTTGCAAAGTTAACGGTAACAGTGCCTGGTTCGGCCGTTTCTGCTTCAGTTGAAAATCTCTCAACCCGCGTTAGAGCAGCGCCAGCAGATTTACGTGTGTCACTTATAGTACCAAGACTACCACCAGAAGAAACTACACTTAAAGTTACCGATGGCGATAGTGAGTAAACATATGATACTTGGCTAATAATACTATCAACCTCAGCACCGGTCATTGTTTTTATGGAACCAGAACTCGTGTCCCAATAAAGTGGTCGTCTTACTGCCATAATTTAACTTCCTGGGCTGTAGATAGTTTTTACTGCCGATCCGGCGCTATCATAGATTATAAGAGAAACCGCACTATTAAACTTGGCACTAGTAACTGTATTATTTACAATTCCAAATGTGCCGGCACCAAAATTAAATCCGATACCATTAGCACTATCACTGGCAAAATAACTTTTTACGGTATTACCATCCGCAGCACCTACTAGTTTAATAACACCAGTGCTACTATTATAACTTAAAGATAAACCACTAGCTGAATCATTGTTAACTGATAGACTATTTCGGCCTATAGCAACAATTTCCGATGAGTCATCAAAGTCTTTAACCAATTGTCTTACTGTATTAATGGCATCAACAACATTACTATCTCCCGTAACTAGTTGAGCTACATCACCAAGGTTGCCAGAAATGGTATTGGTTTTTGTAACCAGTGATGATACTGGATCCGATAAATTAATTGCTGTTACTGCCATTTTTTTCCTCTAGCATTCTCAATAGAATATTTTTAATGTCTGAGATATCATTTTCTAATTGTTCAATCTTAGACTGATTTTTTCTTACAACTGCCTTAGCTTTCCTTGCACTATCTATTTGATTCTTATTTATATTCAAAATAGCACCTGATACCGGATCCCTTACGAGACCCGGAAAGCCATCAACTTTAATTAATTTACTCATTACGTTGCCAGAGCAATAATTCTTAAGTCCTTGATCTTTGGAATTCTAGAACTATTAGTAGAGGTCATTACAATTTTAACTTGGTACGTTGTGAATGGAGGTAATGTACCACCAGTGCCACCGGCCAAGTATTCATATTCTCTATAAGTTGTTCTATTATTATCGGCAGGAAGGACTGATTCCTTATCAACCAAAATCCAAACCTTATCATCCAACACATCATCACCAGTACCGGTCTTATAGTAGACTTCAAAGTCTGCTTCAGATGGTCTGTTTGCAGACAATAGAACTTTAAGACCAACACCTGGTTCTTGCAATGTAACTTGTTTAGTGATATGTTTAGCAGCAGTGGTTCCTTCTGTAGGATCCGTTTCTGCCACAAACACCAATGGTACATTATAACCATTTGTAAGTGAAGCGTCTTGTTTATCAATTACATTTTCTGTTAGTGTAAGTGATGTTCTCTGCAAGTCAATAACAGGTGATACATTAACGTCATCAGTGATCAGATCAACTTTAATCGTTGCTGATTTAGCACCAGCTAAGAACTTTGTCTGACTTGCCGTAGTCAATATAACCTTAGGTTCCGTAGTATAGTTAATACTGTTAATTGAAATTGGTGAATATGACGAAGCCTTAGCTCTGGTATTGGTTCCAGTAGTTCTATTTTTACTACCGGCGTATGAACCGCCTGATGTAAATTTAGCACTTGCTGCAACCGTGGTACCTTCTGGAAGCAAAGTTTCAATCATTGGAATATATTCATCAAAGTGTGCTTGTTGGGTGACAATAATTCCCTCACCACCACCTTTAAGTGTAGTGTCAGCCGTTGAATCGGCACCAATTGTGAATCCAGTCCAATCAACTCCAGTAACAACTCTACTGCCATTAATACTTGCAGCAGAGATACCACCAATACTATCTTCGGCAAAATCTGCTACCGTGACAATATCACCAGTAATAAAACCGTGACCTTGTAGGTAAATGTGTACATCAGAATCACCACTATTGGTACGAATTGGGTTAGTGCCCAATAATTCTTCAGGTGGTGGGCCATTCTCAAGCAATGCACTACCTGTTGTTGTAAATTCGGCCTTGTGTAGCTTAAACATCAAGTCACGAGTTTGGTCTGCAGTCCATGTTGAAGAGTTTTGTGACTGGAACAATGAACCCAATGTTGGTTGTCTATTCACACGAGCAGATGTTGTACCCAATAAGAAGTCATATGTTTTAGCAACATAAACATTATATGAAGTACTTTCTGCTTTTAACACAATGGCGTATTGCTGACCTGGTGATAAGAAAACAGGTTCATCAAATGTGAACACAGTTGGTGCTGCTCTTACGGATTCAAGGTCACCTGTGTCTGCAGGTATATTCACCTCAGCAGGCAATAGTGCTTTAACACCACCAGGTAGAATTGTCTGTGTTGGGTAGCCGTTTTCAACAGTAACGATTTCACATCTTACTGGTACCACTGCATCTTTTGTTGCAACATAAACACTAGCTTGTGTTATAAACAAACCATTTGGATGTTCAACTCTATCAACCGTAAATGATTGTGCTAATGGATCACTATTGCCACCAAGATCAACTGGTGGTGTCCAAAAACCGGTTACTATTCTGGTAGATCTAAATGTTCTTTGTCTAGTCTCAAGAGTACCAGATGATGTATAGGTTGCTCTGGTTGATGTTACAGCATTGGCATCATTATTACCACTTACATCAAGAAGTTTAAATTCGGCAGGCCCTGTTCTAAACCTAGTACTAGTGGTAGAAGGAAGGAAATATGAACCAATCAATTGACCTGTAGCATCAGACACTAATGTGCTGTTGCCATCTGGGTGTGCCGTAGCATTCGAGTACTTATTACCGTAATCAATGTTATTGGAACTAAACAATTCATATGTGGTTTCTTCTCTACACCAATTGCTTACATCAACATTATTAAAATAAGGGAAGTATCTAGTATTAGGTCTTAAGCCAACAGACTTAAATTGGATCATTTTAGACCGCATCCAAGGTAACACTTGAACATCAATAACATTATTGGATTGCAATGTTCTTGATGTTGTAGTACTACCTACAAAAGTCCAACCACCCATGGCCGAACCTCTTACATTATTAATTGTGCCACCATTAACAGTCACATCAGCTGCGAATCTTGTCTCAATCCATTGATCTGAAGAAGGTGATAATGTAGTGTAACCAACTTGTGTAATAACCGCAAATGGGTTAATATTCATTGTCTCGGTAGCAAGGTTTTGATTTACCAAAGTTCTGCTTGTGTAAGGCAATGTAATCAAGTCACCACTACGTTGTACTGTATTGCTAACATTATCAGAATCATAAGCCAATCTGATATTTTTAGAAATAAACGGTGGGTTTAATGTGTTATCACTTGGATCAATTGAGGCTCTATATCTACTACCAGCCTCAGCAAATGCTGTATCTCTAAAGTTATCGGCCAAGAAACCAGACTTGGTCCTAGGATTACCAGCAGAATCCAAAACCAATTGGATTGCGGTACTATTTTCCAACAACGTTAGTGTTGTGTATTTCTCAAGATCGGAAACTCTTTTATCAAGTCTACCAATATCTTGCATTGTGTAACGCTTATGGTCAACAAATGTTGAGGTCAAGTCTGAATCACTAATTGTGTAAGGATTCAATTCAATATTATAAAGTTCCATGGAAGAAGAAGGTATTTCTGGATACGCTGGTTGGAAGTCCGGTACACCTTGAATATATTTTACTTCAGCTCTATTTGTTTTAACATTATTCTCTACACGTTTGAGAACAAGTGTATCACGTCTTGGCAAATAGTAATCAACGTCAACGTCAATAGCATTTGTATTTTGTGGCAACAATGAGATATAATCTTGATCTTCAATGTAAGTGCCATTGGAATCTTGGGCAGGTCTAAAATCCAAAACGTCAGTAAGTGCAATAATCTCACCATTGTTCTTACGATAGTTTGGAATTTGATTATAGTTAATACTGGCGTAAGAATTAACACTAAAGAAATGACCTGGGTCATGTTGAAAGTGGCGATACTGAACGTACACATCACCCGTAGGTACGGTCAAACCTGTCTTTTCAACCAATCGGCCTAGTGCATAGAAGTTATCTCTTTGGCCATTATCCAAAATAAAGTTTTCACTTAGGTCACGACCTGAAGCATTACTTACTCTCACATTGGTAATATCAATAACATCGGTGCGATTCAATGTCAACCAACGCAAACCATTGCCATCAGAATCTGCTGCCGTGGGCCATGCTTTAGTCAATGTTTTCGTTACAACTGATTTTGCTCTTACCGTTGGTGTTGAGACATCAACCAAGGCAATAAGTTCATAAGCTGTTGAGCTTGCAAGGCCTGTGATGTTAACAGTAGTACCTGTTGGTGAACCAGCAAGAGCAAATGAAGCAGAAGTTGCCGAAATGCTACCATCTAACGTTGTGATAATCCAATCGCCAGTGTCAACAAAAGTTAAACTAGAACCACCGAAACTACCAGCAGTCAGTGTATATGTACCAGAACCACTTGATGTGAATGGATATCTTCTTTGGACAGTAAGACTATTTACTGTAACACCATCACTCGTTGGTCGTGCATTGGGCAATGGGAATAACAATGAGTTATTTGCAGTCTCTTGAAGTAAAGCAATACCATCAGTTTGCTCAATATCAAAATATGAATTGCTGCTATCACCAAGACTCTTCGCAGAGGAGAAGCTTTGTCCGGGGTTTACTTTAATATCAAATAGATAGTGTCGAATCTTGTTTTGGTTTCGTTCAACTGCCCGTACCCTAGCAGTACCGATTGTACTGCCACCGTGAGTTACGGCGGATCTTAAATTAAGTTCTTGAAAACTATTAATATTAGGCAGGCCTGCGCAAGCAGAATTTGAGAGTTGATTTACGTAGTTACCGTATTGTGCAACGACGTTTTCACCTTCTACTGAAGTAAAAGTATATGCCTTAGGTACTGTTAGTGTAGTAATTGGTGACTCAAGACGGTAACCATCAACGTACGCAATACCACCAGAAACATTTAATGTTAAATTAGAATCATTTAAATCTTCAAACTTAGCATTGATTGATGTGACAATATAATCACCAGATTCTTCTCTGGTTCTTTGAGCCATCAACTCATTAATTTTATTATATTCGGATGATCCATTTGCTTCACTTGAAACAACACCATTCACTACTCGTGCAATGAATAGGAAATTATCTGCTGAATCTACTTCATCTCTTGTTGTAAGAGTAAGCTTAATTCTATAGCGATCGGCACCAGGTGCAGCAGTATTTGGTACAGCACCCTGATTATCATAAAGTGCTGAGTTATCAGTAGCGGTTACAATGTCTTCTGTAACAAGGAAACCTAAATCAACGGTCGGTGTGCTTGTGTATTTACTGATAAAGTGTGTTTGTTTTTCGGCAAAGACAAAGTGATCTTTAGTAAAATATTCACCACTGGCTACAGCCGCAAGAGTACCAGTGCCTGTTGCACCAGATGCTTCCAAAGTTAGTGTATATGTTCCGTTAGAGATATCAGTACCGTTTGGTACTCTAATCGTTGTGTCACCGGCCGTTGCATCTGCAGTGTCGATATACTTAATATACAGTGTTGCTGGATCACCAGTCAAAGCATCTGCGGCAACAACTTGCAATACTTCAACAGTAATATTTGTATCAACCGTTTCAAATTGCTCACCCACCAAATCAACATCAGGTAGTTGATTAATTGATGTGTCAAGTCTTAAGTATTCATATCTATTAGTTACGGTAACACCACCAGGGCTAACAACGGCACCTTCGTTGAATATGTTACGAGCAAATCGGCCAATCTCTGATTGGATAATAGTCTGAAGTTGTGTTAATTCTCTAGCTTGAAGTGTCTTACCACTATTGAATAAAACTCTGTAATAGTTATCACTGTCGCGGTAATCATCTTTATAGACGTTAGCAAATGTGTTGGAAGTAAATGTCGTTGCCATGTATAATTGCCTTAGAATGTAAGAATAACTTTAATGTCTTCAGATTGAGCAGCATCTCTTAGAATACGAGCTCTATTCTCTATGTATAACAAATCTCCGGTCCATGCATCTACTTGACCACCCCATCCAGTACTATCCATTGCGTTTAGAATTGTGGCCGTACCACCACCGTCATCACTAATTGTCTCACCATTACTAAATGTGCCAAATCCTGTGGTTTCATTTTGGTGATAAAATACTGTAGTGCCATCAATTTGATCAATGTAAGCAAGAGCAGAATCACCCCACAGTAGGTTATCAATAGCCAAAGTACCAGCATTATCAACCTTAATTGCTCTTAAAGCCTTACCTGAAACTTCATCAAATAAATCGGCACTATCTTTCCATTTGGGATTTTTCATTAATAGAATTTGTCTAAAGTCTTGATCAACCAAGAAATTACCAGATTCAGTACCCGTTGGTTTAGACACAACCATGATTGATGTTGACAATAAATCAATTACTGGATCATATCCAATACCATTCATTGATGTAATGATAGGTCTAGCCGTTGCTGGTGTAGTTGGACTGCCACCTGAAAATTGAATACTGCTGTAAAGATATCCACTACCTAATGAAGCACTCTCATCATCCATTTCAATTTTAACAACGGCACCACCACTTACTGTTGCTGTTGCTGAAGCACCCGTGCCATTACCTCTAAAGATAACGGTTGGTGCACTTGTATAACCGGCGCCAGCATTTGTAATGGAGACACCCAAGACTTGACCACCTACTGATGCTTCTTGCACCAAGGCTTGTTGAATCTCAAATGTGTTTAATCCGGGGTCTCCGGACGAATCAGCAATAAATTGAGTCGGTAGAAAATTTGATGATAGAAAGTTATTTGCTTTTGTTGGACTTAATGCATATAGGAATTTCCATCTATAACCATCAGCCGTTTGGAATGCTTGGGTTTGTGTAACACCGGCATCAGTATAACTTGGTTTTACAATAGAGTTAACTGGAATACCTAATAAGTTACGACCTTGCTGGAGGCAGACATATACTTCGTTATTCTCAGTAAGCACATAATATGTATTTGCTGGAATATCTGCATAGGCATCATTCCAACCAGAATATACCGTACCAGATCCCCAATTATACCTTGGCACTACAAATGATGCACCACCTGATGTAATCTGTTTTACTGATTGAAGATTTGCTCGAGCTATTCTTTGTTCTCTTAAAGAATTAACTGGTGTTACAACTGTATCACTTGAGTCGTATTGATCAGATTTACCCACACCAATAAAATAACTATTAGAACCAGTCGTATCCAAGATATCATTTAAGAGTGTCTCGGCCGATTGTCTTCTCAGTGTATCAGTAATAATTGCTGCCATTTTTATTTCCTATTATGCTATTGTTGCGCCGTAATGACCAGACACATACCAATTCGTACCATCCCAGACAAGTGTTGCTGCATCATATTGATCCAATGCAACCGTGGTACCTTGGGCAAAACTTGCCGGTGTAATTGTAGCGATGCCAAGACCTTTATTAGTAAAGATTTTGGACTCACCGATTGTTGTTCCATTTGCTAATGTAACTGCCAGTGCAGTAGCTTTATTACAAATGACATATGATGTGGTTGCCGCTGCCGCGCCGTTGGCTGTAATTTCAGTAGATGAGAATGCCACTTTACTCACACGAACTGCACCAGTACCCTTTGCATCAAGTCTCATGTTAATATTAGTATCACCACCAGTGGCGCTAAGAATAACAGGGTTACTTGTTGAGTTGTTTGACACAGTAAGTTCATTTACAGCAGATGTAACAGTAGTAAATTTAATTAACTCATTGCTATTTGCATCGTTAATCGTCGGCGCTGTAATTGTTGGCGAACTAATTGTAGGACTCGTTAGAGTTTTGTTAGTCAACGTCTGCGCTGCAGATGTAATTACAATTGTACCACCAGCATCAGGTAATAAAATAACTCTATCAGCAGTGGGATTAATCGCAGCCAATCGTGTTTCAAAGGCATCAATACCGGATCCTTCAAATGCAATTGCACTATCCTCTAAAGAAATTTGTGAATTAAGTGAGTTACTGTCACCAATCCAGTTAAAAAGTTCTATAAAGTTGCTATTAATCTTCTGTCCTGCTGTTCGCAGTGTATCACCTGTGCCATCATTGGCAGAAGAGCCTACAGAAATACTTTGTCTTGTCATATCTTATTCCGTTTTGGATAAATCAATTTATATTTATATTAGTAAGTTGAATCGCTGAGGTAACGCGTAAACATATCGTTATCCATTGTTTCCAAGGACATTGAGAAGTCAGGCCTTATTGTATCAGAATCATCAAAGGTGAATGAATTAGATGTTATCAATTGACCGATGGAAGTATAGAATTTGTCCAACACACTTGTTAATACCACATCATAAGTGGCAATGGTTTGAGATAGATTGAATCTATAATCAGCAGTAATATCACCATTGGAATCCCACAATGCCGTTGTTTCTGTAAACGCCGTACCGAGTGTAATAAAACCTTCTGATGATAGAACCAAAGGTGTTACTGGTATTGCTAATGGATCTTCACTTACAGAAATTAAACCGAAGTCTTTTTCGGTCTGTGTAATAACTTGACCTTGATAATAAAAACCAGCTGGGTGAGCAAACTTTAAATATAGGTCACGCCAATCAGCAGTTGAGAATGGCGTTTTAATTAGTAATGAGAATGTCTGATATAAAGCATTATCTTGAATAAACTTTAACGAATCATATCCAACTTTTGAATCACCTACAACAAATAAGTTTTGTTTCGGATAGTCAACAACAACATTCTCACCGAAGAATCCTCTAAAGAATCCTTCGATAGATGCCAGTGAACCTTTTACTCTATAAAACTTAGCTAATAGAGTTGTCATCAACCTAGGGTTATCAAAGAAAGCAGATGATTTTAAACCATTCCCAAGTTCTTGAATAAGAAAATCTAAGTTTTCATCAGACGTTTGCTCTGTATCCCTAGACACAAATAAGTTATTAATTTGTGTCTTAAATGAATCTCTATTAGTACCTTCTAGATACTCATAATACTTATCTAAAAATAAAACTAGATTAGGATATGATTCCTCAAAGTACTCGGGTAGTACCTCTCTAACTTTACTTTTAGAGAAACTTAGGTTTCTTCTGTCTAAATCTTCTACAGCATTAATCATGTGAGTACATTAAGAGTGTTTTGATAATCAACTTGAGCTTTTGCGAATGAAAGGCCTGCATCAATATCTATAATGTAATTTCTCAATGGCCTAATTGTTGATTCATTAGCAGGTATTACTGAGATTTTAATAGTATCATTGGTTGCTGCTTCTGGGGCAAAAGCAATTAATTCAACTGTACCTGTTGATGGTGTATATGAACCAATATTATCAATAAGAATTTCTTCACTTAGTGATTGAACTTGTAGAATATTAGTACCAAGTTTATTTCTAATTACCGCCGTTTGACCAAGATATGTAAATCTTGCTGATGTGACTGTAGCTCTAGTCAAGCTTGGTTCTGCCAGTGTTACTGGATATGATAATACAAAATTATTTAATGAACCAAAAGTTGGTTGAATTCTCAATTGTAATTTAACATCCATCCTAGAGTTAAGAATAGCAGGACTTAAATTATCAATCAGTGTCAACAATGTTGATCGTCTGAATACTTTATTGAATTTCTTTAATTGAGTATTAAAATAATTTTGAATCACGTTTGTTACATTGGACTCTGCTGTTCTAATTGTGATATTAGTTTGATCTGGGTCAAAGTTAAAACGTGTTGTAAGTTCTAAATAAACATCCAATGGGTCTGAGAATACTGTATCAATAGACATAACCGCCAAGTTATTAGTCAGATTGGTTATGATTGAATCTTTAATTGATTGTTTTTGGTCATCAGTAACCCCATCAATGAACTGTAGACCTACATATGTTCTACCGTAGACTGGTGGTGTGTTATCTTGGCCACCCCAAGCAATAACATCAGATATTACAGATGAGTAATTAGCTAGTATTTGTGCTCTATAATCTTCAGCAGTAATCATTCGTTGCTGGGAAGCAAAAGCAAGTGATGCATTTTGTTTAATAGATGATATTGATTCATTAACACTACCACCATTGGAAGCAGCAACCGTTGTTACACTAAGTGGATAATCAATACCACCAACGGTAACATCATCTTGTGCAGTAAAAACATCAGCACCATTAGCATCAGCAGCACTAGTGGCCAAATATGATACTACAATTTTATTGCCGATTGCTGGAGCATTACCCAAAACACTACCATCACCAAAAATTAACTCAAAATACCCATTAGGTACTTCACGTACTTGATACAAATAGCTTGATTCATTAACCCTAATTGCTTTATTCAAATCAGAATATGTAATATATTCACTACTAGTTGTAGTAGTATATGCATTGATCAACACGGTTGATGTATCAATATCTTTATCTGGTATTACATAGACTTGTTCATCTGTCACATCACCAACAATAAATGTCTTTGTGCGAATAGTGCCCTCGAGAACTTCTAAATACGGGTTATTGTTCTCATCAACAAATGTATAACTACCTGAGCCATCATCTGTGGCCACATAACTTTCCAGTGTCTGGAATAAGTATGTGCTACCCTCAATTGATGTATTAAACCTCGTAAACGCAGGTATTGAAATAGTGTTAGGTCTCGTGGGTGACGTAACAAGCATATTTAAAGTTACAATAGCCCTAGATGCAGTCTTGGATCTAGGTGAATAACCAAGCATTTGAGCGTGTGATATTACCGAGGATCTCAACTGTGATGAATTTAGGAAAGTCTCATTTAAAGCAAAGTTTGCAATGAGTCCATTGATATGAGTATTATATGCTAAAACATCCAAGATATTGGATAAACCAGAGGCTTCAAAATCATAGTCAGCAAATTCACTTTGCTGTCTAAAGTAAGCAGTCAAGTTTGCTTTAATATTATTAAAATCTAAATCTGATGATTGAATGGTTGATGCCATTTATCTAGTCCTTGCTATTGTAACTTCGACTGAAGTCACCTCTGATGTTGATACAGTTTCAAATACCACAGTTACTTTTGCTTCATGAGAGTCCGGGAAAATATATACTACAATATCTAATACCCTCGCTCTTGGCTCATAATTTTCAATGGCAAGAACAATTTGATCTTTAATATCTTGCTCATCAAACTCTGATGATAATTCAAATAGGAATTTATTTAAGTCACCACCATAATATGGTTCAAATGGCTTTTCAGTCCTATTGGTGAGCAATAAATTTTTGACTGCTTGTTTTACAGCAGCAGCATTTGTTTTTTTATAAATCTCACCCGTAGTCTTATTTGTAAAAGATAAATCAATATCAGTATATTGTCTCTTATGTGCTACTAGAATAGACCTTGTAGCAAGATTTCCGTCTTCGATTGAAAAAGCTTTTGTAACCATAGATAGTATTTATTAAACTTCTAATATTTCTACAAGCTCATTTGTACTTTGTACGTAA
>ERZ888423.3020-NODE-3020-length-11613-cov-6.982090_pt1 | contig 11613 bp, 9 predicted proteins | sample MGYA00520523_ERZ888423 | MGnify/ENA primary metagenome ERZ888423 (study PRJEB32303, sample SAMEA104408611) | aquatic metagenome | biome: Brackish water; feature: Pelagic; material: water | place: Baltic Sea | collected 2014-06-08T10:24:00 | depth 30,27 m ...
CCTTGCCGCGACGTTGTTGAGCCTGGAATAAAAGACTCTTCGCCACTACTGCCAAAATCCCGCGAGCTGACTTGCAAACCCATGGTGCCAAACCAGCCGGCTCGCTCAAGATGGGTAAGCTCTGCGCGTAATTCTCGGCTCTGGGCTTCAATCGTTGAAGAGATGGCGCTGTCGCCTGTGTCGAGATCAAATTCTTGCTCCCTGTGCTGGTAGTCGGTGTAGCTGACATCAACATTCAGGCGATCAAAGAAATCTCCGAGGTCACTTAGCAGCAATTTTCCCTGATAACTGGTTTGCTGCATATCGATGCGCACCACAATATCGTCGTGGCCGGCATCGGAATCTTCGCTGTGGGCACCATGGCTGGCGGGCGGCAGGCCGTAGTTGTTGTCGAGATGGCTGACGCTAAAGCCCATTACACTGTTGCCTTGAACCCACGACGCGCCTGCAGAAAGTGAATCTGCACGGGCGTCACTGTTGGCAATAAAACCGTTGCTACTATCACTGTCATCGAGATCGGCTAGGCCCGGAATTTTGACATCGTTGCTGTCGCGACTGACGCCATCGAGATGCAGGTTGAGCGGACCATTGCCCGCATCAAACCGAGCGACAGTGGCGACACCGTCGTTACCGCTGGAGTAGCGCGATTCGAGGGCACCTTCGATACCTTCAAAAGCGCTGAGATGAATACGGTTGTCGATTACGTTGACAACACCGCCAATAGCGCCGGGACCGAAACGCAGCGTGGCCGGCCCGCGCAGTATTTCGATGCGCTCAGCCAGCAGCGCTTCCGTGGCGATAGCATGGTCGGGGCTGACGTCTGACGCGTCGCCCACCGACGAGCTATTTTGCAAAATCTCAATGCGTTTTCCGCCAAGTCCGCGGATCATTGGATTGCCCACCCCTGGTCCGAAGGAACTGGAGGCAATGCCAACTTGGTTTTGCAGTGTATCGCCCAGGGTTGCCGCGGCGTCCCGTTGCAATTCGTCATTCGCGATAACGTTAAACGAGCCCGCAACTTCCTGGGCGCTTTTTTGGTGTGCGGAGGCGCTAATGATGACTTCTTCAATATTATTGTCGGCAAATGCCGGTGCGGTAAAAGGTAGCATTGCGCAAGAAATCGCCGTCAAAGATAGGGCAACGTAAGGATGTGATTTCATAATTTTCTCTTCGCTTCAAATTCTAAGGAGCCTGCTAAAAATAATTCCAGCAGTCGGTAAACTAGGATTTAAATAACAAGCGAAGCGGGCGGTGCGCGTGCGAGGTGGGTTTTTCTTTCATTGCAGCCGCAATGGGGTGTGCTGAGAGTAATGTGAGGAAGAGGAACAAAATCCGGTTTGGCAAGGCTGTTGACCGCACCGACAATGACGGCGGAATCGTGGACGACACAAACGCTGCAAGCGGCATTGCTGTGCTGATTGTGATTGTGCGCGCTGGCGATCACCGAGCTGGCTGCTAAAGCCAAGCTGAGAACGATTGCGGCTACCCATTTATAGTTATTCATGGTGCAAAGTGTATCAGGTAATTGTTTCGAAAATCTCGTTCATTTGCGGTTATAATGCGGCCTCAAAATGAGCTGCTGGAGAATGTCATGGCTGATCGCATCGCGACGGTAACACGGAATACACTTGAGTCTCAGATAACCGTCACGGTTAATCTGGATGGCACGGGTAAAGCAAATTTTGCTACCCCCGTACCCTTTCTCAACCACATGCTTGACCAGATAGCGAGACACGGGCTGGTAGATCTTGATATTCATGCGGTGGGCGACACTCACATTGATGACCACCACACAGTTGAAGATATTGGTATCACCCTCGGAATGGCGGTGGCCAAAGCCATTGGCGACAAAAAAGGCCTGACCCGCTACGGCTCAGCGTACGTTCCACTGGACGAAGCGCTGTCTCGGGTGGTGATGGATTTTTCCGGTCGTCCAAGCTTGATTATGAAAGCCGATTTTGTCCGCAGCCATGTCGGTGATTTTGATGTCGATCTGACGCGGGAATTTTTCCAAGGGTTTGTCAATCACGCGCTAGTAACCTTGCACATCGACAACTTGCGCGGCGCCAATGCTCACCACCAAGTTGAGACCATTTTTAAAGCCTTTGGCCGCGCCCTGCGTGTGGCTGCCAGCGAAGATCCAAGAATGGTCGGCGTTATGCCATCGACCAAAGGCACTCTTTAATCTCGCTGCTTTTGGCGCGGGTGTTAGTGGAATAACAAAGTAATCTCTATGAGCGATTTTCGAAGTCATATTGCTGTGATCGACTACGGCATGGGCAACCTCCACTCGGTTGCCAAAGCGCTGGAACATGTCTGTCCTGGCGCGAAAGTGTCGATTACTGCCGATCCCGCCGTTGTTGAAGACGCCGACCGCGTGGTCTTTCCTGGTGTCGGTGCTATTCGCGACTGTATGGGTGAAATTCGTCGGCTCAACGTGGGCGATGTGGTCAGTCAGGCGATGAAAACCAAGCCAGTGCTGGCGATCTGCGTCGGTATGCAGGCGCTGATGGAGCACAGTGAAGAAAATGGCGGTGTCGATTGTCTTGGGCTACTGCCGGGGCGCGTTAAATTTTTTGGCAACCAGCATGTCGATGCCGCAGGGGCCAAGCTCAAAGTTCCGCATATGGGTTGGAACAATGTTCACCAAACCATTGATCATCCGCTGTGGCAGGGTATCGACCAAGACAGCCGCTTTTATTTTGTTCACAGCTATTTTGTGGCGCCAAGCGAGCCGCAGCATATTGCAGGCCGCTGCGACTATGGGGTTAATTTTGCTGCCGCGCTGAGTTACAACAACCTTTTCGCTGTGCAATTTCACCCAGAGAAAAGCGCCGATGCCGGACTCCAACTACTGCGCAATTTTTGCCATTGGATGGGCTGAAGACCATGGAGCAATCCTCTGAGCAAGTGCTGATTGCGCGACTCAACAGCGAAACCGCAAAGATCTCGTGGCATGACTTGCAGACACATTATGCCGCGGGCAATGTTCTCGCCGTTGCAGAGCAGGGCGATTTAATTCAAGTGGCTGTGGCACTGCATAACGACAATACAGCGCGGGTGAAGCAGTGGCTCGCAGAGCACGTGGTTTTTCACGTTAGCGATCAGCAGGCCCTTGATTGGCATGAACAAAACACCCTTGTCTGGGCTTTGGTTATTCCACCCTTTGTCCTGGTTCAGGCGGTTGCGGCGCAGGCCTTTACATCGCCGCGAGACAGCCGTTCACTCAATTAAAAAAGCAGCAGCAAAGGAGTTGTAGAATGTATTTAGAACTGACTGAAGAACAACAATTTATCCAGCAGACAGCGGCGCGATTTGCTGCCGATGAGCTGCTGCCGGTCGCAGAAATACTCGACCGTGGCGAGGGGCGCGACTTACTTCTCACCAATCTGCAAAAACTCGCCAATCTCGGTTTTATGGGCCTCAATATTGACAGCGATTATGGTGGCACCGAAGCGGGCTCGGTAGCCTTTAGTGTGGCGCTGACTGAACTGGGTCGCGGCTGCGCCTCCACAGCGGTGACCGTCTCAGTTACCAATATGGTTGCTGAAGTGATTCAGGCCTGTGGCACCGAGCAGCAAAAACAGCACTATCTGCCCAAACTCTGCTCGGGCGAGTATCCCGCAGGAGCCTTCTGTCTCACCGAATCAGGTGCCGGTTCCGACCCCGCAGGCATGAAATGTCGCGCCACTAAAGAGGGCAATGACTGGCTGTTGAATGGCACCAAGCTCTACATCACCAGCGCCGAATTCGCAGGATTGTTTGTTGTCTGGGCAGTCACAGACCCTCAGGCCAAAAAAGGTAAAGGTATTACCTGTTTCCTCGTTGAAGCGAATAATCCTGGCGTTGTTATCGGCAAAACGGAACAAAAAATGGGGCAGAAGGGCTCCTCTACTAACGAAGTGATTTTCACCGATTGTCGTGTCTCTGCAGAGGCTATTTTGGGGCAAGAAAATCAGGGCTTCAAAATTGCTGTGGGTGAGCTGGCGGGTGGGCGCATTGGCGTCGGTTCGTTTGCCCTTGGTATAGGCTTGGCGGCCATGGATTACGCGCGCCGGTATTTAACTGAACGCCAGCAATTTGGCCAGCCCCTGTCTAACTTTCAAGGCTTGCAGTGGCAGCTGGCAGATGCCTACACCAACCTGGAAGCAGCGCGATTATTGTTAATGCAAGCAGCGTCACGCAAAGAGCGCGGCTTGAGTTTTGCCAAAGAAGCGTCGATGGCGAAAGTATTTACCAGCGAAAAAGTGAACGCGGCCTGTTACACCGCGTTGCAGATGTTGGGCGGAAATGGTTACAGTGCTGAATATCCGCTTGAGCGCTGGTCGAGAGATGCGCGTATAACCAGTATCTACGAGGGTACCAGTGAAATTCAGCGGATTATTATTGCCCGCGAATTATTATCAGAGATTATCTAGGAGTCGATTATGAATTTGAACAATAAAGTAGCCGTCGTCACCGGCGGTGCATCGGGCTTGGGTCGTGCAGCGGCACAGGCGCTGGTTGAGCGCGGGGCAACAGTGGTTATTTTTGATATGAATGCAGCGGCGGGCGAGACTGCGGTGCAAGAGCTGGGAGCATCAAAGGCGCGGTTTATGAAGCTTGATGTGTCCAGCGGGGCAGATGTTGAGGCGGCTTTTGCACAGATTGTCAGTGACCTTGGTCGTGTGGACGTCTGCGTTAACTGCGCCGGTATTGGCATCGCCGTCAAAACCATTAGCCGCGAGGGCATTCCCCACGATCTCGATCTCTACCGCAAAGTGATTGAAGTCAATTTAATTGGTACCTTTAATATCGCCCGTTGCGCTGCCGCCGCGATGGCGCGCAACACGCCCGATGAGAAATCTGAAAAAGGTGTCATCGTTAACACTGCATCTATTGCTGCGTTCGATGGCCAAATGGGGCAGGTCGCCTATTCGTCAACCAAGGGCGGTATCGTCGGAATGACTCTGCCGATGGCGCGCGACTTGGCCTCCGAGGGCATTCGCGTGAATACTATTGCTCCAGGTGTTATGGCGACGCCGCTGATGATGGGCATGCCGCAAAATGTGCAAGATGCGATTGTGTCAAATATCCCCTTTCCCAAGCGCCTTGGTGACCCCGCCGAGTTCGCCCAGCTGGTGGTGCATATTGCCGAAAACAGCTACCTGAATGGCGAGACCATTCGCCTCGACGGCGGCGTGAGAATGCAACCGCGCTAAAAAGGCAAAAGGCCTCAAACATGACGTCAGTCCAATCATCGCTTAAATCCCAGTGCCGCTCCTTGAGTGGCCATGGATTCAGTAAACCAGCAGCTGTGCTGGCAGAGATTGCGGATTGGTGCAAACAGCACGATTGTGAGTTTGAAGCCTATGGCAGCGGTGATTTAATTGAGTCGTTTGAACGCAAAATAGCCGATTTACTCGGCTTCCCTGCGGCGCGTTTTATGCCTAGTGGTGTGTTGGCTCAGCTGACAGCGCTGCGAATCTGGAGTGATCGGTCGGGCTGCTCGCATTTCGCCATGCATCCTACCTCGCATATCGAACTGCACGAAGAGTCCGGCTATCGTCACCTCTATGGTCTTACCGCTACCTTAGTGGGTCCGCGTAAATCGCCACTGTTGGCAGACCATTTTGACGCGTTAACAGAGACCTTCTCAACCCTGCTTATTGAACTGCCAATCCGTGAGGCAGGCGGGCAGTTGCCCACTTGGGAGGCGTTGGAGGCACTCAAGCACAGCGCTAAAGCCAGAGGTGTGCGCCTGCATCTGGACGGTGCGCGCCTGTGGGAAGCTAAACAATTTTACAATCGCGAGTACAGCGAGATCTGTGCCGGTTTTGATTCTGTCTACGTCTCCTTTTACAAAGGTATTGGCGCTCTGCCTGGCGCTATGTTGCTAGGGCCAGAGGATTTTATTGCTGAGGCTAAGTTGTGGCAGCGGCGGGCGGGTGGAACCTTGCAGACGCTGGCCTCTAATGTGGCCTCGGCAGCGATGAAATTTGATAGCGCTATCGCACGGTTTCCCGCTTATTTCGCTCGAACAATCAGTCTGGTTAAGGCTATAGAAGGGCTCGACGATCTTGTGATTATGCCTCCTCTTCCGCAGGTTAATATGTTGCATATTTATTTGCCCTGCACACCAGAACGGGCCGACGCGGCTCGCGATCAGATTGCTGCGGAATTTTCGCTGTGGTTGTTTAACAAGGCTAATCAGGGCGATAGCGCGAACAGTTGTTATTTTGAGTTGTATATTGGCGAGGCGTTGATGGATATCTCTGACCCGCTGGCAGCACACGTCTTTGCGCGCCTCCTAGCGATTATCCGCGCTGGCTAACCATTCCATCACGGCACTGCGGTCGCCGCGAAATACCACCCGCTCTTTGCGCTTTTCGAGCTGATAAATATACATGGGATCGTAATAATCTTGAGTGAGCGCCGTGAGCCAATCGCGGTGACTGGCAAACTTGTCCTCTGCTTGCCGTGCAATAGCGGCTTCCATTAAGGCCAAAATTTCCTTCGTTCTCTGTCCGCCAAGACGTTTTTGCACACGCATAAGGCTGTCGATTAAGTACTGCGCAAACGCGTGCTCGGCCCTTTCAGAGCCCTCGGCTATTTCAGAGCCTTCGCCGCTCGCGCTGTAAAAAGCCAGTGTCTGCTGATGGCGCTCGACCACATACTCTTGCCAAAGCTTTTCAATGCGCTCTGCGAACGGGACTTCAATCACCACGCGCGGACTCTGTGCCATTTTATCGGCTAAACAGGGAGGCAAGTGGCGCCCACCAATACTGCGACTTTCGTCCTCAAGTACCACTGTTCGATGGGGTGTTGGGCTTCGACGCGAAGAAGATCGATGGCAACTCTATTTTCGAAATCAATTTGTGCGGGCTGGCCGTCGAGAGGACGTCCAAAACTTGAGCCCTTGTGGTTTGCCGCGCCCTCAAGATCGACCGCATTGGGCAGCTGACGAATAATGTCGGTTTTGCTGGTGCCGGTCATGCCGGAGAGAATCAGTAATTGGCCCTGAGTGCAGAAGTCATTGATATAGTTCAATAAAAATCCGCGCAGCGACTTAAAACCGCCCTCAACCTTTGGGCAGATGATGCCTGCGTCAGCCAACCAGTCCTGACTAAGTTGAGAGCGCAACCCGCCGCGGGCGCAATAGAGTACCGCCGAGGGATTTTCTGCCATAAACGCGCGCCACGCATCAATGCGCTGATCTTTAAGTGCACCCGTCACTAAGCTGTGGCCCAGTTTTATCGCCGCGGCTTGCCCCTGCTCTTTGTAGCAAATACCGACACGGTGGCGCTCATCATTGCTCATCAAGGGCAAGTTGACCGCACTAGGCAGCGCGCCCGAGGCAAACTCAATGGGTGCGCGCACATCAATCATCGGAGTGTCTGCGATCAGCAGTTCCCGATAGTGGTTGACCAATGGCAGTGGTGGCCGATTCAACGGATGACCTCAATGGTGGGAGGCTGGTCTGAGTGATAGAGCTCGCCAATAGGCTTGTGATAACAGCCCGCAGCAAGCAACAACTGACTCACTCGATCAATGCTGTCTGGATTCACTGCAATTAATAGTCCGCCACTGGTTTGCGGATCGCAGAGTAAGGCTTCACTTACGCTGTCAGTGCCGGAAACAGAATGACTAATACTTTCCCAATTACGCTTGCTACCGCCGGGCACGCAACCTTGAGCGAGGTAATCGAGCACGGCATCATCCAATAATGGCACTGCCTGTGCGTTCAGTTTGGCCGAGAGGTTGCTGCCTTGGCACACTTCCAGCAGATGCCCCAGCAAGCCGAAGCCGGTGACGTCAGTCATTGCGGAAACGCCTTTTACGGCGCCCAGTTCAGCGCCAACACTATTCATTTTCATCATGCTTTCAACCGCCAACCGGCTGTGTTCTGGGCGCAACTTGCCCTGTTTTTCTGCCGTGGTCAGAATGCCCACACCAATGGGCTTGGTCAGAAAGAGCTGGTCGCCGGCCTCTGCCGTGCTGTTTTGTTTTAGCTGACTAAGGGCAACGCGACCAGTGACGGCGAGCCCAAAAATGGGTTCCGGCGAGTCGATGGAGTGGCCTCCCGCCAAACTAATCCCCGCATCGCGACAGGCGTGACGACCGCCCTCAATCACCTGCTTGGCCACCGCTGCCGGCAGGCTGTTAATGGGCCAGCCGAGTATGGCAATGGCCATCATAGGCGTACCGCCCATGGCATAAATATCGCTGATCGCATTAGTGGCAGCGACGCGGCCAAACTCGAAGGCGTCGTCGACGATTGGCATAAAAAAATCTGTGGTGCTAATAACACCTGTGCCATCGCCGAGGTCATAGACCGCGGCGTCGTCTTTGGTGTCGTTGCCCACCAAAAGCTTGGGGTCATCGGGGGCAATAAAGTCGGTTTGCAAAAAGGTTTCCAGCACGCTGGGCGCTATCTTGCAGCCGCAGCCAGCACCGTGGCTGTATTGTGTGAGGCGGATTTTAGTCTCTGACATAGTGGATTCGCGGAGTGGTTTTGTAAGCGCGTAGGGTACTTGTTTTGCGGCGCTTATGTAAGGCTGCGACAGCGCGCAGACGCAGTGAATTAATCCCTGCGCAAGATGGCCCACTAATCCCTTTTGTGCACCCGCGTGGCGGTTATTTCTATTTTGTGTCAGCCCCTTAGTGTGTAGAATGCGAGGTTACGAATTGTGGCCACCCTTTGGGCCGCAGCGATGCACCAAACAGACATAGAATCATGACTTATGCGGCTTAAATCGATAAAACTTGCAGGATTTAAATCCTTCGTTGATCCGACTACCGTCAATTTCCCGAGCAACCTCTGCGCCGTTGTCGGCCCCAATGGCTGTGGCAAGTCGAATATTATCGATGCCGTGCGTTGGGTCATGGGTGAAAGCTCCGCCAAGAATTTGCGCGGCGAGTCTATGTCCGACGTTATCTTTAACGGTTCTGGTGGTCGCAAACCTGTTGGCCAAGCATCCATCGAGCTGATTTTCGACAACTCAGAAGGCCGCATTGTCGGTGAATACGCCGCCTACGCTGAGATTGGCATCAAGCGCAAAGTGACTCGAGACGGTCAGTCGAACTACTATCTCAATGGCAGCAAATGCCGCCGCCGTGACATTACCGATATCTTTTTGGGCACAGGCCTTGGGCCGCGCAGTTACGCGATTATTGAACAGGGCATGATTTCCCGGCTGATCGAAGCGCGTCCCGATGAACTGCGAATTTATATTGAAGAAGCTGCGGGCATCTCTAAATACAAAGAGCGTCGCCGCGAGACCGAGAGTCGCATGGTTCGCACCATGGAAAATTTGGAGCGACTGACGGATATTCGCGATGAGCTCGGCCGTCAGCTGAGTCGCCTTGAGCGTCAGGCCAAGTCAGCAGAAAAATACACTGAGTACAAAAAAGAAGAGCGGCAAATATCCGCAGAACTGCTGGCCCTCAAGTGGCGCGGTTACAACGCCTCTGCCGTAGAGCAAAAACAGATCATCAACGCTCTAGAGATCGAGCAGGAAAAAGTTCAGGCTCGACGCAGCGGCTGTGATACCGCGATCGAAAAACTGCGCAGTCAAGCGACGGATTTCGGCGATGCCTTCAACGAAGTGCAGGCGCGTTTTTACAAAGTGGGTGGTGATGTTGCGCGAATTGAACAGGCCATCGAACACGCCCAGCAGCGCGCCTCTGAGCTGCACAAAGATCTTGAACAGACCGAGCGCAACTTCACTGAAGCCGAGCAGCACTTAAACAGCGACCTTGCAAAAGCCAACGGCTGGCAAGCAGAGTTTAACGAGCTGACCCCCGCGCTTGAGAAAGCCATTGAAGCAGAGAAGATCTCCGCAGAGGCCCTGCAGGCTGCCGAGCAGTCCATGCAGCAGTGGCAGCAGTCGTGGGACGAATTCAACCAGCAGTCGGCAGCGCCGCGCCAGCAGGCCGAAGTCCAGCAGTCGCGCATTCAGCATCTCGAGCAGTTGATGCGACGGTTGGGCGAGCGTCAACAAAATCTGACCGCAGAAGCCTCTAGCTTTCAAGCCAGTCCCGCTGAAGAAGAGATGGCGTCGATACAAGATCAGCTCAATGATGCCGAGCTCTCACGCAAAACAATTGAGGCGCAGCGCCTCGAAAACAGTCAAGAAATTGATGCCGCGCGCAGCAGCGAAAAGCAGCTGGGCAGTGCGCTTGATCAAGCCCGCAGTCGTCTGCAAACCCTCCAGGGCCGACGCGCTTCGCTGGAAGCCCTGCAGCAGGCAGCCATGGGTGATGGCAACGAGAAAAAATGGCTCGATGCAAAAGGTCTTGGCAAAAACCCCCGCCTCGCGGATTTTGTTCAGCCCGCGGAAGGCTGGGACATTGCGGCCGAAACCGTGCTGGGCAGCTATTTGCAAGCTGTTAGCGTGGATGATGTGGCAGCCAATATTGGTTTGATCGACGACTTCAAAAAAGGCGAGCTGCTGCTGATTGGCAAAGCCACCAGTGCCGCTAACGTCAGCGCTAAAAAAGGTCGTCTACTTAGTGAATTTGTCAGTGGTGATGCCGTACAGGGCTTGATAAGCCATGTTTATGCTGCCGAAAGCCTCGCCGACGCGCTGGCCCTGCAGCCACAGCTGTCAGCGACAGAGTCAGTGGTGACCCGCGAGGGTATTTGGCTTGGCAACAACTGGTTGCGTGTCGCTCGCGACAAAGATGCCACTGCCGGCGTGCTCAAGCGCAAGCAAGAGCTTGAAGTGATCGGTCGCGATAAGCAGCAGGCTGAACAGCAGGTCGCCGAACTGACCGAGCGGCGTCAAGCCAACGAACAGCAGCTGCGTGCACTTGAAGCGCAGCGTCAGGAAATAGCGTCAAAGGTTGCCCGTCAGCAGAGTATCTATGCGGATTTGCGATCAAAGTTAAGCGCATTCCAAGTGCAGATAGAACAGTTAAAAGCGCGCAAAGAGCGTGCGGAAAAAGAGTTGTCCGACGTCCAGCAGCAACACGCCACTGAGCAGGAAAACCTCGCTGCAGCGCGCGAGATATTGCAGCAGTCGATTGAAAAGATGGAAGCGGATACCCAGCGCCGGGAGCAGTTGGTAGCGCAGCGCGACAAACAGCGCGAGCAGTTAGACACCTGCCGCCGACGCGCCAGCCAAGACCGCGATCTCCGTCAAAGTCTCGCCGTTCGCGAGGGGTCGCTGACCACGCAGTTGAAATCAATTCGCGACGGCATTGAGCGCCTAACGGTGCAAGTGGCGCGCTTGCAAGAGCGCCGTGAACAGTTGCGTGAAGCATTCAATATTAAAGACGATCCATCTGAAAACTATCAGCAAGAACTCGCTGAAAAGCTTGAGTTAAGACTGGCCATTGAGGCGGAAATGAACGCCTCTAAAGCAGCGCTAGATGACGTTGATCATCAGATGCGCGAGCAGGAAAAACTGCGTTCCGAGCTTGAAGAAGAGCTGCAGGTGGTGCGCGCCAAACTTGAGGCAAAGCGTATTGCAGCGTCCGAAATCAAGACGTTAAGCCGCACCATCGAGGAGCAAATTGCCGAAAAACAGGCAGATCTTCACGCCCTGTTGGAAAATCTTGCAGACGACGCCGAATTGTTGGATTGGGAAGAGCAGTTGCAGATGATGGCCAATCGTATTTCACGACTAG
>ERZ888423.3021-NODE-3021-length-11613-cov-5.084444_pt1 | contig 11613 bp, 9 predicted proteins | sample MGYA00520523_ERZ888423 | MGnify/ENA primary metagenome ERZ888423 (study PRJEB32303, sample SAMEA104408611) | aquatic metagenome | biome: Brackish water; feature: Pelagic; material: water | place: Baltic Sea | collected 2014-06-08T10:24:00 | depth 30,27 m ...
AAATAGCACGAACGCATCGTATCCCTTGATTTCGAAACTTCTCGCTAATACACAATATAAACGCATGTATTTGGCCCATATCAAAACGATGTTATTGGAGAATTTCGCTAACACAATCAATATTTTACTTGGGGACAAACAATGCAAACGACCATCGACGCCGCAGTTCAAGCGGATGGAAATAAATTTTATACCTATGCCGATTTCACATCAAATTTAACTACAGATATTGGTGGTGGTGGTCCTGGTCCAGGTGGAGCTTCAACTCCAGGGATTACGAACCTAATGAATGGTCGTTCGACATATCTTTTGGGACTAGGTGATTTTACACAAACGGAACCAACAATTGCAAACATTACCGTTTCAAACACAACGCCAACCTTGAATGACGTTTTAAATTTCACAGCGACGATCGCCAATGAAAATGCCGTTTATTTTGGTTATAGAACAGCTGATTACGCACCTTTTGTTCGTATTCCAATGTTCGATGACGGTGCTCACAACGATGGTGCTGCCGGAGATGGAGTATATGGTGTGAGTGCAACAATGACAACTACGTTTTTACAATACTACATATATGCCGAGAATACTGGAATTGGGAAGTTTTCACCTGTTCGAGCGGAATATGAATATTACACCGTTGAAATCACACCACCGCCAGCTGGCAATGTGGTTATCAATGAATTGTTGGCATCAAACGATATAACCCAAGCTGATCAAGACGGTGAGTTCGACGACTGGATTGAATTGTACAACAACACAAGTTCGGCGATTGATATTTCAGGTTATTATTTATCCGACGACCCTACTAATTTGACGATATTCCAATTTCCTTCGGGGACTTCAATTGCCGCAAATGGTTACTTGATTGTTTGGGCAGATGGTGATCTTACGCAAGCTGGTTTACATACCGATTTCAAACTGTCTGCTTCAGGTGAAACTTTGTTTTTAAGTGATGCAGGAAACACGATCGTTGATCAAATTACCTTCGGTGCTCAAACTACAGATATTTCCTACGGAAGATACGTGAATGGAACAGGAGGATTTATTGATATGACGCCAACATATGCCTCTCAAAATTCGAACTTGTTAGGTTTGGAAGATGCGCAAAAAGAAGAAATAAAAGTGCTTGTTTATCCCAATCCTTCTACTGGAATATTCACGTATGAAATTAGCGACGCTAACTCAGATCTGACGATGATGGTTTTTGATATGATGGGAAATCAGTTGATTACTTTAGAAAACAACTCTAAAGGAACGATTGATTTATCGGATTTTTCAAATGGAATATATTTGGTGAAAATCCAGTCAGATTCAGCGGGTAAAACACTGCGTTTGGTGAAGAATTAAAGAGAAATAAATTTTATGTAAAACTGCTGTATCTTTTTAATATAGCCGTTTTTGGTTGAATGAAAAATTGAATATTATTTCAAAACATTCAATTCAGAGCCTTCGATTTCCTGACTCAAAGCAGTTCTCTCCGCAGACAAATCCTTCAAATCTTCTAGCTTAATTCCTCCTTTACGTTTCCAAACAATAAATGAGCCATTGAACAAAATCATGGCCAAAAAGAAAACACCAATTAGACAGTAATACAAAAACGCCAACCACCAACTTGGATAAATGAAATAATAGAACAAAAAGATTGTGGGAATATTTATAACGCCCATGCCAATCGTTCCAAGAAGTAATTTTACAGAACCATAAAATACCTCTCGTTTGAACGATTTTTCAACGAAGCTTTTGACCAGTTTGTATATTGGCCAACAATGGATTAACCCCAAAAACGCCATTGTTGAAAGAAGAATCATTTTTAAAAGGTTATTCGAACGACTAAATCTACCTTTCTCCTGAAACTCTATTACATCACTATCTTCAATCTTTTTCGCTTTTAATTTGGAATTATATTCTGTTAATCGCTCTCGAAGATTGGCAAATTCACTCCTAATTTTTTCAGCATTCGCATTGAAATAATATGCCAGTTTCTGAGAATTTCTCCACCGAGTTTCCAATGAAATAGAACGATCGCTTGAAGTGGGGTGCATTCCTTGACGCGTAATTTGTTGAACCATTTCGTGAAAAGGAGCGTCCGCAGCAATTTGAACATGTGTAATCTGTTCTTGAATGCGTTTTTCAATTTCTTTAGTCAAATCCATTATCACCTTGTTCGGATTCGATTCATAATCTGCGCGATAATCATTGAGACAAATTTTGTCCGAAGTAGAAACCAAACAATCGCTGCGCATAAGGTTAGGTTCTGTATAATTTGCACCAACTCCAGCGATATAAATTTTCTTTTTCCAATTGTATTTTTCGAGTGCGTGAAATCCAATTCGAACGGCACCTTTTTTAAGCGGTTTCAATCGACGAATGAAAACATCGTCCGTAAACCCTTCGCCGAACACCAATAAATTGCGACCGTAGTTCAAGATTTTTGCACAAGTATCAAATACTTGTTCGTTTTTCTTTCTGGTATCAAGACCATCATGTTCACGAAATATAGGCAGCATATGCGACGCCCAAAGAATTGGTTTCATCAAGGTGGTAAACACATCTGACCGAGTCATGAAAAAGACAATAGGTCTTTGCAATGAGGCCACTGCCAATGGATCCATAAAGGAAGCACAATGATTAGAAATATAGATTGTGCGTCCAAAAAATTCTTTTGAACTGTTGTGAGTCCTCACTTTTCGGAAATATACCCAAAACGAATATTTCAAAACGAAGAATAATATAAAATAGAGAAAGCGCATAATTAGCCGACAGTTTGAGACAAAAATAATGATTTCGCCCAATGATAGTTAACGAAGTCGATAATGTATGTTTACATAATCATGGTTAAAACTTTTGAACGTTCACTATTCAATGTAAAAAGATTGTATTTACCTTCGTGCAAACAATCTGTTGATAATGAAAAGAATTGGAATTTTTTGTGGTGGTTTTTCGTCCGAATTTGATATATCGATAGCGAGCGCAAAAACTATTTTAGCCAGCATACCGAAAATCTATGATGCTTTTTTGATTGTAGTGCGAAGAGGAGATTGGCGAGTGGTATATAAAGGTGAGGAATGTCCACTGGATTTAAACGACGTCACTTTTACCTACAAAGGTGAGAAATTGGATTTGGATTACGGATTAGTGTACATACACGGAAATCCTGGTGAGAATGGAAAAATTCAAGCCTTTCTTGAAATGAAACAAATTCCATGCATCAATTCTGGAGCTTTGGCCTCAGAACTTTCTTTCGATAAATGGTTTTGTAACCAGTTTTTGCGCGGATTCAACGTGAATGTTGCAAAATCTGTGTTACTGCACGCCCATAAGATAGTACCTGTGGAGCAAATTGTTGAGAAATTAGGATTGCCTGTTTTCGTTAAACCTTCAGATAGCGGTTCCAGTTTTGGAATAACGAAAGTGAAATCCTTAGAAGAACTTCCGAAGGCAATTGATGCTGCTTTTCAAGAAGGTAAAACCGTTGTCGTTGAATCCAATTTAAGCGGCACCGAAGTTACTTGTGCGGCCTATCGAGGAGATGGTGGTGTAAAAGCATTGCCCGTTACCGAAATAGTTGCTGAAGGTGAATTTTTTGATTACCAAGCAAAATACGAAGGCAAATCTCAAGAAATAACACCCGCAAGAATCTCAGAAGACATGACCAAAAAAGTCCAGGATTTAACAATTTCAATATATAAAATATTGAGATTGCGTTCCGTTGCACGAGTCGATTTTATGATTGTCAAAAACATCCCGCATGTCATAGAGGTGAATACGACGCCTGGTTTTTCTTCCGCATCGCTCGTGCCTCAAATGATCAAGGTACAAGGCATTACAAACGAAGATTTTTGGTCAGAAATTATTGCAATCGAAACGGCTTAATAATTCGCCATCGCATTGAATAATTTTTCCATTTGGTCAACCGTTACCGAGTTAGAACAATCGTAATTGTTCACCGTCATGGAAAAACACAATTCTTTTCCGCTTTTCGATTTCACATATCCAGCGTATGATTTTATGCGATTCATGGTACCGCTCTTTGCAAAAACTCGTCCATCGGCTGCTTGACCTTTACATACCTTGCGTAGTGTTCCAGATTGACCTGCAGTAGGCAAAGTCGATTTAAATACATCATATTTTTCGCTTCCGGCCATGTATTTAAGCAATAGCGTAAACTGGTTGCTGCTGATCGCATTTGTGCGCGACAAGCCACTGCCATCATGCAAATACAAGTGTTTTAAATCTAATTTCTCTTTCCAGTAATCGGTAATAAAATCTAATCCGTTTGAGGTAGATCCCTCGCCTTTTTTCTCATAACCGATGAGGCATACCAATTGCTCGGCGAAAATATTTACGCTTCTCATGTTGGTGTGAAAAGCAATTTCTTCTATTGTTTTTCCTTCCCAAGATTTGATTAAAGTCATGGACGAGTATGGTTTTAGATCAGTATTGGTCATCTGTAAATTGCGCCCGTATTCGTAACCATCCGAAACTTTAATTCCGTTGGCCATTATTGCATCATACAGTTTTTTCGAAAGGAGTCTTTCAGGATCAGGCACGGTGCCTTTCACCATGAATGAACTTCTGTTGTAAGGCAAACTTCCAGAGGCGTATAGATCGAGAGAATAAGGTGCGCCATAAATCAAACTATTATCGCCACTCACATTTTGACCTTTAATATTGTTCAAAAGACGAAGTCCATCTATTTCGGGAACCGTGCGCACCAATGTCGATGGTTTACCAATGTTTGATGTTTTGAAATAGTATTGTAAAATATTGTCGTTAATGATAACCGCCGAAGGTCCAGCTCCATAATAATTTCCCATATCGCCCCAAGTCCAACCTTCCGGACAACCTTGGTAACCGAAAGCGGACCCATCTACTATAACTTTTCCAGTAATTTCTTTGATTCCAGCAAGTTTCATGTCTTGCACCCAGCCTTTTAAATACTGATCTTCAGCACCGTCGTCATTGAAATATTTACTACCCAAGGTTGGGTCTCCTAAGGCACGTAGATAAAGGTTTCCTTCTAGCACACCACTTGCATTTATTTTACCATCCGTATATAATTCTGTTTTTGGTGTGTACTTTTCTCCCAATATTTCAAAGGCCGAAGCGGTTGAAAAAAGTTTCGCAATACTAGCCGGTGGTAAGGCTAAATCGCTGTTATGTGAAGCGATTATAGAACCATCGGCCAAATCTCGAACAGTAACGGTTACACCTGCATTTTTAAATGCCCAATAGTTGGCAAAAGAGGTAACGGCAGTTTGAACAGAAGTTTGCCCAAACATTACAATTGGGGTAACAAAAAGGAGTAAAAAGAAGATTTTTTTCATGTCTTAGTATTAATCAGAGTAAATATATCCAAGATTTATGCCGAATTGGCCAGTTCGGCTAATCTTTACGTTCAATTAACAAGATTGTTCCAAATTAACAGGCCGATTAAAGAATATTTACCCCTGTTTGCTGGAAATTCGTATTTCGAGAAAATAGATGACAAAAATCCTACGGGTACAGCAATTATGGAAGTCATTATTTTATAAACACGCCAAAGAAAAAACATTTTTAAGTCGTATCTTTGGAAAATGGATTTCATAAATTGTGACATCAAAGGGTTGAAAATAATAGAACCCACTGTTTTCGGAGATGTCCGAGGATATTTCTTTGAAAGCTTCAACCAATCTGAATTTGAAAAATCGATAGGTAAAAAAGTAAGTTTTTGCCAAGACAATCAAAGTCTATCTAACACAGGCGTCGTTCGTGGTTTACATTTTCAAAATCCCCCTCATGCGCAAGGCAAATTGGTTCGCGTGATACAAGGAAGTGTCTTAGACGTGGCGTTAGACATTCGAAAAGAATCTCCAACTTTCGGTCAATTTCATGTAATTCTACTATCTGCAGAAAACAAAAAACAGTTTTGGATACCAGAAGGATTTGCACATGGATTTTCAACTCTTGAGGACAACACAATTTTTCAGTACAAATGCACAAATTATTATCACCCCTCTTCAGAAAGTTCCTTACTTTGGTGCGATAATCAGTTGAACATTGATTGGCTGGTGAAAGACGCAATTATCTCTGCTAAGGATCAATCGGGCGTTAAATGGGAGGATTTTATTACACCTTTTTAAACCACCATTTTTTATATTCTTCTTGTACTCGTTGTTAGTTTATCCATTGGTATTCTTACAAACTCTTAGGTCATTAATTTTGCCAAAACTTTGGGCATCAGAAACAAAAATGACGCCAATGTGCGCCGGAGTAATGAATCTAAACCTTCTCTTGGTGGCATAAGCATGTATTTTGTCTTCGCTCCTCTATTTACAGACGATTTACTTTCAATCCAAACAGATTTTATAGGCTTGGTAGCTCTACTTCCCTAGCTTTTGCTATGAGAATCTCCAATGATGCCTAAGATACAAAACCGATGTTGAAGCTGGCGGCACAAATTGCCTGTGGATTTATTTTTGCCTTTTCGAGAAATCAAATCACACTTCTTTCATCTGATATCGCCAATATTATTCTTACTGTAGTCTGGGTGGTTACTTTAATGAATTCCCTCAATATGCTTGACAATATGGATGGAATAAACGGGACAGTTACCTTATTTGTAATATTACCTTGTCTTGACATGGATAACGAAGGGTTGTTTTTTAAGTATTTGGTCCTTATTGATGGTGGTGTGCGTAGGAGCAATCATTGCTTTCTTAAAGTTCAATGTGCATCCATCAAAAATGTTCATGGGTGACGGGGGCAGTCAATTTGCAGGTCTAATCATTGCCTTTTTTACCATTAAAGTTTTACTTTCAGGTTAATTGTTTATCGACGATAGTGCGATGTTGGGTCCTGTTATTGCATTAATAATACTGACACCCGTTGCGGCAGATACCTTAACCGTGGTGATCAACCGCTTGAAAAAAGGTCAATCTCCAATGGCGGGAGGAAAAGACCATACAATCCATCATTTGGTTTATTCCGGAAAATCAGAGAAACAAGGGTAGTACGTTTTTCTTTTCTTAAGTGCCGTGTCAGTGCCTGTTGCGGTGGCCTTAATATAGTTTGCCGTAGATAATCAATACCTTGTTATTGGTATTTGTCTTACCTATTTCGCTGCTATTTTTGGCTATTTGTATCGCAATAAAATCGAGTATAAACAGTAGGGGAGTTTTCCCTATGAAATACTAACTTTACCAGACACAATATTGCCATGAGATTATTTCTTTCTAAAATCTTAATTTTTATTTCTGTTTTTTTTCTGTCATGCGAGGCGGAAGGGCAAAAACAAGAAGAGTCAAAATCGGAATCAAGGGTGGAGCATTTTCAAATGCCGAAATTGCCTGATTCTATAGTTTTTGCCGGTGAACTAATCGATTTTACGGATTGGGATTTGAAAGAACGATTAGACAAAGAATTGCATGCTATTGTTTACTATCATAATTTGATCATCCCTTATTTGAAAAGATCTACTCGTTTTTTACCCGAGCTAGAACGATTGATGAAAGAGAACAATTTACCCGATGATTTTAAGTATTTGGCCATTATCGAATCTGGTTTAGAAAATGTGACAAGTCCTTCTGGAGCGCAAGGTTTTTGGCAATTTTTGCCTGGCACTGCTAGCGAATACGGTATGACAATAAGTGAGTATATCGATGAAAGAAACGACTTGGCGAAAAGTACTCCAGCTGCGGCAAAATATATAATTGATGCGAAAGACTCCATGGGAAGTTGGGTAGATGCGGCAGCTTCATACAATAGAGGTGTGTCCGGATTGAAAAAGGATAAAAAGTGGCAAGAAGCAGAAAGTTATTTTGACACCTACATGAACAATGAAACAGGTCGTTATGTTTTTAGAATATTGGCCATGAAATTGATATTTGAGGACCCCATGAAATATGGATACGATCTGAGTACAATTCAACAATACGAACCCTTCGAAACGAAGTCAAAACTTGTGGAAGAGGGAATTCCAGACGTCGCTCAGTGGTCAAAGGGAAAAGGCTACAATTATAAAATCGTTAGAAAATTGAATCCATGGATTATCGGAAATCGACTGCCAAATCGAACAGGTGGATATACTATTTTATTGCCAGCAAACGACGAACATTTCAGCAATTACAAGGATTAAAATGATTGACAAAAAACCGACGCTTCGAGTTTACGGAGCCAAAGAGCATAATTTAAAAAACGTTGATCTAGAAATTCCGAGAAACAAACTTGTCGTTTTTACAGGGTTGAGTGGTAGCGGAAAGTCATCTTTGGCTTTCGACACTATATTTGCCGAAGGTCAACGTCGTTATATCGAAACTTTTTCTTCGTATGCACGCCAGTTTTTGGGCGGATTAGAAAGACCCGATGTCGATAAGATAGAAGGTTTAAGTCCTGTAATTGCCATCGAACAAAAAACCATTTCCCGAAGTCCTCGATCTACGGTTGGTACGATTACTGAGATATACGACTTCCTACGTTTGTTATACGCTAGAGTTGGCGAAGCCCATTCTTACAATACTGGCGAAAAAATGGTCAAATATTCTGATGATCAAATTGTCGATTTAATTATCGAGCAATATCATGGAAAAAAAGCAGCTTTTTTGGCTCCAAAGATCAAAGGGAGAAAAGGACATTACAGAGAATTATTCGACCAATTGATTAAGATGGGTTTTACCAAAGTTCGTGTGGACGGTGAAATGATTCCGCTAGAAAAAGGGATGCGTTTGGACAGATACAAAGTGCACGACATTGAAATGGTGGTGGACAGAATGCCAATCGACAAAAAAGACAGAAAACGCATTTATGACTCTGTTTTAACCACCATGAAACATGGCGGAAAAGCGATGATGGTGTTGGATCTAGACACTAATGATGTTCGCCATTTTAGCCGGACTTTGATGTGTCCAAGCACAGGAATTTCCTATCCAGAACCTGAACCTAGTTTGTTCTCTTTCAATTCACCTTACGGAGCATGTCCAACGTGCAGTGGACTAGGTGAGGTGGCCGAAGCTGATTTAGAAAAAATTATTCCTGATCCGTCAAAATCTATTAAAAAAGGCGGAATAGAGCCTCTTGGGGAATACAAACGCACGTGGATTTTCGATAAAATCGAAAACGTTCTGCGAGCCGAAGATTATTCGATTACAACCCCACTTTCTGAAATTCCTGAAGAAGTAATCAATTTGCTTCTGTATGGAAACGACGGAATTGAGCGTTCCAAAAAGACAACATTTGTTCCCTTCGAAGGAATCGTAAACTTTATGTCGCGACATGCTGAAGATAGCTCGGCTGGCATTCAACGTTGGGCGCGCAGTTTCATGAACAAGGTAACGTGTGATACATGCGAAGGATCTCGATTGAAAAAGGAGTCGCTTCATTTTAAAATTAACGACAAGCATATTGGCGAACTTGGCGCCATGGATTTGAGCGAATTGTCAGAATTTTTCCTAGAAGTTCCAGAAAAACTAAACAAAGATCAGATGATGATTGGAACAGAGATTTTGAAGGAAATCAATTCCCGATTAAAATTTATTCTCGAAGTAGGACTCAATTATTTGACTTTGCATCGTTCTTCAAAAACCCTTTCAGGAGGCGAAGCACAGCGCATTCGGTTGGCCAATCAAATTGGTTCCGAATTGATGAATGTGCTCTACGTCTTGGATGAACCAAGTATCGGTTTGCACCAACGAGATAATTCACGGTTGATAAATTCTTTGCTCAGTTTAAGAGATGCGGGAAATTCTGTAATTGTTGTTGAACACGACAAAGAAATCATGGAGAAAGCCGATTTCATTGTTGACATTGGTCCAGGTGCGGGAAAACACGGTGGTCAAATCGTTACCGCTGCGACCTACGATGAATTGATTTCCAATGACTCCATGACCACGAAATACCTGAAAGGCGAAGTCAAAATCGAAGTTCCAAAAACCAGACGCAAAGGAAATGGCAAAAAAATGTCTTTGCTTGGAGCAACAGGCCACAACCTTCAAAATGTAGATTTGTATATCCCATTGGGAACATTTACTTGCGTCACGGGTGTTTCAGGTAGCGGAAAATCATCCCTGGTAAATCAGACGCTTTATCCCATTTTAGTGGCTGAAATTTACAACGGAGTGAAGAAACCATTGCCGTACAAGAAAATAAAAGGAATAGAAAACATAGACAAAATCATTGAGATCGATCAAAGTCCAATCGGGCGAACCCCTCGCTCAAACCCAGCAACATACACAAAAGTTTTTGACGAAATCAGAAGTTTGTTCGCCAGCTTGCCCGAAGCACAAATTCGTGGTTACAAAGCCGGCCGATTCTCTTTTAATGTGAAAGGTGGTCGTTGCGAAACTTGCCGTGGTGGAGGTTTGAAAGTTGTCGAAATGAATTTCCTTCCCGACGTTTATGTTGAGTGTGAAACCTGCAATGGGAAACGCTACAACGATGAAACATTAGAAGTCCGTTACAGAGGTAAATCCATTTCCGATGTTTTATCAATGACGATTGAAGAAGGAGCAAAATTCTTTGTGAAAATTCCGAAAATTAGACGGGTTTTGGAAACCTTGAATTCTGTTGGTTTAGGATATGTTCAACTCGGACAATCGTCCACAACACTCTCAGGTGGTGAAGCACAAAGGGTTAAGTTATCTTCAGAATTATCGAAAAGAAGCACAGGAAATACGATGTATATTCTTGATGAACCATCAACAGGTTTGCATTTTGAGGACATTCGCGTACTTTTGCAAGTGCTGCAACGTTTGGCGGATGAAGGAAATACAGTTCTCGTTATTGAACACAATTTAGACATCATCAAAGTGGCAGATCACATCATCGATATTGGTCCTGAGGGCGGAAAAGGTGGTGGAAAAATTATTGCGGAAGGTACTCCAGAACAGATTGTCAAAAAATTTGAGAAAGTTTCGCATACGGCGAGGTATTTGAAGCAGGAATTGAAGTGATTAACACGCTATATCCATGGAATAGAAAAGGTCCTATTCATACTATTCATTGGGTTTTTTATGGGCTCATTTGCTCAGGAAACGGCAGAATCAAACAAGGAACTATTTGAACTTTGAATGAAATCTTCGTAATTATTGTTTTTCATATTTTTCTTATCTTTACGATTATCAGCATCTTAACAAAAGAGCTACAAAACAAAACAGATGAAAACTATTCGAATCCGATACACGATTCTGGCGCTGTTGCTCATTTCTATGATTTACGCCTGTAAAAAGGTCGATTTATCCAAAATATCAAGTGACGCTTGGAATCCGAGTTTAGCTGTTCCATTGGCAAAGGGGGAATTTTCCGTTTATGATGTGCTTGAAAAAGACACGGGCGATTTGATTGTAATTGACCAACAAGGCGCTTTGGCTTTGATTTACACTTCAGAGAAAGTTCTTTTAAACGCAGCCGATGTTGCGAGTTTACCCGATCAAAACTTTAATTTCAGTGAATCCGCAAATGGAATAGGGGCGCCAATAGTGCCGTCCTATTCAGGAACGCAAACCTTCAATTATTCGGAAATTATTTCCTTAACAAATCCCTTAGGTGCGGAGTTGTATGATGTAGATTTTAAAAATGGATTGATCACAATTACTACTTCAACGACTTTATTGCACGACGTTAAATACACGTTTTCCT
>ERZ888423.3022-NODE-3022-length-11609-cov-45.035659_pt1 | contig 11609 bp, 8 predicted proteins | sample MGYA00520523_ERZ888423 | MGnify/ENA primary metagenome ERZ888423 (study PRJEB32303, sample SAMEA104408611) | aquatic metagenome | biome: Brackish water; feature: Pelagic; material: water | place: Baltic Sea | collected 2014-06-08T10:24:00 | depth 30,27 m ...
GCAGCAAGCGTATTCGGCAACCCCGAAGCACTAACTAGCGCCTTTGCGGGCATTCAATCTTCAATTAGCACTTCCATGGAAGGAATCACTTCTTCTTTCCAAATGGGCGCTGATTCTTTGGCTAATACTTTACCATCGTGGAGCGATGCGCTCACCACTAAACTTCCCGCTGCGCTAAACACTTCTACAAACAATACTGAAGGTGAAATTCCCGCCTTCCAAGAAAGCCTTGGTAAAGTTGCTTCTGGCATTGGCATTGCGGCAGGAGCCATCATGGGCATTGCTGCAGGCATCAGTCAAATCAAGAAAGGAGGCACCGGCAACACGCTCATGGGCATTGGTTCAATCATGGGCAGTATCGGTGGTGCCATTGGGGGCTTCACGAAGCTTGCAGGAGCCAATGGTGGCGTAGCAGGCGGTGGCTGGAAACCATTCCCCGTTAGTGCCTTTGCAAATGGCGGCATGGTGAAAGGCCCCACGCTTGGTTTAGTTGGCGAAGGCAAATACAACGAAGCCATTGTGCCATTGCCTGATGGTCGTTCTATTCCAGTGCAAATGCGCGGAGGGGGCGGCAGTGGCTCTCGTGACTTGCTTGCCAATCAAGCACAATCTCGCCCCAGCCCGTCAGTATTGTCAATGAGCTTCCAAAGTACAACCATCAATGGCGTAGAATACGTTGACAGGGCGCAGCTTGAAGCAGCAATGGAAGAAACGCGCAGGGCTGCTAGTAGAGAAGGAGCAAACAAGGGCGCTAATCTTGCCATTGACCGTCTCGCCAATTCTCCTTCCTCCCGCCGTCGTGCAGGCATTCGTTAATCATGGCTGAATTCCCTAAAATTAAGCCAACAAGCCGGACGTTCACGCTGGGCAGTTTTCCCACGAAAACTTACCGAGCATTATCAGGAAAGATCACGAGGCGCAACTTTGGCAATAAAGCATTTGGCCATGCCATTGATCTTGGATTTGACAACATTGAAGAGAACATTGTCAAGCTAATTGTGGATCATTACAACGAACAAGACGGACAAACTTTAGGCTTTACCATTCCCTTAGAAATCTTCTCTGGCTTAGATTTGCTTCAATCTTCATTGCGCAGTCCCAGTCAAACGCTTTGGTTTTACGCCGAGGCTCCTTCCATTGCTTCTGTCTATCGCAGTTTAAGTTCTGTGGCGGTAAAGCTAGTGGCAGAAATTTTATGAGCACAATTAGAATTGTTCAATATTTTGACTTGTTGGCCTTCACTAGCGAAAAAGCCGCAAGGCAATTTGCTATCGCTGACGATAATGACACCATCACTGCAGGCGGCAACCCTGGAGAAATCAGGCATCGCTATCAAAACTATTTCGTCAATCAACAAAAGAGACGCGGTAATAGGCGGTTTGACTTTGTCCCCTTTAGAAGCGAAGGCACTGTTTCTAACATTGGCGGCGATAATAACTTAGTGCAAATACTGTTTCCCAATGTAGAGATTGGCATTCGCATGGTGGAACAAGGCAATGGCAATAGACTTAGCCGCCTCACTTTGACCACGGCTTGGTTGAACGAAAACGATGGTGAAATCAAAAGTTATGACGAAAGATTCTTGGGGCTAGGCGCTTCGTTTTCGGAAACCACTATTGAGCTTAGGTTTAGAAGTGCAATGGATAGCGTGGGTGCCACTTTCCCTGGCCGCACTTTGACGCGCAACCTTGTTGGTCCATTACCATTGAGTTCTGACTTGCGTTTACAATAATTGCCATGCTTAATAGCTTGATTGGTTTGGAGTATAAATGGGGTGCCCACCCAAATGATGGCAGCGGCTTCACGGACTGCTTTGCACTAAGCATGGAAGTGCGGCGCAAACTGGGCTTGCATGACTTCTATCCTGAATTTCAATGGGTGTATGACGAATATGAGGAAGAGAAAGTGGCTGGCTCGCAAATCTTAAAATGGGTGTGGGAAAAAGGAGAGCGAATTAAGCAGCCGCGAAAGGGAGCAATATTTCGCGCTCCATCGTTCACTGGTGGCATTGCGCTTGCTTGCGTGGTGGATGATGATAGTGCCATTATGATTGGCCCAGGAAAGAGAGTAATTGCAATGCCTTTCGCTAAAGTGGTTAAAGGACATTTTCATTGGGCGAAATAATGAGCAACGAGCGTAAGTTAATGCCTTATGAGCATCAGCTCGTTGACGCGCTGGGCATTAGCAAGCAGGAATATTTAGACTTCGTTGCGCAACAGCAACTGTATTCCGACCCCAAGGAAGGCAGTATTCTTGACGCTCAAAACAGCTTCGCAGTTGTCGCATTAGTCTTAACAATTGTAGGCACCATCCTGCAAGTGATAGGAGCGTTGCTGATAAAAGAAGACGAAGGCGGCAGAACGCAAACTCGTGATGAAGTGTTTGCGCCACGCTCTGGCTTCAATAGTATACAAAAACTGGCAGATTATGGCGACCCAGTGCATCTTGTTTACACCGACATTAATAGCAACAAGCAAGGTGGCGTAAGAGTTAGCACTTCTTTGTTATGGTCTTCTGTTAAGAGCTTTGGCAGCAGTCAATATGTGCAACTGTTGCTTTTGATTGGCGCTGGAGGGATTGGTGAAATTGATCCTGAGCGTTCAGCCTTTGGTCAAACTCCATTGCGAGATTTGATTGCTCAAAACTATTGGCTTTATTTTCGTCCTAATGGCACAGGGCCTTTGTATCGGCGCAATCTATTGCAAGGCAGCGAATATAAAAACGATCCTGGTACGGACGGTGCAGGAAGTAATGCTATCTATCGCATTGATCCCACCAGGAAAGGAGCAAAAGGCGATGGTTTTAGTCATGCAATTTCACCATCTACGTCTAATGTATTTGGCATATATTCGCCAGTGCCCATTAATGTAATCATCAGAGTTCGGTTTGAAGATGGTGGCAATACGGATGACAATAATCGTATCTACGCACGATTTTCTGCGTCACCTTCTCGTGATTGGACACAAAATAGATTTGGTGCGTCACCTTCTCGTGGTTGGATACAAGGCGAGATTAGTGAAGGGGCAGAATTACTTATCACCCTAGAAGGAACAAACGTTGAATACTCAGGCTTGGCTCAGCAAGAATCGGCAGAGTCCCGGAGGACGTTATCAAACGCCTTTGATAATGCTGGCACCATGAAACTTGGTTCTGCTAAATTTTCAATTACATCGGTTGATAAGGGATCAACTGACGATGGAAATATGACTGTCAAGCTTGTATGTATAGAGCGAGGCAGGGCTCCAAGTGTGCCTTACGACGTTCAGTTGCAATTCACTCCAACATTTTTTACCAAGGCCATTGTCAAAATTGATATTGCCAAGTACGAAACGCTTTCCCCTTGTCATATTATTGATTTTGCCTTGAAATCTCGCGCATGGAGACGCATTAGCGGAAGGCAAGAAACGTACGGAACAGAAAGAATTGCAGGCTATCCAACCACTGAAAACGGAATAAAAAGAAGGTCGGCAATGTTTACCATAAAATATAAACAAAAAAATAACAAAAGCGGATTTAAGCATGTCAAAGGAATTTTTGTGGTGCGACGAGCTGCAGACATTGATAATTTTATATATTTTCGCTTTAACTCAGGGCAGGTGAATCCCGAGCACTGGCAATTTGAAATTGAACCTGTCCATGATACCGTTGCAGAATTTGCAGCCGGAGGGCTAAATGATGCCACCACTGGGTTTCGTTTTTTTTACTTGGAAAATGCAGGGGGCAGTAGCCGCATTGACCTGGAAAATGGAAGTTTTATTCTTTTTACAGGCCAAGTTGCTTACAGCACAAATCAACAACCTCCAAAAAATAGTGGCCCTCGCGACACCAGCGAATGGGATGTGTTTGGAAGCACTTCTGACACGCAGGTTCAGTTCTCTTTTGACCAAGGGCCAGAATTTGTAATCACGGCGGTAACGGAGCAAATTGCCGACGATTTTAGGAACTACAAAGACGCCAATGGGAAGCAACAATTATACAATGATCTTTCCTTGGCGGGATTCAATATGTATTCAGGGCGCAATGTTCAAGACTTGCGCTCTTTGTCAGTGTTTGTCAATGAAGGAAGAAGGTGCAGACTACTTCGCACTTCAGGCACGGTGAACAATATTGGATGGGGACAGCCCGATTACGGTCGTCATTACCTGCCTCCAAACAGAACCATCGGCACTGTTGAAATGGTGCCCGGCACTTCCTATTACATTACTGTTGTAGGCAATTCCAATTGGAGCGTTGCAGGACTGCGCAAAACTCCCGCAGTGGGAGAAGTGTTTATTGCCAAAGCAGCAGTGGCTGGCACTGGACGAGTGAGAGCTGGTGGTTATGCCAATAGGGCTCCTGATATATTTCTTGATACCATTCTCGATGGAAACGATGGCATCGGAAAGTATTCTGGCGATTTATTTGCCATTGATCTTGAGCAACTAGCTAGAAGCAAAAAGTTTTGCGAACGCAATAAGCTATTTATGGATGGTTTGATAGCTGAGCCTGAATCATGGCGCCAGTTCTGGGCTGATAGTGCACCATTTAGCTTGCTTGAACTTGCCAAGATTGACGGCAGGGAAGCGCTCATTCCAGGCGTTCCCTATGACAAAAGCTCTGGCAAAATTGCTAGCAAAGAAACAGGCGTGACTGTTCCCATTGCTGCCTTGTTTAACCAAGGCAACATTCTTGAGGAAAGCTATAAAGAGGAATTCATTGATTACGGCACGAGCACCGAAGATGTTATTGTCACCATCATCTACCGAGACAATGAGCGTGATGGTGCATTCCCAAGAAAGAATAGCGTAGAAATTAAACTAAAGAGCGCCAATGAAGACAGTGCATTAAGGGAAACCATTGATGCCTCTCGATTCGTTACGAACAAAGCACAGGCCATTCTTCTAGGAAAACTTCTCTGCCAAACAAGGCGTCATTCTCGCCGCGCCATTGAATTCAAAACTTTTCCCACTGACAGTTACGTGGGGCCAAGTGCCTACATTTACGTTGAATTGGCGCAGAATCAATGGGACAAAATTTATAGCGGCACCATTGGCAAGGGCGGCGAATTAAACTTGCCCATTGCTGATGCCGTGAAGAATGGTGACTATCAATTTTTGCTGTACAACCCTAATGACCAATCATCTGGCACTTTGTTTAGGCAGAGCGTCAGCGTGGTCAACAATGTTGCAGCCTCGCTAAAAGGGCTTGATGGCCATGTGTTTGTACTCGGCAAAGTGATTAGGAACAAGAGGACATTTCGAGTGACGGAAGTATCAATGGATGAAGAAGGTGAAGTGACTGTTCGCGCAGTTGAACACCCCACTGACGAAGATGGTTATTCTCTGATCACGAAAGGGTTGGCTAGTGATGACAGTGGCTTGTTTAGCATTGACGGGCGAAATGAATAATGGCCTCCGCGCCATTAAGATGCTGCTATCATGAAAGGACAAACTAAGCCGAACAAATGATATACACAGGCAACAATGGGCGCATTTACATTGCGCGGCAATTAGACCGAGGCATTCAAGGTAGTTTCACTCGCGATGTCGTACCGGGAGAAAAGGTGGAATCGAATGAAACCTTTTCCGTATACAATGTGCAGGGCGATGGGCGCGGCGCGGTCGTACGGGTGGCCTCGACGATGGCGTCCAATGCCACCAGTCGCTCGATGGTCTTTGATGTGGTAAGCAGAGGCAATAATTACTCTGCGGGCGATGTTGTCTATTTTGGCCGTGTAAACAACAGGGGCACCCTTGTAAGAATTACTGGCAATTTTAAAATTAGCACCACTGCTACGATCGGCATAGACAATGCAAGGGAGATTTTTAAAGATAAATATCGCATTGCCAAGGTTCGTAGTTGGACGCTCAACAGCAGCAGCGAAGTGGTGGAAACCACCGCATTAGGGGACGCAGTTAAAACATTTTCTCCATCTATCACTTCTGGAGAAGGCAGTGCCACTTTAATGTTTTATGAGGATGACAGTAGCAACAAAGGCGAAAGCGCACAAAAAGACACCTTTGAGCTAGTTGACATCCTCTTTCCCCGTGGCACTCCTCCTCGTGTGGTGCTAAACCTAGCAGTAGACGGAACTGCTACGGGCACTGCTTTAGACGTAGGAAGCGCTGCCATTTGGAAAACCAATTTTCTTTTTAATGCCTATATTACTGGCGCAAGCGTTGGCGTGAACTATGGCGAGGTGGTGACAATTGACACTTCCTTTACTATTGACGGACCATTGCTTGACACTCCATGGAAGCCTGGCGTCACTGCGCTCTGACAAAATAGAGCCATGCTATGACAGTTTTTGCAGGGCATTATGGCAGTGTTGAACTAAAAAGGATTGGCGAAAGCAATATTTTAGGGCTAGAAATTGCAAGGTCAGACTTGTATGTTTCTCGCAAACGCTTTTCGCTGGGCACTTCTAACGGGCTTGATTTGCCTTTTGGCACAATTACCACGGGCGACCGCATTAGGATTAGAACCACTGACAGCAGGGGTCTGCCATTTCGTTTCTATAAAAACGCTGCCAACACTCAATTCATTGACAATCCCGGCGCATCAGTTGGCCCCTTGGAATTCTTTGCCAATGTTGACACGCTTGGCGCCATTCGCATGTATCGCACCTTTGCGGACGCTATTGCTAATCCAGGGGTGCGCTATTTGGCCATTCCATTGGAGCAGTCTGCCGGGGCGGCACCATGGCCCGTGAAAGTAAATTTGTTGCCTGGTAGCTTCAATACGCTTGGACAAGTGACGGGCTTTACGCTTTCCACGGAAAGGGAAACTGTAGACACAACGGCTTTGGGCGGAAAATATCGAGATTTTTCTTCTAGTGCAATTAGTGGCGGCGGCACATTGGATTGTTTGTTTAGTTTCAAAAATGTCATTGGCGAGGAAATTCCTTTAGCCTTGTCTCAGCTCATTCAAAAGGTTGAAGTGGGCAGTCGCTTTGAAGGAAAGTTTTACATCTTGGAGCCTGGCCTTCCGCAGCCACGAGGCTATACGACAAATGAAGGAGTGTTTTATCAAGTGAATGGCATTCTCACTAAATCAGCCATGACAGTGGGAGCAGACCAAATGGCAGAATGCAGCTTTGATTTTGTTACGGCTGGAGAATTTAAGCTGCGAGCAGGAGATAGCCCAGTCGATTTAACAACGGAAAACGATGTTATCATTGGTAAAGAGTCAACGCTAGAAGAACTTGGCGTTCTTGAAGAGGCTGATTAACAATGGCTGTTCGCATTTCTGAACTTGATGAACTGTCAGTTGATCTTTCTCAACTTGATGAACTGCCCATTGTTGACTTAAGTGCTGGTGACACCAAGAAAGTCACTGTTGCCAATTTGTTGAATGTTGGCATTAGTGGCGCACCATCTAGCTTTATTGACTTAGGAAAGCTCAATCAAAGCTCCACGACGAAGCTTGGGGCAGTTGCGCTTGACAACACGGGAGTAGCTTCTGGCACTTATGGCGGTGCAGCCACTGTCGCGCAGTTTATTGTCAATCCTCAAGGCTTAATTACTAGCGCCTCTGGCGTTGCCATTGTCATTGCTGCTAGTAGTGTCACGGACCTAGCCACAGTAGCCACCAGTGGCACCTACGCGAGCCTCTCTGGCCTTCCCACGCTTGGGACACTCTCTTCCCAAGACGCAGGCAGCGTTGTCATCTCAGGAGGCACCATTAGTGGCGTTACGTTCATCAGCGGCAACGTCACCATTTCTGGCGGCACTATTTCTGGCATCACTGATTTAGCGCTGGCTGATGGCGGCACAGGCGCTTCCACAGCGAGTGGTGCCCGCACGAATCTTGGTCTTGCCATTGGCAGCGATGTTCAAGCTTACAGCACCGTTCTTTCGGGAGTAGCCAGTAGCTTTACTGCAGCCGATGAAATTGTCTATGCAAGCGCATCAGGCATCGTAAGCTCCACTCCATTCACTTCTCTGGCTCGCTCCATCGTCTCTGGCTCTACGGCCAGTGGAGTAAGGGCCACGTTGGGTCTTGGCACTGTTGCCGTTCAAGACGCAGGCAGCATCAGTATTAGTGGCGGCACGATCAGCGGCATTGTATTAGTCACGGGTGACGCTACCATTTCTGGCGGCACTATTTCAGGCATCACAGATATTGCAGTTGCAGACGGAGGCACTGGAGCGTCTTCTGCTGCCGATGCTCGAACTAATCTTGGGCTGGTTATTGGCACTGACATTCAGCCTTATAGTGCCGTTCTTTCTGGTATTGCCACTCAGTTTGATCAGTCAGATGAAATTGTCTATGCCAGCGCATCGGGCGTAGTTGCTGGCACTCCATTTACTAGCTTTGCTCGCTCTATTGTTTCCGGCAGTACTGCTAGTGGCGTTAGAAGCACGCTTGGTCTTGGGACCATGGCAGTGCAGGACGCTGGTTCCATTGCCCTTAGTGGTGGAACGATTAGCGGAGTTACTTTCATTGGCGGCAATGTCACTATTTCAGGCGGGACAATTAGTGGCATCACTGATTTAGCCATTGACGATGGAGGAACGGGCGCTTCTACGGCTGCTGATGCTCGCACAAATCTTGGTTTAGTTATTGGCACTAATGTTCAAGCTTATAGCGCAGTGCTTAGTGGCGTTGCTGGGGCCTATGACACAACGGACAATCTTGCCTATGCTTCCGCTTCTGGCATTATTGCAACTACCACGCTTACAAGCTTTGGCCGCACTTTAATTAGTCAAACCGCAGCATCAGGCGTTCGCACTGAACTAGCTCTTGGTTCAATGGCGCTGCAAGATGCAGGCAGCATCGTCATTTCAGGCGGCACCATTTCAGGCATCACTGATCTTGCCATTGCTGATGGTGGTACTGGCGCATCGTCTGCGGCTGATGCTCGCACAAATCTTGGTTTGGTTATTGGCACTGACGTTCAGGCTTATGACGCGGGCCTTGCTTCTATTGCTGGCCTCACCACTTCTGCCGACGAAATTCTCTACCTAACAGGCGCCGACACTTATGCTTCTTCACCATTGCCCTCTTATGCCAGAGACTTTTTGGCAAGTGGCAATAGTGATTCAGACGCTAGGACCGTGTTGGGGCTTGGTGCTCTTGCCACTAAAGCTCTAGTGGAGCCAGGTGACATTGATGCTGGCGCAGTGTCTGGCGCTACTGTTGCAAGCGGCTCTTTAATTTCAGACAACTATGGCGCAGGCAGTGTCCTTGAGGCAGCCATTGGTGCTAGTGCAGTTACTACTAGCAAAATTGTTGATTCAGGCATCACTGCAATTAAGCTTTCTGATAATTCTGCTTCCATCGTTGGTACAGGCGCACCATTAACGGCGGGCGTTTTTATTGGTCAGCAATACTTAGACGGCGTTACAGACTTTGCCTACACTTGGGACGGTGATTCTTGGGAACGTCATTCAGCAATTAGTTCCATTGATTTTGTTGATTCCACGCCCATTGCATTTGCCGTCACTTATCCGGATAATTATTCAGCCACAATTACCACCACTGTAGAAGATCAAACTGCTGCCACTGTTTTTGCTGGTCCCGTTTCTGGCATTGCTACGGCCCCTACGTTTAGAGCCCTTGCTTCTACTGACTTGCCGCTGGCATCTTCTGGCACGGTTGGAGCCGTGCTGCCAGGCGCCGGCCTTGCTGTGGATGGCCTTGGCGCCCTCAACCATGCCAATGCTGCTATTGCCGGCACCTATGCAGGAGCAGTGACGATTGACAGCGAAGGGCATATTGTCACTGCACAGGCCGCCTTAAGTGCTGATGACATTCCAGACCTAGATGCAAGCAAGATCACCTCTGGATCATTCTCTGACTTTTTCCTGGCACCAAATAGCGTCACGGCGGCGCAACTGTCTGACTATGGCATTGCGCAAGTCAGCGAAAGTGCTCCCACCCCTGAATTTGCTGGGCAGTGGTGGATCAATCCTAATGATAGAGCTGCATATATATGGGTGGGAGAAGTTGCGCCTGTGCCCAATGGTTATTGGCTAAACCTTGGCTATGGGTCGCCCACGCAAATTAACTTGCGCTTTGGTGGCACCTATAACGCTTCCGGAAATACTGTTGCAAGTATTAACAGTTATGGCATTGAAGCTGGACTAACCATTGGTCAAGGACTATCATCGCCCAACACCAGCAACAATGGCGTCTATCTCATTGTCACGGCTAGTGGCGCTGGCACCGCTCCTGCCCCGACAGAACCTCTCTCTGTTGGCAACTGGGTGCTGTCCGAAGGCGTTGGCGCCTCTTGGACAAAGGTTAGTCTTTCTAGCGCAGTGGCTGGCGTTAGTGATCAAGACGTGCTTGTGGAGGGCGCTTCTCTTGTGCCCGCTGCTTCTGGCATTGCCTCTCAGGAGGATTTTAATGAAAGCGTATGGCCAAAGGTGCAAATTGCTAATAGCACCACGGCAGGCATTGTACGAGCATCCACGGAAGTAGTAGTGGCATCAGGCACTGGCATTATGAGCATTGGCACTATAGACGATGGCACTTATGCCTAGGAACAATGGGGAAAAATAAATGGCTCATCAGACACAGCGTTTTGTCTACTCAGGAAAGGAAGTGCCCCCTTATGGCGACGAAGGGCAAGTGCTGGTAAAAACTGCAAAGGCTTTTTACTACACGGCATGGGACAACATTGACCACCTTTTGAATTCTTCTAATGGCGTGATAGATGAAGGCGAGTATTATTAGCCTTAGAATGTGACAAAGTTAATGCCGCCTTTTTGGTTCGGCCTCCATTACTATGGCTTCCACTGTTAAGCACCTTCGTTCATCTACGGCAAGCAAGCGTCCAACGGCTTCTGGACTTGCTGAAGGCCAACTTGCAATTAACACTGCTTCTGGCACTCCAGGGCTGTTCCTGAAAGATAGTGCTGGGGCAGTAGTGAAAGTGGGGCCTGTGCATGTAGGGGCAAGTGCTCCTAACGCAGTGCCTGCTGGAAGTGCTGGTAATTCAACAGGCGAATTGTGGGTGAACAATAGCGCCACCATTCATGGGCTTAATTACTACACGGGCAGCGCATTTGTCAACCTTACGCCTTCTGGCACGGCTACGGTTGCTGGCTTGGTAGAACTGGCCACTAATGCAGAAACACAGACGGGCACTGACACGGTTAGAGCAGTCACGCCTTTCGGCTTGCAAAGCAAAGTTAGTGATTCCACTTCCACAACTAGTTCTACCACCATTGCTTCTTCCACTGCCGTTAAAGCAGCTTATGACTTGGCAGATGCTGCGCTTCCCAAAACGGGAGGGCGCGTTACTGGCAATTTAGAAATTGGCCCTGCTGGAAGCCTGAGCTTTGAAGGGAGTAGTGATGATAGCTTTGGAACCACGCTTGCCGTTGTCAACCCCACAGCCGACCGCACCATCACGCTGCCAAACACGACGGGCACAGTAATCACCACGGGCGATAGCGGCACGGTTACGAGCGCAATGATTGCGGACTTGAGCATCGTCAACGCAGATATAAACGCTTCTGCCTCCATTGCTCTTTCCAAGCTTGCCACTGGCGCATTGCCTTCTGGCATTACTGTTGCAAGCGCGAACATTGTTGACGGCACCATTGTCAATGCCGACATTAATGCCTCTGCTGCCATTGTTGACACCAAGCTCGCCACCATCTCCACTGCTGGCAAGG
>ERZ888423.3023-NODE-3023-length-11609-cov-14.047256_pt1 | contig 11609 bp, 12 predicted proteins | sample MGYA00520523_ERZ888423 | MGnify/ENA primary metagenome ERZ888423 (study PRJEB32303, sample SAMEA104408611) | aquatic metagenome | biome: Brackish water; feature: Pelagic; material: water | place: Baltic Sea | collected 2014-06-08T10:24:00 | depth 30,27 m ...
TATCTCGCAGTTCTCGTTCAAGGATTTGTAAAGAGGATGCCTTTTCTTTTCCTGATAAGGGCTACTGTGCTGCACAAAGTTCTCATTATTATGGTTATAAATTGCACGCAGTATGCTCGATAAATCGTGTTTTTCAAAGTATTGATTTGAGTCCGGCTTCTGTACACTATATAAATTACCTTAAAGATATTAAGGAACAAATAAGCGATTGAACATTAATTGGTGATAGGGACTATTTGTCAGCGGAAATACAACTCAACCTTTTTTGAGTCTTGCAACATAACACTAAATACACCCTATGAGAAGCAACCAAAGTCATTACAAGAAACAGCCTTTTGTTTTTAGAAAAAAGAGGAAAAGGATAGAGACACTGTTTTCACAACTATGCGATCAGTTTATGATAAGGCGTAATTATGCCAAATCTTTTGAGGGATTTAAAACCAGAATCTTAGCTAAGATAACTGCATTAACAAATGTTCAATACATCAACAAATTTATATTTGATAGAAATATCAATAATATTAAAATCAGTATAATTTAAAATGCAAAACGGGTTAATAGAATATATCTTTTTCTAATTTTCATTTTAAAAACCTTTTTTTAATTTTTGATTGATTAATAAAGCTGCAATTGTTGGGTTTTCTGGGCAACTTTTTAGTTGCTGAAATACGTCCCCTACTTTTACATAACCTGTTTGCAAAACCTTAAAATAAACACCACAAAACGTCGTATTCCATAATTGTTTTACGATTTTCATATCATTAAAACGAACGCCCAATTTATAACAAGGATCTCTTTGCAAAGTTGCTTCTAAAATAGTTTCTCCAACTTTAAAAGTATCACCCACATGAATTTTGGTTTCGTCTAAATCATCAATCGTAAGATTTTCGCCAAATATTCCAAATTCCCAATCCAAATTTGTAAATTTTGGTTTCCAAAAGTCATAATATTTAAATGAATATCCATAAACGGCTTGCTGAATTCCACCATGGTATTTTCGGTCACAAATGGTATCATTTTTTACATTTTCAACATCAAGAAAAATCGGAATATCAACTGAATATTTGAAAATTCCTGTGGAAATTTTTTTTCTTTTGTAGGTTATTTCCATTTTTTCACCAATATTAGTTGCTATAATTTTCATATTTATTTGGTTGAAAAGTTTGCCAGAGCATTTTTTGTAAATTCAGACATGACCAATTCTCCGGTTATTGATGCTCTTTGAATCAATAAATCATCCCAATGTTGGGTATTTTCCCATAAAATTTTCTTCATTGTAGCCAATGCTTCAGGATTGTATGAGGCTAATTTTAAAGCTAATAATTCTACTTCAATATCCAATTCTTTGGTGGTTTCAAAAACCTGTGCATACAAACCTTTTTCTTTTGCCCAATAGGCATTTTTCCAAGAAGTAGCATCCAATGTTAATTCGCTCAAAACAGCAATTCCCATTTTACGTTCAATGGCTGGTGCAATCACAAATGGACCAATTCCAATCGTCAATTCTGATAATTTTATGGATGCAAATTCAGTCGCCAACACATAATCACATGCAGCAGCCAAACCTAGACCACCTCCAACAGCTTTTCCTTGAACACGTCCAATAATTATTTTTCCACAAGTTCGCATCGCGTTTATGACATTGGCAAATCCTGAGAAAAATTGTTTTCCTTCTTCTAAATTTTTGATGGCAATTAACTCATCAAATGAAGCACCTGCACAAAAAGTTTTTTCACCTTCAGATTTTAAAATAATCACAGCAACTTCGTTATTTTTTGAAAGGGAATTTAGCTCGTTTGTTAACCTTGCCAACAATTCACTTGGAAATGAATTACTTGCTGGATGCCCAAATTCGATGGTTGCAACTTTCTGTTGAATGTTAGTAAATAAACTTCCTTGAATTCTTGTTGTTGACATAATAAGGTAAATTTTATCAAAAATAAGTCTTTATTCTCAAAAATTCAATGTAAAAATTTGAAAAGAAAAACCTCAATAAAAATACGTTTTTATTAAGTTTTATTTATAAAGTAAATTGCAAAGAATTACCCAACAATATTGACGATTTTGCCAGGAACAATAATTACGTTTTTGGGTGTTTTTCCTTCCAATTGTGCTATTGTTTTTTCATTGCTCATGACTTCTTTTTCGATTTCTTCTTTTGATAAATCTAGAGAAAGTTCAATCGTGAAGCGCATTTTTCCATTGAATGAAATTGGATAGATTTTAGTGCTTTCTACCAAATATTTGGGTTCGAATTTTGGAAATTCAGCTGTTGAAATGGAAGTTGTATGTCCTAATTTGCTCCATAATTCTTCTGTGATATGAGGTGCATAAGGTGACAGCAAAATCAATAAAGGTTCTAAAATACTACTTTTGTTACATTGCAAAGCAGTCAACTCGTTTACTGCAATCATAAAAGTAGAAACAGACGTATTGAATGAAAAATTCTCAATATCTTCTTCCACTTTTTTGATGGTTTTGTGTAAAACCTTTAAAGCCTCCCCTAACCCCTCCAAAAGAGGGGAATTGTCAACGTAAAAAGTTCCGTTTTCTCCAGAATGATATAATTTCCAAAGTTTTTTCAAAAAAGAATACACACCAGAAATTCCTGAGGTTTTCCATGGTTTTGTTTGTTCTAAAGGCCCTAAAAACATTTCAAATAAGCGCAATGCATCTGCACCATATTCTGCTACAATATCATCAGGATTTACGACATTGTATTTGGATTTGGACATTTTTTCTACTTCTCTGCCAACTTTGTAAACTCCATTTTCTAGAATGAATTCAGCATCCTTATATTCTGGTCTCCAATTTTTAAAACCTTCAATATCTAATTCATCTGATGAATTTACAAGAGATACATCAACGTGGATTGGATTAAAATGACTCCATTCAGTATTTGAAATTAATATTTTAATTCCAAAGCTTAAATCGTCAATATCTTTATTTCCATTAACCAAAATAGATTTTTCAGAAATTGATTTTTGAATTATATTTTTTGAAATAAATATAGTTTTTTTATTTGGGGGGTTATCTAAATTATTATAATTCCAAGAATAAACAAAAGCACTCTCCCCCAAAATCATTCCTTGATTAATCAATTTTTTTGCAAATTCTTCTACAGGAACAAACCCTCTGTCAAACAAGAATTTTTGCCAAAAACGCGCATACAATAAATGACCTGTTGCGTGTTCTGATCCTCCAATGTATAAATCCACTTCTTTCCAATAATTCAGTGCTTCTTTACTTGCAAATTCCGTTGGATTTTTGGCATCCATATATCTGTTAAAATACCAAGAACTTCCAGCCCAACCTGGCATAGTGTTTAATTCTAAAGAAAAAACAGTAGTGTTGTCAATTTTCGAATTATCTACAATCGAGTTTGTTTTTGTACACCAAGCCCAAACTTCGGCATTTCCTAAAGGCGGTTTTCCATCTTCCGTTGGTAGATATTTTTCAACTTCTGGCAATACAATTGGCACGTATTTTTCGTCAATCATTTGCGGCATTCCGTCTTTGTAATACACAGGAAAAGGTTCGCCCCAATAACGTTGTCTGCTAAAAACGGCATCTCGTAAACGATAATTGACTTTTCCATAGCCAAATCCGTTTTCTTCTAAAGATTCAATCGCTTTTTGCAACGCTTTCTTATACGACAAACCAGATAAAAAATCGGAATTTGCAATCACAGTTCCTTCTTTATCTGCATGAGCAGCCTCAGAAATATCCAAGTTTTCAAAGATATTTGGAATCTCAATTCCGAATTGTTTTGCAAAATTATAATCACGTTGATCTCCACAAGGAACAGCCATTACAGCACCTGTTCCATAACCAGCCAACACATAATCACCAATCCAAATTGGGATTGGTTTCTTGGTAAATGGATGCTCGGCATACCCTCCTGTAAAAACTCCTGAAACGGTTTTTACATCCGCCATTCTCTCACGTTCAGAACGTTTTGCTGTTACTTCAATATAGTTTTTAACAGCTGCTTTTTGTTCGTCAGTTGTAATTTTTGAAACTAATTCATGTTCTGGAGCTAAAGTCATAAAACTAACTCCAAAAATGGTATCAGGACGTGTTGTGAAAACAGAAATCCTATCCCCCAACCCCTTACCAAAGGAAAGGGGAGCTTGGTCTAGGTTTAATTTAATAGTTTCTAGCACTTTATCAAGATTACCAATAACTTCTTCATTTGTAAAACGAATTACTTTGTAACCAAGATTTTCTAAAATTTGAGTTCGTTCAGCGTATTTTTCTTGTTGAAAATCATGAATTTTTCCGTCAACTTCAATAATTAATTTTTTTGAAAGACATACAAAATCTGCAATAAAATCATCAATCAAATGTTGTTGTCTGAACTTATATCCCAAGCCTTTGCCTCTTAACTGTTGCCACAAAATAGCTTCAGCCTGAGTTGGATTTGCTCTCATTTCCTTAGCTTTTTCTTGCAATAAATGAGCATTATTTCCTCCAGTCAAATATCCTTTTGAAGTGTTCTCTTCCCCTTTGGGGAAGGAAAGGATGGGGAATTCAACCATGGCACCTTGACTTCGTCCAATCCAATTTGTTTGCGAATCTTTTAACGGCTGAGGCCAATCAATAGTTGATAAACCATCCAACAAACGCTGTGCGTATGCAGAAATTCGCATAGACCATTGTGTCATTTTTTTTCTGATCACTGGATGTCCTCCTCTTTCTGAAACACCGTTTATAATTTCGTCATTTGCCAAAACTGTACCCAAAGCTGGACACCAATTTACTTCAGTATCTGACAAAAAAGTCAAGCGATATTGCAATAAAACAGCTTGTTTTTTTGAATCTGAAAATTGATGCCATTCTTCCGCAGAAAATGAAAGAATGTTTTCATCACAAACAGCATTTATTTTAGCATTTCCTTGTTTTTCAAACAAGGAAATTAAGGTTGAAATATCTTCAGCTTTATTGGAATCTTTGTTGTACCAAGAATTGAATAATTGAATAAAAATCCATTGTGTCCATTTGTAATACTCAGGATTTGAAGTTCTTACCTCTCTATCCCAATCAAAAGAAAATCCAATTTTATCTAACTGTTTTCTATACGTTTTGATATTTTCTTCGGTCGTTTGTGCAGGATGTTGACCAGTTTGAATCGCATATTGTTCCGCAGGCAAACCAAAAGAATCATAGCCTTGAGGATGCAACACATTGAACCCTTTATGACGTTTGTAACGTGCATAAATATCACTGGCAATATAGCCTAAAGGATGCCCAACATGCAATCCTGATCCTGAAGGATAAGGAAACATGTCCAACACATAATATTTGGGAGCCCCCTCTAACTCCCCCAAAGGGGGAGGATTTTTTGACTTGAAAGTTTTATTTTCTGCCCAATACTTTTGCCAATATTCTTCTATATCTTTATGATTATATTGCATCATCTTTACTTTTAAAGGACACAAATTTACGTTTATTCTTCTTTTACTGAAAATGTAAGGTCTTTAAAATACAAAAAGGTCTTCAAAATATTTTTAAAGACCTTTTTTGAGAATTATTAGAATTTTATAAACAAGATTTGTAATTCGAATCTTTTTTATAGAGTTCACTGTTTAACTCCCCATTTTCATAAAATTTTACAATAGTATTGTTGCAAGAAAACGCAATTTCATAAGTTTTTATGTGACCAAAATTCAAATCTATGGTTAGTAAATTTCCAGTAATTGTATAATCGTGAGTCCCAGGAATTGGAGTTTCGGAAAAAACGTTATTTGTACCATAGTAAGTAAATTGTTTTCCATACTTAAAAGTATGCATTACTCTATCTTCATAACCTTTCAAAAGCCATTCACTTCCTTCTAGCAAAGCTACTTTTTGTTGGATTGAAAGTTCTGTTGGAAGTTCATTAGAGTTTTCACAATTGGTAAAAGTTAATGCGCTGATTAATGTAAATAATACTAAAAATTTGTTACTCCTATTTTTCATAATGTTTGGTTTTAATGTTGATTTAATTTATTTGAAACAAAGTAACGGCAATCCAAGTACTGTATTCAAAAAAAATATTCAAGAGTGAAAATATAGCGTTAAAGAGGAAAAAAAGATTTTAAAAAAAATCCATTTTTATAAACTAGCACTACTTGTAACTGCATTTCTATCAATCTTTTTTACCAAACCTTGTAGCACATTTCCAGGACCAACTTCTATAAATTCAGAGGCACCATCAGCAATCATTTGTTGTACAGATTGTGTCCATTTTACAGGAGCAGTCAACTGAATCATCAGATTTTTTTTGATTTCAGCAGGATTTGTAACTGCATTTGCAGTTACATTTTGATACACAGGACATGAAGGATTTGAAAAATGAGTTGCTTTAATGGCAGCAGCCAATTCTTCTCTTGCAGGTTCCATCATTGGTGAGTGAAATGCACCTCCAACTGGCAACAATAATGCTCTTTTTGCACCATTTTCTTTAAGTGCTTCACACGCTTTTTCAACTGCGGATGTTTCTCCAGAAATCACTAATTGTCCCGGGCAATTGTAATTTGCAGCCACTACAACTCCATCAATGGTATTGCAAATTTCTTCCACAACAGCATCTTCTAAACCCAATACAGCAGCCATTGTAGAAGGAGTAGTTTCACATGCTTTTTGCATGGCTAATGCACGTTTTGAAACTAAGGTTAAACCGTCTTCAAAAGTTAAAACGCCATTGGCAACTAGTGCAGAGATTTCTCCTAATGAATGTCCTGCCACCATTTCTGGCAGAAAAGAATCGCGCAAAACGTTGGCTAAAATCACTGAATGTAAAAAAATAGCAGGCTGCGTAACTTTGGTTTCTTTCAATTGCTCTGCAGTTCCAGTAAACATGATATCTGTGATTGAGAACCCTAAAATGCTATTCGCTTTTTCAAAATAGTCTTTTGCGATGGTAGATTTTTCGTATAAATCCAACCCCATCCCTGTAAATTGTGCTCCTTGACCAGGAAAAATATATGCTTTCATTTGTTGTTTTTTGAATTATTTGCGTGGCAAAAATAAGGGTTTTTATGAGATTGAATTCGGGTTGTAATTTCCTAATAAAAAATGTTATTTTTGATTACAAAACTTTAATCACACCTTTAAATAAGTCAATCATTTTTGGTTCAGCTTCACCAGCAATGGCAATAATTTCTGCGATGTTTAAAGGTTGTAAATTTTTTGGGTCACATTCGTCTGTCAACACTGAAATGGCTGCACAAGGCAAATTCAATTGTTTTGCAACAATCGCTTCAGGAACTGTGCTCATACCAACAGCATCTGCCTCTAAAATTTGCAACATCCTGTATTCTGATTTGGTTTCCAGTTGAGGTCCTAAAACACTTGCATATATTCCTTCGTGCAATAAAATGTTATTTTCTTTAGCAATTTCTTTTATTTTTTGATTGATATTTTTTGAATATGGTTCCAATAAATCCACAAAAATATTTCCAAAAGAATTGGCTCCTTTGAATGCCAAAGGCGAACTTCCTTGCAAATTGATATGGTCTTCAATCAACATCAAATCGCCTTTTTTATAGGTTAAGTTGATGGCTCCAGCTGCATTTGAGATTAGTAATTGTTGAATTCCCAAACCATGCATTGTTCTGATTCCATAGGTTACTTGCCAAGGAGAATAGCCTTCGTATAAATGAAATCTGCCAGACATGACCACCACTTTTTTTCCTGATAATGTTCCATAAATCAATTTTCCAGAATGAAATTCGACAGTTGCCACTGGAAAATTTGGAATTTCAGCATACCCAATTTCTTTTTCAATGTCAATTTCGTTGACAAGTTTTCCTAAACCTGTACCTAAAACAATTCCAACGGTTGGATTTGAAAATCCGTTAGCTTTTAAAAAATCGATGGTTTCTTGGAGTCGTTGTTTTTTCATGTTTTAGAATAAATAATAAAATTTTAAAACCTGTGAGATTTGTTTCAAAATTAGTCAAAAAAATGTTGAAATGCAGGACGAAATTCAATGTCTTCAAAAACATCCACATCATTCAATTCTTCCAATAAAAAAACTTTTTTATCTGTCAAATCTCCCAAAGTTTCTTTGAGAACAGTGGCTGTTCCCCATTTTTTATGTTGAAAAATCGGTTTGTGAATTGATTTCATACCCAATAAATAATAGCCTCCGTCTTTTGCAGGTCCCAAAACAACGTCGTTAGCATTTAAATTTTCAAAGGCATTTTCAATAATTTCTGGTGTAATATCATACAAATCACTACCAATAATGACAACTTTTTCATATCCTTTTTCAAAAGATTGTTCAAAAGCTTGTTGCATTTTCATTCCTAAATCTCCTTCTAGTTGAAGGTGTTTTTGAAATATTTCTGGATTCCAAAGATCATTCTCAGTTATTTTTTCTGAGTAAAAAACAGCTTTGTCTGATGTAACTTTTTGAGTAACTTCCTCAGTTTTTTTCAATAAAAATCGATAGATTTCTAGAGTAGTTTCATCACCAACTGTTTTTGCCAAACGCGTTTTTACTTTGCCTAATTCAGGGTTTCTAGTGAAGATTAACAATCGATTTTTACTCATACACTTTTTCAACTTTTTTAAGCCATTTTTCCCAACTTTTATTGAAAGCATGGACTTTTTCTGTTGATTTTCCTAAAGTATCCACGACTTGAAAATCATTGTTTTTCCATTCGAAAATTCCTCCATATAAATTAAATACATTTGTATAACCAGCCTGAATTAGTTGATGCGCAATGGTTTCTGAACGAATTCCCAAAGAACAATACACCACAATTTTGGTGTTTTTATCTTTAGGAAGTTTTGAAATTGTTTCTTTCAAATCAAAAGTATTGTATCCAACACACAAGGCATTTTGCAAATGACTTACATTGAATTCTTCTAATTCTCTAGCATCTAATAAAATAGCAGTCGATTTTGGCATTGCCAATGTTTCTACAGAAATATAAGGAACGTTTCTTTTATTCCAAGTTTTTAGCAAATTATCTAGTTTTTCTTGTCCGAAAAAAGAAAAAGAACTGATTGATAAAAAGAATAAAAAAATATTTTTCATTATTTAAAATTCAAAACTTAAAACTCAAAACTGTACTTAACAACAACCTACACCATCATAATGAAACGTTGAAGGTGATATAAAAATATCATTTCTATTCAAATCAGACAACGCTTTTGCAGTTTTATCACAAATGGCCAATGGCTGATTTTTTAATAAAGTATGTCCTGCTTTGTCATCAAAAAAATCTTCATCACCATAATAAATTGCTGCTTTTCCAGTAAAAATGCAAGGTCCATCAACAGGCATTGGATCTTTGATAGCAGCCACTTCAATGGATTCAATATAAATCAATTCGTCTGTGGGATAATTTTTTGGGTCTAAAATTCGGTAAGGTTTTCTTGCTCTGATTTCAATAGTTCCAAAACCTTCATCTGTTAAGGCTTTTACATAATTCGCTATTGACAAACTTCCACTCAAACACAATGCTCGCAAACGCTCATCATTTCTGAGTTCATCATTCATTTCTTGTTCGCAAGTTGGATCGCTCATCACCAAACGTCCATGAGGTTTTAAAACACGATACATTTCAGAAATCGCTTGTTGCAAATCATCTTTCTTGAAAATATTGAACAAACAATTTTGTGCAGCCACATCAATATAGTTGTCTTCAACAGGCAAATTCATGGCATCACCTTTTCGTAAATCTACAAAATCACACTGAAACCAAGGATTTTGATTTTCAGCTTCCATAAAATTTTTACGAGAAGCCTCCAACATTTCATCCACAACATCAATCCCAATCACACCCTTTTTTTGACGAGAGAAATACGAAAATTGTAGCAATTCCATGCCTCCTCCAACTCCAACATATAAAATTTTTGGATTGTTTGTCAAATCGCGTGCATGGACTGTAGAACCACAACCGTAATTCATTTCTTGCATGATTCTTGGAATTTTCAATCCTGGTAATTCCCAAATGGGATTTGTTGTGCAGCACAAACCAATATTAGGTTTTAAAGCGGCTTCTTTATATACATTCTTTGTAGTTTCTAAATAACTCATGATTTTATTTTTTTTCTACAAGGTTTCAAAAACCTTGAAGGTATTGTTTTGTTTTTTTATACCTAGAAGGAGTCCTCATCCTTCGGAAACACCTTGCAGGAAATTTATGCAACTACGCCTTGACAACTACTTCCAGCTCCTGCTGAGCAGCCATAACAATGTTGATTGATAATAATATTTCTGTTTTGTAATTCATTTTCGTTATAATCTGAAATGTGCTGAATTTTGCTAGCCACTTTCAAATTCAACATTTGATTGAAATCGCAATCATACAAAAATCCATCCCAACTTAAAGAAATTGTATTGGTACACATCACATTTTGAACAGCAACAGGATTATAAGCATCCACCAAAGCTGTCATATAATCTTCGTAATTATCTGACGCAATTAAGTAATCTAAAAAACGACTGATGGGCAAATTTGTGATTGCAAATAAGTTGTGAAATTCAATTTCAAAATCTTCTTTCAATGCTTTTTTGAAGTCATTTTCCAATGCTTTTTGATTTCCCGGCAAAAAAGCTCCCGATGGATTATACACCAAATCCAATTTCAAATCAGAATTTGGCATTCCATAACCCACTTCATTTAATAATTTTAAGGCTGCTATTGATTTGTCAAAAACACCATCTCCACGTTGTTTATCAGTTTTCCCTTTGGTATAATGTGGCATAGAAGAAACCACATGCACTTTATGTTTTTTAAAAAATTCAGGCAAATCGTGGTATTTTTTATTGGCTTTGATAATCGTCAAATTTGAGCGCACAATAAAATCTTTGATGCCAACTTTGGATGCTTCTTGCACAAACCATCTAAAATCTGGATTCATTTCTGGTGCACCACCTGTTAAATCAAGGGTATGCGCTGCCGTCTTTTTGATGACTTCCAAACATTGCATCATGGTTTCTTTAGTCATGATTTCTTTGCGATCAGGACCTGCATCCACATGACAATGTTCACAAACCTGATTGCACATATAGCCCAAATTGATTTGCAAAACTTCTAGTTTTTTGGGACGTAAAGGAAACTGTTTTGTTTCGCTTATTTTTTCAGCAAAAGTGGGTAATTCTCCGTTTTTAAAAATTCCGTTTGATAAAATTTCGATTTGTCTTTGCGTATTTGCGATATTGTTATTTCGTGCTTTTAGCGATTTCTTCATTCAATTCGTAATTTCTAATTCGTAATTAATTTACATCTCCAATTTATTCACTACATTCATCATTTGAACACCATGCACCAAAGTTGCCCCACTTTTGATGGCTGCTCCAACATGAATGGCTTCCATCATTTCTTCTTTAGTAATTCCTTTTTGCAAACCATCTTTTGTATAAGCATCAATACAATAAGGACATTGTTCAGTATGCGCAACAGCCAATGCAATCAAGCTTTTTTCGCGAGCAGAAAGTGCGCCTTCTTCAAAAACTTTTCCATAATAATCGAAAAATTTAGTCCCCAATTCTTCACTCCATTCCGTGATTTTTCCAAACTTTCTTAAGTCCGCTTCATCATAATATGTTTTTGACATTTTCTCCTAATTTTATTAAATTTTTAGTCTATTTCCGTATGTAAAATAAA
>ERZ888423.3024-NODE-3024-length-11607-cov-21.468317_pt1 | contig 11607 bp, 9 predicted proteins | sample MGYA00520523_ERZ888423 | MGnify/ENA primary metagenome ERZ888423 (study PRJEB32303, sample SAMEA104408611) | aquatic metagenome | biome: Brackish water; feature: Pelagic; material: water | place: Baltic Sea | collected 2014-06-08T10:24:00 | depth 30,27 m ...
CGGCTTTGGTTTATCCTATGCCATTTCTAGATTCAAGCACAACCGCTGGTATGGTTTATTAGCCTTATGGTTTCTGTTTTATACTTTTGACAGCCAGGCCTTGTCGGGCGTACTAACGGTAGTCATTGTTATTCTTGGACACATCATTTATTTTTTACTGAACAAAAGAAAAATCATTTGGGTGCTTAGTATCGGTTTCTTTTGTTTGGTAGTTTTAGCCTCCTTAATTTATTACTTAGCTCAACCCATAGAAAGTAAATCCACTTGCCCGCCAAACCCAAGTTCAATGGCACTTGCCTGGCAAAAGCAATCATCTCTGCCGTTCGAGGGTAAAGATTTGCGAGGTCAAGTACTTTCAACAACCATAGAAAGATACGTCATGAGTAAAAACGGTTGTGCAGCGGGTGCTGGCGTAGAGCAATTAACTGCTGCCGACATCAGACTTATTGAGCTTGGTTTTGCAGATGTACGCGAAGCGCAAGGGGGCTTGCAAGCGCGTTTGTTTGGCTTGCGTTACCAGCTTCATCACAGCAATAATCCGAACGACCACTCTTTGCTAGAGCGTCTTGAATATTGGCAAAATGCCACCGCGCTCATTTCCAAAAACTGGCTAGTGGGCGTAGGCGTAGGAGATGTCAGTGACCAAATGCAACAAAGTTATGAAGCGCATGGTTCTCTTCTGCGCCAAGACCGCCGCTTGCGCCCGCATAATTATTATTTAACCACCTGGCTTAATCTCGGCATATTTGGTTTGGTTTTATTTTTAGCAATCATGCTGCTTTTTATCAAACAACAACTGCACTATGGGCAAATACACGGATTACTAGTAGGCCTGAGTTTAGCCCTCACTCTTTTTATTGAAGATGGTCTCGAAACCCAAATGGGTCTGACCATTTTTGCATTCTTCATGGCGTTTTACTCCCGAAGGGTAGCACAATAAACGTTTCTTTGAAAAATTGAGTAACTTCGCATACCATGTCCATAGAAGTCAAAAATCTCTATAAATATTACGGCGAGCAAGCCGCAGTTCGCGACGTCAGTTTTTCGGTCAAAAAGGGTGAAATCGTCGCTTTTTTAGGGCCAAATGGCGCTGGTAAATCTACCACTATGAAAATTATGACGGGCTTTATGCCTGCCAGTGAAGGTGAGGTCTTTATCTGTGGCAAGAAGGTCGATATCGATAAGCTCGACACCCGTCAAATCATCGGTTATTTACCAGAAAACAATCCGCTTTATACCGATATGTATGTGCGCGAATACCTCGAATTTGTTGGGCGTATTTATAAGATTAAAAATTTGAAAGCACGCGTTTCAGAAATGATCAGTGCGGTTGGTTTAGAGGTGGAGCAATTTAAAAAAATTGGTGCGTTGTCCAAGGGCTACCGCCAACGCGTTGGTTTGGCACAAGCCATCATCCACGACCCAGAGGTGCTTATTTTAGACGAGCCCACCACCGGCCTTGACCCCAACCAATTGGTAGAAATCCGTGAGCTTATCCGAAATATCGGAAAAGAAAAAACAGTAATCTTATCTACGCACATCATGCAAGAGGTCGATGCTATCTGCGACCGCGTCATCATCATCTCTAAAGGTCAAATTGTAGCCGACGACACCGCCAAAACACTTCAACAAGAGCTCGAACATCAAACGGTTTACGTTGAGTTTGATGCCAAAGTCACTAAATCGCAACTCTCTAAAATACCTGGTGTCAGTAAGGTCGAAGCTCTAGACCACGGTTGGCTGATTGAATCCATTACCATAACAGACCTCAGAAAGGCTATTGCGCAATATGCCCAAAAAGAAAATTGGCTGATCCTAACCTTAAAAGTAGATCAGAAATCGTTAGAAGAAGTATTTAAAGAATTAACAAAGTAAAATGCCCAGCAACTTTATCGCAGAACTCCAATGGCGCGGCATGATCCACGACATCATGCCCGGAACTGAAGAAGCACTCCTCAAAAAAGTATCCGCTGGCTATATCGGTTTTGACCCTACCGCAGACTCTCTGCATGTTGGGCATCTGGTCCAAATCATGACACTAGTTCATTTTCAGCGCGCTGGCCACAAGCCTTACGCTCTGGTTGGGGGCGCCACAGGCATGGTAGGCGACCCATCTGGCAAAAGCCAAGAGCGCAACTTGCTAGATGCAGATACCCTTGATCACAACGTGGCTTGTGTGCGCAAACAGCTCGAGGCATTCCTCGACTTTAATTGTGGCGAAACCTCTGCCGAAATGGTTAATAACTATGACTGGTTCCAAAATATGTCATTTCTCGACTTCATTCGCGACGTCGGTAAGCATATTTCTGTCAACTACATGATGGCCAAAGACTCGGTCAAAAAAAGGCTCGAAACGGGGATGTCTTTTACAGAGTTCTCCTATCAGTTGGTGCAGGGCTATGATTTTTACCACCTCAATAAACACCACAACTGTATTCTTCAACTAGGTGGCTCAGACCAATGGGGCAATATCGTTACGGGCACGGAGCTCATTCGCAGAAAAGCTGGTGGCGAGGCCTACGCGGTCACTACCCCCTTGATTAAAAAAGCAGACGGCACTAAATTTGGCAAAACAGAAAGTGGTTCTGTTTGGCTCGACCCTGAGAAGACGAGCCCTTATGCCTTTTATCAATTCTGGCTGAATGCCTCAGATGCAGATGCCGCCAACTATATCAGAATCTTTACGCTTAAATCTAAAGAAGAAATTGAGGCCATAGAGTCCGAACATACCGAAGCACCTCATTTGAGAGCTTTGCAAAAAGCTGTTGCCGAAGACATCACTACTCGTGTCCATGGCGCTACTGCCTTGCAAACGGCAATTGCTGCCAGCAATATCCTTTTTGGCAAATCTACCGCCGAAGATCTTCTTGCGCTCTCTGAAAAAGATTTCTTTGCTGTTTTTGAAGGAGTTCCGCAGGCTTCAATTTCATTATCTGATTTTGGAACAGGGCTCTCTATTGTAGATGCACTAGCTGCCAAAACAAGCTTTTTAAGTTCGAATGGAGAGGCGCGCCGAGAGCTCAAAGCCAATGCGATTTCAGTCAATAAAGAAAAGGTCGGTGAAGACTTCATTTTACTTCCTGAGCACCTCATTAATGGCCGTTACGCCTTGTTAGGAAAGGGAAAAAAGAACAATTACATTTTATTGGTAGAGGCCTAGCCTTTCTTTACCTCAATACCTCAAGCCTTTTACTTTTTGAACCTATCCTTATCGTGTAAGTTCCACTAGCGAATTCTTGAAGATCAATACTGGTTTTTTCTAGATGAAGGGTTTTTTCGAGTAGAATTCTTCCTAGAGCATCATAAATCACCAATTGGGAACCAATATTTGCTGGCTCAAATTCAATAAAGACCGATTCATTGGCCGGATTCGGATAAACGGAGAAATCCTTGTTGTTAAAATCTGAAAGCCCTGTAAAATCTAGGGTAAGGTTAAGGGTAAGCAAACTATCGCAGCCAGCAACATTGGTCAGTATTTGCGTATAAGTACCTGATGAAGTATAGGTCTGCCCATTCAAAGTGTAACTATCAAGAGCCGAGGCTGTAATGGTGTTACTACTGGCGTCATTTACACTCACAAAAACGGTGTCGGTACCGATACAGCCTTCATTACTTGCCCCAGTTAATACATAAGACCCGCTTAGTTGGGGCACAAAAGGAATGCTGTCTGCGATGTTGTTACTCCAAAACATAAAGATACCACCTGTACCATATAATATAACTTCTTCACCAAAACAGATCGATTGGTCAGGGCCGGCATTGAGATCGGGGAAGGTTCCATAAAATAACTCCAGGGTATCAGTACCCCCACAACCAAGGTTGCTTTCACCACTTACAATGTAAGTTGCATTCGTGTTTGGAATAAAGGTGGTATTGTTGGCAATGAAACCATTCCAGATAAGGTTATTGCCCCCGCTGGCAGACAGGGTAATACTATCACCGGGGCAAGTGTAGAGGTCTGGTCCCGCATCTATTATTGGTGCAGGGTTGATAGTCAGAAAGACGGAGTCCATAGCTAAACAGCCGTTGGGACTTGTGGCAAATGCGGTAATGTAAGCACTATTTACAGGGTAAAAAGGAATGCCATTGCTGACATCATTATTATTCCAAATAATATTTTGAGCGCCAGTAGCGGTAAGTGTGGCGCTATCACCTTGGCATACCGTGACGTTTTGACCGGCATCTATATTGAAATTTTCAATTAAGATATTGGTTTGATCCCAAGCTGAACAACCATTGGCATCAAATCCTGTGAGCGTGTAAGTTTGATTGATGGTCGGTGTAAAAGTACTGCCGTTTGCTACATTTGGGGCCCATACATAGGTCTGTGCTCCGGTTCCGGTTAGCGTTACTGCACCCCCATTACAAGCATATAGATCAGGCCCCGCGCTAACTGTAGTGAGCGTATTAGTAGCCGTATATAAATCATTTATTTCACAGGCAGACAAACAACGGTTCCAGATTCCGATATCGTCAATCTTACCATTGAAATAGTTACCGCTTACACCTCTTCCAACATATAAAGGAAGCGTAGTACTTGTCACGTTTGTGTGCGTAAATGTGGCGCTTGCTACTAAAATATTATCTTTATAGAGGGACATTGCCCCTGCGTTATATACCAAAACAATATGAGTCCACACATTAGTTGTAGTAGAACTTGAAGCCCATATCCAGGCCGATTGCTGCTTATTGGTACCAAAATTCATAGATGTTGACCCAGCTTGATAAATCCATATAAAATTACCTGCAGCGGTGGTGGCGTGCATAATGGGGATACCAACGCTTGCGGTGTTGACGCGATTATGCCATAAAGAAACTGTAAATGTTGAGTTTGGGTTGAAGGTAAAACTTGGGGTGTTGCGAATCAGGTATTGGTTGCTACCGTTAAAATCATAGGCTGCATTGGCATTGCCAAAACGATCCGCTGTTGGTGTAGCACCATTGTTGGTGAGGTGATTGTTAAATGGGCTGAGGTCATTGCCATTGCCGTTGAATGGATAATAAGACAATAAACCATTTACTGGCACATAGCTAGGTATTTGCGCTAAGGCCGGAAGGCAAAAAAGCAATACAAAAGGCAGTAGGTGTTTCATTAGACAGGTTTCTTCCTTTCGAATTTACGGATTATTCTAGTAAGTTTATACAATGAAAAAAACCTTCACCCTTACCCAATTTGTTGAAAGCGTCAAAAGCGTGATCAATCGTACCTACGGTGAAAATGCTTACTGGGTAACGGCAGAACTCGTTAAGCTCAATATTAAAGGGGGACATTATTATTTAGAATTAGCCGATTCTGTTGAGGGCTTCAATACAGCCCAAATGAAAGCGGTAGTTTGGCGCACCCAAGTTTTGGCCTTACAAACGAATTTAGGTGAAGAATTCAAGCAACTCATGCAGCCAGGCAATCGATTATTGTTCAAGGTTTCTGTTGCTTATCACGAAATTTATGGTCTCTCCTTAACGATCCACGACCTCGACCCTGCCTTTACTTACGGAGAAATCGAGCTCAAAAAGAAACAAACGATAGAGCGGCTCAAGCAAGAAGGATTGTACAACTTGCAAAAGCAGCTCAAGTTACCCATGATCATCAAACGCGTCGTATTGATTGGCTCACCAGATACCTCTGGGTATAGAGATTTTTTAACCGAAATGACCACCAACAATATCTACAGGAATTTTACAATACAGCAAATTGCGACAACGGTACAAGGAGATAAAGCTGTTGCTGAAATTTGCCAGGCCTTGCAAGAGGCAGACACTTACGACGCCGATGCGATTATCCTTATAAGAGGAGGAGGCAGCAAAATGGACCTCCATGTATTTAATGATTATCAGATTTGTAGTGCAATTGCTGGCCTGCGACTCCCAGTTATAACAGGCATTGGTCATGAAACCGATGAAGTTGTTGCAGATCTCGTTGCGCATACCAGACAAATTACACCAACAGCTGTTGCCAAGTTTTTATACGTTCGGGTTGGAACCTTCAGAGCGGACCTCCAAACCAATCTAGACCGTGTCTTGACGCAAGCGCTTAGTCAAATGGCGCGGGCTACAGAGCAGTTTACCAATACCAATAAATTTTTGTCGCATTATTTTCAGCATATCATCACAGCATACAGAACAGACCTTCAATCAAAATTGCACCTCATTCAGCTCTTTACCTCAGATACGCTAGCAGAAGAGCGTTCCATGCTGCAACTTGCCTTAAATAGGGGCGGTACAGCTTCCGTGAATTACTTAAAGATTTTACATGAAATTGAGTTACCTGGTACACTCGATCGTATTTTGGTCAATGCGCAAAACCTAATCGATATGAGTCGCTTAGAAATGAACGCAATACGTGATAAAATAGAATTACTCAATCCTTTGAAGCTTTTAAAGGTTGGTTATACCATCAGTAGTATTGACCATACAGATCTTGCTCAATATACAGGTGATTATATCGGTAAAGAATTACAAACGCTTACTGATCAATTTACGATTTACAGTACCATTACCAAAATTCAAAAATAGCATGGAAGAAAAATTAAGTTACGAAGAGGCGCTTGCTCAGCTGCAAACCATTGTTAAAAAACTTGAAAATAAAGAAGTCAAGATCGATGAGTTAGCGGGCACAGTAGCCAGGGCTAATCAGCTTGTTGAATACTGTCAAACCAAGCTCCAGCAAACTGAAGTTGAAATACAAAAAATTGTAAAAAAGGGTTGATTCAAGTAGCCAGTTGCGACTTTCACAATTGTTTGGTTGGCATTGTTAGGCGCAATACCAGTAAGTTTTAGCGCTAAAACATTTTAACACCCAAATGGTTATATTTATGACCTAAACCTACTATTTGTCAAGCCAAATTCCATCTTTTGATTATGCCTTTATTGGCATGGGCTGTGCCAACTCATTAATTTTAATGGAGTTGCAAAGAAATGGTTTGCTTGAGCAAAAGCGCATTGTTGTCTACGAACCAGAACACAAGAAAGCCAACGACCGTACTTTTTGTTTTTGGCTTACGCCTGAGCAGCTGTTTGAGGCTGGCCTTGAACAGCTTGTTAGTTATAGTTGGTCAGCTGTTCAGGTGAATGACCTTGCCGCCCAATCATTAGAAGGTAAGAGATATTACTATCTGAGGGCAGATGCACTTTATGCCCACGCTTCACAAATTCTTTCCCAATATCAGGTTACTTTTCATGCTGAATTGCTCAAAGATTATCCAAGTGAATTGGCACATTTTGTATTCGACTCAAGGCCACCTCATTTTGAGTTGAACACTTCACTCGATGTACAGATTAGCCAGAGTTTTTATGGATGGTTGGTCAAGACCGAAGCACCCATATTCGATCCAGAAATTTTTACCATGATGGATTTCTCCATTGCTCAACATGGCCAGACTCAATTTTTGTACGTTTTACCTTTTGATTCACGGCAAGCATTGATAGAGCCAACTCGCTTTGGCCAAGCACACATTTCAGAGCAAGATGCCGCAGCAGTCATTACCAATTTCTTAAAGGAAAAGCATACAGCATTTGAGATTTTAGAAAAAGAACAGGGATGTATTCCGATGTGTAGTGCCCCTTTAAAAAATGAAAAATTACCACTAAATTGGTTTAGAACCGGAGCCGGAGGTGGTCAGCTGAAGCCTAGTACTGGTTATTCGTTTGTACGAAGCTTAACAGATGCCCAACATATAGTAGCATCTATACGTTTGAAAGTTTCTAAATTCAAGCGCCGCAAAAGCCCCGTACGTTTCGCGTATTACGACCGTTTGCTTCTTAAAATTCTCGCTCAAAAACCCCACAAGGGTAAAGAGATTTTCACTAAGCTTTTTCGGCATAACGAAGCGTCGAAAGTGCTCAATTTTTTGGACGAACAATCTACCCCGCTTCAAGAAATTCGTCTGATGTCGACTTTGCCAATCTTGTTATTTGTCAACGCGGCATTCACTGATTTATGGGCAAAGGTTGTTATTCTACTCAAAAAAAGAAGCTTAGCCTTATATGTTACCTTCGCCTGTCTTTTGCTGCAACAGTTTCATTTAGGAGTTTTTATGAATGCAATTCTCTTGGTAGGCCTCCTGGCAATTGGCATACCACACGGCGCACTCGATCACTTGTACACGGTTTCGGACCAACTGCGTATCCCTTGGAAATTTATTGCTATCTACCTCTGTCTCGGACTGTTCATTTTATTGTTGTGGTGGCTTTTTCCTGCCGCCGCATTACTTGTTTTTTTAATGTATACTGCCTGGCATTTCGGCCAAGCTGATTTTGAAATCTGGAATTTAAGCAGTGGGTTAAAAAGTTTCTTTTGGGGCAGTATGGCGCTGGCTATAATTTTAGCAAGTCATTGGACCGAAACAACGCTCATCCTAAAAGAAATGGGAATCACGATTCCACACATTTATGGTTCAGAGATGGAAAGTGACTATTTATGGCAAATTCTATTAATTATAACACTTTTTCTTCCAAAGCAGGTGTTGCAGTTTAGTAAAAAGGAAACCTTTTTGATGTTCATCATGGGTGCTTGGCTGCCTTTGCTGCCTGCTTTTGGTTGTTACTTTATTTTTCAGCACAGCGTACATGGTTGGCTGCATTTGAGACAAAAGTTGAGCATGAGCCACCAGAAAATGTGGTTTCAGGCGCTGCCTTTTACAATAGGCGCCCTGCTGTTATTTAGTGCCTATTTGTATTTTACTCAAGAACCCAATTGGGGTCAAGTTTTTATTTTCTTATCGGCACTGAGTTTTCCGCATGTCTATTACATGCACAAGAGCTATCGGAAAGCGCAATAAGGTTATAGTGCAATGAGAAGCGGTAAGGATTGCGCAGCAATTTTTAGATAATAGGCGCCGCGTTCCAATTCTTTATTGAGCAAAATTTGGCCATTTGTTTGCCCAGTCTGGACCACTTTGCCTTCTTGGTTAATTATTTCATAGGTGAAGGTGGCTTCAAGTCCAATGATTTGAACTGTCTGGCCAACTCCAATCGGATTTGGGCTTAATTTGAGTGTAGTTGGAAGGTGATGAGTTAAACCGCTGTCTTCAATGGTGAGGTTAATGGTTACTGTGCTGTCACAGCCATTAATGGAAGTGAAGAACTGAGTATATGTCCCTGAGGTTGTATAATTTGTGCCGTTCCAAATAAAAGCGTCTAGAACGGTGCTATCGATGGTGATGGCGTCAATTGGGTATATATTTAAGTTGAGCGTCACAACAGAGTCGCAACCTGCGCTTGTTTGCAAAGAGTCGATATATACACCGCTGTTTGTCAAGGTTTGGCCATTCCAGGGATAAGAACCACAGGCATCAGCGTTGACGCTGGACGTAATAGTAGGGGTAATGGTGAGGTTAAGGGTAATGCTCGAATCACAGCCCCAAATGGTAGAGCCAAGATAGCTGTAAGTCCCGCTTTGAGCGTATGTTTGACCGTTGAAGGTATACGGATTACACGTACTGACAGTTAATGTGGTATTGGATGGCAAATGCTGGGCTATTGTAAGGCTTGCTGGGCTACTTTGTCCGCAATTATTTTGCGCAGTAACAGAGAGTACGCCATTCTGAAAGCTTGGATTGAAAAGCAGACTGATATTGTTATTTGTACTAGAACCAGTTGAACCGGTAGGTGCAGTCCAGACATAAGATGTAGCACCGGGTACACTCCCAATTGAATAGGTCTGACCAAGTGAGTTGGCACAAAAGTGCAATGGACCAATAATGGAACTTGGCGCATTTGGCGCAGTGTTGATCGTCACGGTTACGGCTAATCGGTTAATAGATTCTAAGCCATTGACGGTCTGAGTCGCATAGTATGTAGATCCGTTCATTAATACAGTTGTATTTGCCAATGGGCTTCCTCCTGTTGGGGTGGTGTACCATTGAACGGCAGTTCCTGTTGCATTCAATTGCGCGACTGTTGCCCCCGAACAAAAGGTCTGGTTAGCTGCACCTGTTGGCGCTGCAGGAGGTGCTGGTGGCGGAACAAACGTAAAACTTGCCGAAGTACTTCCACGATTAGAACCTCCATGGTTGCTATAGCTAAAGCTAGTAGAACCCGAGCGCGCCCAAATAAGGCTTATGAAATTAGGTGTAGATGGAAACACGTAGTCATTGGGGTCGCCAGTATTGAGGGCTCTTGTTGCAATAATGGTTCTGGTACCTGCACTAACGACATCAGATGTGATGGTCCAGTTTTGCTGGGCATCTGTAACGGGGGCTGCAAAACCAATTAGCTTACAATCAAAAGCAGAAAGTGTACCCGCACTATGAACGCCCACTACATCAGTACCGTTGGTCATAGAACTCGCATTAAAACCAAGGGCAAACCATCGACCAGCAGGCCCCGTTAAGGTGAGCGTTACCTGCGTACCTACATCAATTTTTGCGGTCATGGCTAGGCCACTAGTACTACTCAAATTAACAACGCCTGTTGTGTAGGTCTGTGCTCGTAGCGTTGCATATGAGAGCAACATGAGTGTAAAAAGGAGGAAACTATTTTTCATGTGTATAAATTAATTCGTTCAGTTTAGGATTGTTGTAAAGCGCTAATAATTGCGCTATCGACCTTCCTTGTGGATCTTGAATAGTAAGGTCTAAATTGTACTGAAGCAGTAACTGTAAAACCTCTATACGTTGTAAAGATAACGCAAAATGTAAAGGGTAACCCAGTTGTTCAAACTGACAGGTGTCGTTTGGATTGCCGCCTTTTTGAAGCAGCATATCCAAAAGTTCAAGATTATTTTTATAAATGAGCGCGTAAATAGCAGAACCTTCAGGGTAGCAATAATGGATATCTGCACCTTTTTGAAGCAATAATTTAGCGACCTCATTATTGCCACGATAAGCCGCAAGTAAAAATGGGCTGGCACCATGTTCTGAAATCAAATGGAGTTCTTCTGGATGTTTTTTGAGATGCGCCTGCATTTGCTTGACTGTTCCATTTCGTGCCAGGTCAAATATATTTTGCGCCAAAGTATAGTTGGCTAAACACAGGAATATCAATAAGAAACGTAACATTGTTGGTATAAATATAGTCAAAAACTAGATGCTATTGATGGCGGTCCACAACATGGCACCCACGAGCATCATTTTGAGACCGGTGCCGAGCAAAAAACCCAAGAATGCACCTTTGGCAGATTGCCAGGCGTCCTGATTGCTTCGGCCCATGATTAGTTCACCTATATAAGCGCCAACAAGCGGGCCAAGTACAATTCCCCAAGGCCCAACGAAAAGCCCAACTAACACACCAATGGTTGCTCCCCACTGACCGGCCTTGCTGCCACCAAATTTTTTGGTTGTCCAGATGGGTAAATAATAATCCAAAAAAAGCAGTAGCACAGATAGCAGTGCATAGGTGATTAATATAGTTGTTGAAAAGGTTACCCCACCAAAAAAATGAAGCAGGAGCAGTCCCCCATATGAAATAGGTGGGCCAGGGATTACTGGTAAAAAGCTGCCGATGAGCCCTGTTAAAATCAAAATAAAACCGAAAATTATCCAGAGTGTTTCCATTGATTAATTCATTGAATAAATTCTATACGAATTCTATATAAGCTATCTACTGATTTTCTGCGTTGCATACGGGAATGCTTCTAGTAATTCGCCTGAATAGTAGAAGTCGTAGGCT
>ERZ888423.3025-NODE-3025-length-11605-cov-15.729697_pt1 | contig 11605 bp, 9 predicted proteins | sample MGYA00520523_ERZ888423 | MGnify/ENA primary metagenome ERZ888423 (study PRJEB32303, sample SAMEA104408611) | aquatic metagenome | biome: Brackish water; feature: Pelagic; material: water | place: Baltic Sea | collected 2014-06-08T10:24:00 | depth 30,27 m ...
TTGAAGCTCCTGCTGTTGAAGAGGCTCCTGCTGATTCTACTGCTGTTGCTGCTGAAGCTGCACCTGCTGAGTAATTTATTGCTACAGAAAAATTAAGCTCCACTAGGTGGGGCTTTTTTTATTTCTAAGATTGTCCAAAAACATCTTCCGCAGATGAAAAATCTAGATATTCAGCTTTATCTGCATATTTAATAATTTCATCAATTCCCTTTTGAAGCAATAATTGCGTTGTATATCGTCTACTAACAGCTATCTCATGGTCATCTAGTATCAATCGGAAGAAAAACTTACCGCTAGATGATTTAAAACGAAGAAAAACACACCGTTCTATTGCACTTTTAAGAAATTCTATTTGTTCTTCACAATCAAAACGCAATTCAAAGTCGTTACTAGTAAAAATAGTTTTCCCTTTTCGGGAAACAAATTCATATTTATAAGCTCCGTACGTTCGTTGTACAATGACAAATGTACTCATGTTGATTAGATTGATAAAATTATATAGAATTCTTTAAAGATAATAGAAAATTCTAAAGGGATAATTTTCTAAACAAAAAAAGCTCCAAACATAGTTTGAAGCTTTTGTACTCCAAACGATGTTAATGTCGAACCGCTTTTCAGAAGACATGAAACTCTTGTATCAAGTAAATATACTCCTTTAATATTAAAAAAAATAATCCTGTTTTAATTATTTTAAATTTGATATATTTGATATATTAGAAATAATTTGAAATAATAATAATTTGAAAAAGATAAAACTCATAATAACCTTTCTGCTCTTAGCTGCTATATCATTAACTTATGCTCAGGGTAAAAGGGAATCGTTAAAAATTATTTGGGAGAATGAATCCTTACAAGATAGCGTTCGCTTTAAGGCTATTAATAATTTTTATGAAAACAATACGCAAAGCGACCCAGATAGTTCTTTAAAACTTGCTGAATTTCATTATAAATTAGCTAAACAAAAAAAGAATCGAAAAGAAGAAGCTCTAGCTCTAAATGAAAAAGCATTTGTTTTTTATATGCTTGGCTATAAATTAGATAAGATAAATTCGGTACTACAAGAAGTAATGGGCATTTATACTGAATTGAAAAACTACAATGGATTAGCATCTACAAAAAATAACCTTGCTGCCTTATTTCAGCACCAAGGCGACAACCAGTCTGCTATAAATAATTTTACAGATGCCTTAGCCTTATTTAAAACACAAAAAAACAACATGAGGGTTGCTGATGTTTTAAATAACATTGCAGGAATATACCAGTCTGTAGAGTTATATGAATTAGCCTTACCAAACTATAAAGAGGCTATAAATATTTACAGGAAAGAAGGAGCGGAAGAAAAAGCTGGTTTTCTTTGGTTAAATACAGCAGTTATTTATGCTAAAATTGGGCGAACCAAAACTGCCAAAGAAAATTTTGAGAAAGCATACTCATTATTAAAAGCAAAAAACGATGTATATTATCTTCCAGAATATTTTTATCATATTGCAGATTTCTATAAAACTAACGGAAATACCCATAGTGCGAGTATAATGATTGAAAAGGGATTAAAAATGCTCACTGAAACAGGTAATAATGATAGAATCATATCTTTTAAACTTTTTAAAGCCGAACTGATTTTAGATTCAGATGTAGAACATGCTTTTCGTATCGCTCAAGAATTAAAAGAACCAATACTTAAGGGAACAAGAAAATCCTATAAATCTGCATTGTTTCAACTCTTATATAATTGCTATAAAAAACGAAAAAAATTCGAACTTGCATTGCAAATGAATGAGCAATATTTGTTATATGCAGATAGTGTTTTAATAGATAAAAATAAGAATGCAATTGTTAGCGAGGCGTTACAAGCTGATTACAAAGCTAAACTATTTAACAATCAATTAGAGGCCAACAAAAAAGAAGCACAATTAAAATTAAAACAATTAAAATTAGTTTATTCCCTTATTTTGATTGGTGGGTTAATAATTTTGATTTTATTTTTTTACTTTCGTTTTCGAATTAAGAAAAATCAAGCGAAACGAGATTTACTAATAGATGAGATTGAGAAGCTTAAAAGTAATGCAAATAAAGAATTAATGGTTGTTTCTAGTAAATTTGAATTGGTTAGAGAAAAAATTGAGCATTCTATTAACAGAAAATTGAATGAAACCGATTGGAAGGTATTAACTATATTATTGGAAGACCCCTCAATTGCCAATAAAGAAATAGCTGATAAGGCTAATATGAGTGTAGATGGAATAGGCTCCTCATTACGAAGAATGTATGAATATTTCGAAATTAAAGAGTCTAAATACAAGAAAATTTCATTATTGTTAGAAGCAATTAAGTCATCAAATAACCCTAAAATAGACGTTTAAAATTCACTTTTACGCATGATAATTGTAATTTCACGGCTAGGCGTGATAATAAAAGGTTACATTATTGCATATTTGTTTTTTAAATATAAAATTAATAACAAATTTTAAAAAAAATAAAATGAAAAAATTATTATTACTCGCGGTATTAACATTGGTTACCATGAGCTGCGACCCAGACGACTCAAATGAACCTGCAGTATATAATATGGAAGGCAAATGGTTGTCGGCTTCAAATCTTTCAAATACAATGTACATTTTTGAAAATGGTGTACGCTATACGTATTATTGTACTGATGGCTTGTCTTGCCTTGCCCAATATGATTCCTTTGAAGCTGCAGACGGCAATCACATCCCAGGAACCAACGACTATACATTTGAAAATGGTATTTTAACCATTGATTTAAATTTTGGAAATGAATTAGTTGCTCCAGTTACATTTGAGTGTGATGGTGATAAAGTATATGTTGGCACAACACCTAATGGATTTTACTTATACAGATTAGGTGCTAATTGTAATTAACAAAATTGCAGCTAATAATCTCCTTTTTACACATGATAATTGTAATATCACGGCTAGGCGTGAATAGTTAAATGCACTTTTAATGCAAATTTGTCATAAACTTTAAAATTAATAATTATGAAAAAAATTATATTAACACTAGCCATAGTTTTAGGGCTGACTCAAATTTCAAAAGCACAAACACCTTGCCAAGGGGGTATGGCGGTAAATGTAGGTTCTGTTCCTAATATGGTCAATATTTTCCATTCAGGTTTTTACTTCGCTTTTCCCTCCGAACAAAATGTTATTGAGTGGGAGGTTACAGATTCACTTGACAATATCATTTTACAAGATACTATAGTCGGTAATCAATATTTTATGTTTAATCATAACGTCCCTACCACCGAAACAATGAATGTTAAAGCACTTTTAACTAATACTACGGCAGGTGTTGCGTGTTTATTCGAAGGTGAATTGTATTGGAAAGAAACCCAATATGCAACATTTTCTACGTGGAGTTGGGCATTTGTCAATGAACCTATAGGCACTAATGTTTTATCTATTGATACTATCGAAAAATTGACTGCAAGTGTTTACCCAAACCCAACAAATGGTATCGTAAATATAAGCTTAAAGGAAGGTTCACTTTTAAAAATAGAGCTATATAGTATGACTGGTAAATTATTATTTAAAAAAAAATTAAATTCAGAGACATACGCATTAGATATGAGTGATTATTCATCTGGTCTTTATCACATGAAAGTTTTTAATCAAAATAATGATATTGTAAATACAAAGATTTTGAAAGAATAATGTTTGCTATTATTTGAAAAAATAAAGTGGTTTGGGTGTTAACTCTAACCACTTTTATATTTTAAGTTAATCTTAATAATTGAGGACTATACATCCAAACTACATATTACTAATTTATTGAACATTAAAAATAATTTGACTTGTTGATTATGCTAGATTCAGCAAAACAAAATCGTCTCATATTTGATATATTAATTTTTTTTAATAATGGCTTTTAAATTTGAAACGAGTTCTTTTGTTATGTAAACACCATTATAATCCATATAATTTTGTTCCTTCTTTTGTTTGGCTATATAATTGATAAGAGCATTGATTGGTTCAATTTTTTCTGGTAAACTAGTCGTTTCCAAAACAGAATGTCGAACCACAGAAACGAACAAGGTGATTGAGCTTTTTACTAGGAATGACAGGCAATTAGAAGGAATAAAAAAAGGGACAAACTCAGAAAAATCTGGTTTGTCCCCTTTGGTACTCAAGGCGGGACTTGAACCCGCACGGGCATTACTACCCACTGGATTTTAAGTCCAGCGTGTCTACCAATTCCACCACTCAAGCATGATTGCTTTTTGAACTTTTTTAGCTAATTTTTAGAAAAAATTAATTAAAGTTATTCTCAAGCATCTTACTGTGTAAACACAATAATTGGTATTTCTATTTTTGAGCGAAAAACGGGGCTCGAACCCGCGACCTCGACCTTGGCAAGGTCGCGCTCTACCAGCTGAGCTATTTTCGCAATTTTAAAGGAACGTGTGCATTTCTTTCGTAATGCGAGTGCAAATATAATATATATTTTTATTTTCACAAGTAGTTTTTATATAAAAATTAAATCTTTTTTATAACCTTTTGATAGCTACTATTTTATTTGAAAAATTATTTTTTTACCAACATTCGCTTGATTTCGTTTAGCTTCATTAAAGCTTCTACTGGGGTTAAAGTATTGATATCGATATTCAATATTTCTTCTTTAATATCTTCCAAAAGTGGATCATCTAAATTAAAAATACTCAATTGCAATTCATCATTTGCAGATTTTATACCTGATAACTCTTCGCTCGAATGTCTTTTTTCTAATTGCTTTAATAATTTTTGTGCTTTTTGAATCACAATTTGAGGCATTCCTGCCATTTTTGCCACGTGAATACCAAAACTATGGGCGCTTCCACCTTTTACTAATTTACGAATGAATAAAACGGTATCTTTTAATTCCTTTACCGAAACATTAAAATTCTGAATGCGTTCAAACGTTACTTCCATTTCGTTTAATTCATGGTAGTGTGTGGCAAAAAGTGTTTTCGGCTTATTTGGATGTTCGTGCAAATATTCTGAAATCGCCCAAGCAATTGAAATTCCGTCATAAGTTGAAGTTCCTCTTCCAATCTCATCTAACAGCACTAAACTTCTTTCGGAAATATTATTCAAAATCGAAGCCGTTTCGTTCATCTCTACCATAAAAGTAGATTCACCCATCGAAATGTTATCACTTGCTCCTACTCTAGTAAAAATTTTATCTACTACGCCCATTCGCACGCTTTCTGCGGGAACAAAACTACCCATTTGAGCCATCAACACAATCAAAGCCGTTTGACGCAAAATGGCCGATTTACCCGACATATTTGGGCCGGTAATCATGATGATTTGTTGGGATTCTCTATCCAAATACACGTCATTTGAAATATATGGCACACCAACAGGCAACTGCTTTTCAATAACAGGATGGCGTCCTTCTTTAATTTCTAAATCGAAACTTTCATCTAAATCTGGGCAAACGTATTTATTATCAATCGCTAATTGTGTGAAAGAAGTCAAACAATCCAATTGCGCAATTAAATTAGCATTCAACTGAACATGTTTGATATACGTAGCAATCCAATTCACCAATTGCTCAAACAACTGCGATTCTAATTGATGAATTTTTTCTTCGGCTCCTAAAATCTTCGATTCATATTCTTTTAATTCTTCAGTAATGTATCGTTCTGCATTCACTAAGGTTTGCTTACGAATCCATTCGGCTGGAACTTTATCTTTATGTGTGTTTCGAACTTCGATATAATATCCAAAAACGTTATTGAACGAAACTTTCAACGATGGAATTCCTGAAGCAATACTTTCACGTTGTTCTAATTCGTCTAAATATCCTTTTCCGGTTGAAGAAATCGATCTTAATTCATCTAATTCAGAATGAACTCCTACTGCAATGGCATTCCCTTTATTCACACTTACTGGTGCGTCTTCTTGAATAGTGGTTTTGATTTTCTCTCGTAACAACTCACAAGCATGTAAACTATCACCAATTACTCGTAATGCTTCATTTTCACTAGCTAAAGCCAATGTTTTAATCGGAATAATCGCATCTAACGAATCTTTCAAAAAATTGACTTCTCTTGGCGAAATTTTGCCTGTAGCTACTTTCGAAATCAACCGTTCCAAATCGGAAATTTGTTTGATTTGATACTGAATTTGCTGTAAAACTTCGGGATTAGATTTTAGATACGAAATTACTTCATGACGACTTCTAATTTTTGCAATATCTTTCAGCGGAAGCGCCAACCAACGTTTCAACAACCTTGCACCCATTGGCGAAAGCGTTTTATCAATTACATCTAAAAGCGTCACAGCATTTGGATTATAACTGTGGTATAATTCTAAATTTCGAATGGTAAATTTATCCATCCAAACGTAAGCATCTTCGGCAATACGTTGAATATTGGTAATGTGTTGGATTTTATTATGCTGTGTTTCCGATAAATAATACAAAATGGCTCCTGAAGCAATCAAACCCTCTGTTAATTCTTCGACACCAAAACCTTTTAGCGAATTGGTTTGAAAATGTTTGGTCAAACTTTCTAAGGCAAAATCTTCTTTGTATACCCAATCTTCCAAAAAGAAGGCATGAAAATCGTCTCCAAAAACCGAATGAAACTGATTTTTAAATTGTTTCGGAATTAAAATTTCACTCGGACGAAAGTTTTGCAATAATTTATCAATGTATTCTTCATTGCCTTGCGATACTAAAAATTCGCCTGTTGACACATCTAAAAATGCTACTCCAAGTGCTTTTTTTCCAAAATGAATTGCCGCTAAAAAATTATTTGATTTGGATTGCAACACCTCATCATTCATTGAAACTCCAGGCGTAACTAATTCCGTAACCCCACGCTTTACAATGGTTTTAGTCATTTTTGGATCTTCTAATTGGTCACAAATCGCCACTCGAAGACCGGCTTTGACTAACTTGGGCAAATAGGTATTAATAGAATGATGCGGAAATCCTGCTAAAGCGGTTTCGGTTTCAGAACCTGCGCCTCTTTTTGTCAAAGTAATGCCTAAAATTTGTGCTGCTCGAACAGCATCTTCTCCAAAGGTTTCATAAAAATCGCCCACACGAAACAACAAACAAGCATCGGGATATTTATTTTTTATCTCGTTGTATTGTTTCATTAAAGGCGTTTCCTTTGGTGTTTTATCAGGAGTTACTGCAGATTTCTTCGCCACAATTTCTAATTTAAGTATAATTGCGAAGGTATAAAATAAAGTAGTAAGATAAAAGAAACTAGATTTAAGATATTTAGATTTTTAGATGTTCTGATAAGTTTACAGTTAAAAACTATTTGTGAGCCTTGCGCCTTCTTTGTGAACTTTGTGGTTAAAAAACTAATTGTCAAATTGCCACATTATATCTATTTTTGCATCATGAGGAAATTAGCCAACGCAGAATTAGATCGCAAAAACATCGACGAGTTTAAAGAAGCTCAAAAGACTCCTATCATTGTAATCTTAGACGATATTCGAAGTTTGCATAATATTGGTTCGGTTTTTAGAACTTCAGATGCTTTTTTAATTGAGAAGATTTTTTTGTGTGGTATAACGGCAATTCCGCCCAATAAAGAAATTCACAAAACGGCTCTTGGCGCTACTGAAACGGTTGCTTGGGAATATGCAAAAGACGTTTTAGAAGTGATTTATCAATTGAAACAAGAAAATATAAAAGTATATTCGGTGGAGCAAACTGAAAATGCCATTATGTTAGATGATTTTCAACCAGAAATCAATTCAAAATACGCGTTAATCTTTGGAAACGAAGTCAAAGGCGTTTCTCAAGAAGCGATTAATTTAAGCGATAGTGTGATTGAAATTCCGCAATTAGGCAGCAAACATTCATTGAATATTTCGGTGAGTGCAGGAATTGTGATTTGGGATTTATTTCAGAAGCTTCAATAGAAATCTCACTATTTAAACGCAAAGTCGCAAAGTTTTTTGCAAAGGACGCAATGAATTTACAAAATTCGTGTTTAAACAAGTTAAAAGAGATGCTTTAAGAAAGTTGAATCTCGATTTCAGCATGACAAGCCTGGAAAGAGAAAATCGGCAAAAATCGGCGTTTTGCTCAAGCGTATCCGTATTATCCGCGTGCTAATGTTATTTTTATATTAATTTCATTCAACAAAAAAACATAATCTTCCTGCTTTTTCACAAAATCTAAACCGGAAACATCGATAATTAAAACATTTAAATCGGTTTGTGTTTTAATGTAATCTAAATATCCTTGATTAATTTTTTCTAAATAATCAGCCGGAATATCTTGCTCATAACTTCTACCACGTTTTTTAATGTTTACTAAAAGACGATCTGTATTTTGATACAAATACACATATAAATCGGGTTTTGGCATTTCTTTATGAATGATGTCAAACATGGTTTTATACAATCTAAATTCGTCTTCTTGAAGCGTAACTTTGGCAAAAATTAACGATTTAAAAATATGATAATCAGCCACTACAAAATCTTTAAATAAATCAAATTGCGCCAAATCATCCGATAATTGTTGGTATCTATCGGCCAAAAAAGACATTTCTAACGGAAACGCATACCGACTTTGATCTTTATAAAATTTTGGTAAAAAAGGATTATCGGCAAAGCGTTCTAATATTAATTTTGCATTACAATCTTCGGCTAATTTTGAAGCCAATGTTGTTTTACCTGCTCCAATATTTCCTTCAATTGCAATATAATTGAATTGTTGTAATGATAATTTTTCAATCGGCGAAACTATAGCATGAACAGCTTTGATTTCGCTTTCATCATCCGTTTGAACTAATAATTGAGCAACCGATTTTTTCAACATTGGATGTTCCCAATTTAATCCTAAATCCAACATGGGTTGCAACACAAATTTGCGGTTTTGTAATAACGGATGTGGAATTTGTAAGTTTTCGGTTTCAATAATTTCTTCATCAAAAGCGATTATATCTACATCTATAATTCGGGCTTGATAACCAGAATCTTTCGATCGCACTCTACCTAACGATTTTTCAACTTTTAAAACCTGTTTCAATATTTTTTGAGCCGATTTTGACGTATGAATAAGAATTGCAGCATTATAAAAGGGTTCGCTTTCAAATCCCCAAGCAGGTGCTTCATAGATTTTTGACACCTTAACTACAACAGCTATTTCCTTATGAATCAACTCAATACAAGCTTTAATCGTGGTTAAACGATTACCTTGATTACTTCCTAAAGACAGAATTACTTGATGTTGCTTCATAGTAGCAAAATAACAAACATTTTTAGACTTATAATTTACCTTTTCAATTTTTTTATGAACATGTAACATTTTTATTCCTTTTGCTACTTATAGATATTAAAAAAATAAATTAAAATGAAATTTTTAGGAAACGTATTAGCTACTGTAATTGGATTATTTGTTTTTTGGATGATTTTTTTCTTTGGAATCATAATCATTGGCGCTATTGCCGGTGGTAACAAAGACATCGTTACAATTGAAGAAAATTCGGTAATTGAGTTAGATTTATCACAAGTAACTTTGGACTATGCTGGAAAAACAAGTTACAAAGACTTCAACTATTTTGAAGCCGATCATGATGGTGTAACTGATATTTTAAATGCTATTGAAGCAGCAAAAAATGATGATAAAATTAAGGGTATTTCTATCCTTAACAACCAATCTCAACTAGGGTTAGCTCAAATGAAATCGGTGCGAGACAAACTTGAAGAATTCAAAAAAACAGGCAAATTTGTATATGCATATGCAAATTATTACAGCCAAGATGAATACTATTTAAATTCGATAGCCAATAAAGTTTATTTAAACCCTGTTGGTGAAGTAGATTTCAAAGGACTTTCGGCCGAAATTTTATACCTAAAAGAGTTACAAGAAAAATCGGGTGTGAAATTTGAAGTGATTCGTCACGGAAAATATAAAAGTGCGGTTGAACCGTTTTTAGCACAAGAAATGAGTCCGGAAAATCGCGAACAAATGACAGTTTTACTGCAATCCATTTGGAACACCATTGTTGCTGATATTGCTAAAAGCAGAAAATTAACCGTGGCACAATTAGATGCTATTGCCAATACTTTAGGAGCTAGAACTCCAGAATTAGCGCTTGCCAATAAGCTAGTAGACCAAGTTGCTTATGAAGATGAATATCATAACGCCATTCGAAATATCTTAAAAGTCGATAAAAAAGAAAAATACAATACCATTAGCATTACAGATTATGCAAAAACAGCCGCATTAACTGTTGACGACTATTCAAAAGACGATATTATTGCAGTGATCTATGCACAAGGCGAAATCATGGGTGGTGAGGGCGATGTCAACGTTATTGGCGAAGGCTCTATCAAACGTTCTTTAGAAGAAGCGCGTAATGATGATGACGTAAAATCCATTGTTTTGCGAGTGGATAGCCCTGGTGGAAATGCATTGACCTCAGAGTTAATTTGGAGAGAAATAGAAATTACTAAAAAAGTAAAACCAGTTGTGGTTTCTATGGGTAATTATGCGGCATCAGGCGGTTATTATATTGCAGCAAATGCTAATCGCATTTTTGCCGAACCAAATACTATTACGGGTTCTATAGGCGTTTTTGGTATGTTACCAAACATGAATCAACTAAGTAAAAATATTGGTATCAATGCCGAACAAGTTAAAATCCATACCAATGCAAGCGGTTACAGCATTTTTGAACCAATGGACGAGAATTTTAAAGGTTATGTATTAGAAAGCATTGAAAAAACGTATGCCACATTTTTAAAACGGGTAGCCGAGGGTAGAAATATGTCTACAGCCCAAGTAGATGCTATGGCTCAAGGGAGAGTTTGGACCGGAATGGATGCTAAAAAATTAGGCTTAGTAGATGAAATTGGAGGACTTGAAGCCGCAATAAAATATGCTGCAAAATTAGGAAAAACCACTAGTTATAGAACTGAAAATTTTCCTGAATATGAGAAAAATTTTGAAGACTTTTTATCTAACTTTACAGGAATAGCAGCACTTCAAACGAGAGAACAACTCTTAAAAGAGCAATTAGGCGAAGAAGGATTTCAAATGCTAGAACAAATAAAACGTGTAAAAAGTAGAAAAGGAATTCAAGCAATGATGCCTTATGAAATTAGTATTCATTAATAGAACAGCATAAAAAATAAAAATCCCAAAGACAATTTGTTTTTGGGATTTTTTTTTACAAACTCATTTTCACCACATAACCTTCATAGGTTCTCACATTAAAAACAGTGCCGTCTTCAAAAAGTAAGTATTGCCCTTTAATTCCGGCTAGTTTTCCAGAAAAATTTGGGGTTTTATCTAAATTCAAACTGGTTATTTTTGTAGGATAATGCACTACCGGAAAATCCATTTGAATGATTTTTTCTTCTTTTGGAAAATAGTCTTTGACTTCATTGGGCAACCAATCGAATACTTTATTGCGCTCGGTAATTAAATCCATGTTAGGCACTTCGTTTTTCAGCATTTTTTGCCAATTGGTTTTATCGGCAAAATGGTTTTTCAATGCAACTTCAGTTATTCCAGCTAAATATCTATTCGGAACCTCCACAATAGGAATGGCTTGCACGGCGCCTTGATCAATCCAGCGTGTAGGTACTTGCGTTTTTCTCGTAACACCCACTTTTACTTCGC
>ERZ888423.3026-NODE-3026-length-11604-cov-14.727595_pt1 | contig 11604 bp, 10 predicted proteins | sample MGYA00520523_ERZ888423 | MGnify/ENA primary metagenome ERZ888423 (study PRJEB32303, sample SAMEA104408611) | aquatic metagenome | biome: Brackish water; feature: Pelagic; material: water | place: Baltic Sea | collected 2014-06-08T10:24:00 | depth 30,27 m ...
GCTCGCCTGAAAAGTGAGAGGTCACCGGATCGACGCCGGTCGAAACCACACAAGAACACCCCGCTTGGTCAACCAAGCGGGGTGTTGTGTTTTTCGGCTGACCTACTCGGCCAGCCAGTTGCGGTCAGCTGGTGTAGGTCTGGAGCTGGCCGCCTGATTCGGCGAGCGACTTCAGGAGCGGGCTGAGGTCCCAGTGCTTGCCACCAAGACGCTCGCTGTACTCCTGGACCTTGGCAGCGATCTCTGCGAGGCCGACGCCGTCAGCCCAGTGCATCGGGCCGCCGCGGTAGACCGGCCAGCCGTAGCCGTTGACCCACACGACGTCGATGTCGCTGCCACGAATGGCGATCTTTTCTTCGAGGATCTTTGCGCCCTCGTTCACCATTGGATAGAGGCAACGCTCGAGGACTTCCTCGTCGGAAACTTCGCGCTGCTCGATGCCCTTGCCAATAGCGAAGTCTTTGATCAGCTGCTCGACTTCCTTGTCGGGCGTGGCCGCACGGGTCTCGGCATCGTAGGTGTAGTAGCCCATGCCGTTCTTCTGGCCTCGGCGACCGTTCTCGCACAACACTTCACGGATCGTCGACGAGGAAGAATTCTCTTGCTTCCAGCCAATATCGAGGCCGGCGAGATCGCTCATCGAGAACGGCCCCATGGGGAAGCCAAAGTCGAACAGGACCTTGTCGACCTGGGCGGGCGTGGCGCCTTCGAGCAGCATGCGCTCGGCTTCGGCGCCGCGCATGAACAACATGCGGTTGCCAACGAAGCCCGGGCAGACACCGACCATGGTCGACACCTTGCCAATCTTTTTGCCGATCGCCATCGTGGTCGCGACGACGCTGTCGGACGACTTGTCACCGCGGACGTTCTCGAGCAACTTCATGACGTTGGCCGGGCTGAAGAAGTGCATACCAATGACACTCTCGGGGCGGCTGGTGACTTCAGCGATTTTGTTGACATCGAGCGCCGACGTGTTTGATGCCAGCAACGCACCCGGCTTACAGATCTCGTCGAGTTCCCGGAAGATCGACTGCTTCAGTTCCATGTCTTCAAACACGGCTTCGATAATCATGTCGCAGTCGGCGAAGTCTTGCTTGCTGGTGGAGCCGGTGATCAGCGCCATGCGCTCTTCGACCTGCTCGGGCGTGGTGGACCGTGAACGTTCGTAGTTCTTGCGGACGACGCCGAGGCCCTTGTCGAGCGCCGCCTGGTCACGTTCGACAATGGTCACGGGAATACCGACATTGACGAAGTTCATCGCGATACCGCCGCCCATGGTGCCAGCGCCAAGGACGCCGACCTTCTGAACGTCAATCAGCGGCGTGTCCTGAGGGATGTCGGGAATCTTGTTCGCAGCGCGCTCGGCAAAGAAGTAATAGCGCTGGGCTGCCGACTGCGGGCCGGTCATCAGCTCCATGAAGAGCTTGCCTTCGGTCTTGAGCCCTTCGTCGAACGGCTGGTTACAGGCCGCTTCGATGCACCGGATATTGAACTCCGGGGCGAGGAAACCGCGGGTCTTGCGGGCGACGCCCTTGCGGAAGTTGGCGAAGATCTCTTCGTCGCCGGCATGCGCCTCGACCAGTTCATTGCGATCGCGGACCCGAACGAGCGGGAGGTTCTCAGCAACGGCATTGTTGGCGAAGGCAATCGCTGTGGCGCGCAACTCTTCGAGGCCACCATCGACGACATCGTCGACAAGGCCACCGTCTTTGGCTTCGGTGCTGCTGATGTGACGACCAGTGGTCATCATCTCCAGCGCCTTGGCGACTCCGACGAGGCGCGGTAGGCGTTGCGTTCCACCAGCACCCGGCAGCAGGCCGAGGTTGACTTCGGGCAGCCCGAACTTCGCCGAGGCCAGCGACACGCGGTAGTGAGCGCACAGCGCAACTTCGAGACCGCCACCAAGTGCGGTGCCGTGAATGGCAGCAATCACGGGGATCGGTGCGTCTTCCATTGCGGCCTGCACTTCTTGTAGACCGGCAGCCTTCGGCACGTTTCCGCCGAACTCGCTGATGTCAGCGCCGGCAATAAATGTGCGGCCGTCACAGATGACCACGACCGCCTTGGCGCCCGACTCGACCGCCTGCGTCATCCCGTCAAACAAGCCCTGGCGGACATGCCAGCTCAGCGCATTCACCGGCGGATTGTCGATGATGACGAGCGCGACGTCACCTTCGCGTTCCAAACGGACGGTGTCGGTCAACTGGATCGATTCAGACATGTGCACAGTCAAGCAAATTCGGGCCTCGAAGTTCGATTCCGGGACCCATCTGATCACCCGCTCCCGTCATCGAGCAGAACCCAAACGGGTGCGGGCCGCTTGTGTCGAGGACCGTGGTCGTTTTGTGATTGCATAAGCCGCAGTGACTCAGACAGAAGACCACGGCACCATTGGATTCATCGGCTTGGGGAACATGGGTGCGCCGATGTGTGACCGCCTCCTCGAAGCCGGTTTCACCGTCGTCGCATTCGACCTCGATCAGACCAAGGTCGAGCACGCCGTTGTTCGCGGCGCATTCGCTGCAGCCTCGGCCGCCGACTGCGCTGCCCGGGCCGATGTTCTGCTCACATCGCTCCCCCGCCCTGAACACGTCGAGGCCGTCATGGAAGTGGGTGGCGCACTTGCTGCGCTGCGCGCCGGGTCGCTCTGGGTCGACCTGACCACCAACCGCAAGGAGCTCGTTGCCCGCCTCGCCGAAGCAGCACCTGCGGGCGTCGACGTCGTCGACTCACCGGTCACTGGCGCCGTCGACGGTGCCCGCAACGGCCGGCTGACCCTCTTCATCGGCGGCGCTGACGAACCTGTGGCCCGCGCCACGGCGATCCTCGAACACCTCGGAGCCGTCATTGCGTGCGGCCCACTCGGAACGGGCAACGTCGTCAAGTTGGTCACGAACCAGCTCTGGTTCATCTCCGCCGCAGCACTTGGCGAAGGGTTCGCGGTCGGCATGGCGCACGGGGTCGATCTCGGCGTGTTGTATCGGGCGATCATCGAGTCGGTCGGCGACAGTTTCGTGGCCCGCCACGACGGTCCATCGATCTTTGCGGGCCACTACGACCCGTCGTTCACCGTCGGCCTCTGTCTCAAAGACCTCGGGCTCCTCGAAGAACTGCAGGGTGGCGTCGCCGCACCGATGGTGATGACCGACGCCGCCCGCAGCGTGTTCCGCGACGCTGGAGATCGTTACGGCACCGACGTCGGTGAACTCCACGTCGCGAAGCGGCTCGAAGACGACGCTGGCCTGTCGTTCCGAATGGATGGCGACTGGACCCCACCCTGGGAAGTCGACGATGACTCACGATGACTGATCTTGGCACCCTGATCGACCTCGAGCGATATCCGCTCGACCAACCGGGCACGGCCGCATTCCGCGTTGCTGTGGAGGCCGCTCGTGACGACCTACAAAACGACGGATGCGCCATTATTCGCGACCTGGTCCGACCCGAAGCTGTCGACGCTCTGAACGCCGAGATCAATGACTGCAAGCCCACGACGCACTTCTCGACGCAATTGATCAACCCGTACTTCCACACCGTTCGCGACGCGGCCTTTCCAGATCGGCATCCGATCAACACCTTCATCGAACGGTCGAGCGGCTTCATCCCCGGTGACTCGTGGCGCCTGGACGACGCGATGACGCGTCTGTTCCGCTCTCCCGAGCTGACGAGCTTCCTGGGGGAATGCCTCGGTGTGCCGGAACTGCACTGCTACGCCGACCCGCTCGCCGGGTTGACTGCCAACGTCTTGGACCCCGGCCAGCAATTCACGTGGCACTTCGACACCAACGAGTTTGCCGTGACAGTCCTCGTCGACGAAGCCGACAGCGGAGGACTCTTCGAGTACGTGCCGGCGATCCGTTCGGCGACCGACGAAGGGTTCGATGCGATTCAGGCAGTGCTTGAGGGCGGCAGCGAGGGCGTTCGCACGCTCGACCTCCGGCCGGGCGACATGCAAATTTTTCGCGGCCGACATTCGCTCCACCGCGTCACCCGAGTGCCCGAAACCTCGTCGGCACGGCACGCCGCGATCTTTGCGTACACCCTCGAACCGGGCGTGATTGGCCGTGTTGAGCGGACACGCCAGCTCTTTGGGCGGGTACTCCCCGAGCACATCCGTGCTGAAGATGAACGCGTCCGCAGCGACGCGCTTGTCGACTGACGCTCAACCTGCGAGCGCAGCAGGCTGCGGTCAACCGATGGCTTCGAGGTCGCTCCAGAGGTGACCAAGCGCACGGTGGACCGTGCCGGACTTGCGAATCGCCATCCACTGATCGTCGGTTGCAATCCGATCGATCAGGTCAGCCAGCGCTGGCTGCTTGTCACGAGCGAGTTGCTCGGCTGACTGCCCGACAAGCTGTTCGAGGTTGAACGTCATTGCTAAGAGACGGCCGAAGTAACCAAGTGGCCCGTCGAACGGCCCCGTAGATGCCGGTTGCCGCGCCGCCGTAAACGAGTGCTTGCCCCACAATTCGTCGAGACCCGCATAGAACTCATCGCGAGCAGCGAAATGAACGTGTTCGATGTTCATCGACATGGCGGCGGCCGCACACATCAGGCACGGCTCAAGAGTGGTGTACAGGTGCAGACCTGCAGCATCGAACTGGTCGAGTTCGGCAAAAGCATTCATCTCGGCATGCGCCGTCATGTTGCCCGAAAGCGTTCGTGGCGACCGTTGCTGCTGCATCACACGGTTTCGCCCTGCCGTCACGATGGAATTGTCATTGGCCGGGTCCACGAGCACTGCGCCCACCCCAAACGTGCCAGCTCGGTAGGCGGCCCAGGCCTCCTCGAACGCCACTTGCCAAGGCAGTGACAGTGATTTCCAGGTATCGGTCGCAGAACTCATCAAGATCAGTCAACCAGCAAGACACAGGCGCGCAGCGACGAAGTCGCCAGTTCGGACCGACGAAGTCGCCAGTTCGGACCGACGAAGTCGCCAGTTCGGACCGACGAAGTCGCCAGTTCGCCCACTGCCCCAATCAGTACAGCAACCCGACCTCAGGTGCCGAAACCGAAACCGAGATCAGGCGCAGTCAGGAGCGGCCGGTAATCGATGTCCTTGGCAGCAGCCAGAGCCGCACACGTGCCACCTCGATCGACAATCACGGTCATCAAGACAGGGAACGCTCCGAACGCCGCAATCTGTTCAGCGGCTTCAATCAGCGACGTGCCCCGCGTCGTAGTGTCTTCGGTGACCAGCACCCTGTCACCGGGCTGCAGCGCGCCCGCAATACGACCGGTGATGCCGCCCTGCTTGGCTTCCTTGCGAACACTGAAGCTGCGCAACGTGTGTCCACGAGTCGCAGCCACTGCCTGTACGCCATATGCCACAGGGTCGCCGCCCATTGTCAAGCCGCCGATGGCATCGATGCCATCGAAATCGGCACCGAACACTTCAATGAGTGCGTCGGTCAACGCAATAATGCCATCGGCGCGACATGCCGTTTGTTTGGTGTCGAGGAACCAGGTGCTCTTGGCCCCTGACTTGAGCGTGAAGTCACCGGTCTTCACCGAGTGCTCCAGCACGTGGTCGCGAAGCCGATCGAGCGTCGGGGACAGGTTGGGAAGCACAGCATCACTCATTGCTGAGCGAACTTATCCGGTGAGCCCGCCCACGAGTTGGTCAGGGCTTGGCCGCGCGATCGCGGAGGAGGACCTCTTGCGTCACCGTCGCAACGTGCGTGCCATCGGCAGTAAAAACGTGCCCATGGGCCAGACCGCGGCCTCCAACGAAATGCTGGCATGTGAAGTCATACAGGTGCCAGCAGTCGGCGCGTAACGGGCGATGGAACCAGATCGTGTGGTCAAGGCTGGCGCCGAAGAAACGGTCTTCGTCGCCCATCGCAGCCGCAGCCTCCGGATGGGCATGCATCACCGCCTCCGTCGGAATGTCGTCCGAGAGGAACGCCAGCCATGAACGGTGCAGCAACTGCGCCGCGGCTTCAGCAGGATCTCCGAGTTCGTGGTTCACTTTCATCCACACGACCGTGCGTCCAGCACCGTCGCGGCTTGGGCCCTGCACTTGCGTGGCTGGCACGACGGCTCGATCGAAGGTCTCCGTCCACGACGACACCTCCAACGAGTCGGCCGCCGGAACGATCGGCATCAGGATCGACTGCACGCTGGCCGCACGTTCGGGCCGCTGGAACGAACTCTCGGCGTTGAGGATCGCGCCGATCGCCTGCCTGGCGACCACTCGGCGGGTTGAGAAGCTGCGCCCGTTCCTGATCCGGTCGACTTCGTAGCGAACCGGCTCAGTGGCGTCACCCGGACGGATGAAATACGCCCGAATGGAATGTGGTTCCAGGTCAGGCTCAACGGTGAGAGTCGCTGCACGCAATGCCTGCGCGACAATCTGTCCGCCGTACAAGCCGCCCCACGGATACTGCGGGCCCGTCCCGACAAAGACATCGGTGCCATGCGGGGAAAGTTCGAACATCCTTTCGAACCTATTCGAATATTGTCAAGAACCCATATGAATCCATCGGTTCAATCGTTGACGGCGCATAGAATAAATAGATGGCAGCAAAACGAGGTCCAAAAACGCCGATGTCCGACGAACATAAGGCAGCGCTTGCAAAGGGTCGGGTCGAAGGTCGCGTCGTCCGCGAGTTTCTCGAAGGCATGCGAGCCACAAAGCCGAAGCGTGGCCGCAAGCGCACCGCTGAAACAGTGACAGCCCGGATCGAAACAATTGACGCCGAGCTTAAATTCGCGTCTCCTATCGACGAACTCCTGCTGGTCCAGGAGCGCCGTAACCTGCGGTCCGAATTGGAATCGATGTCGGACACGATCGACATGAAGCAGCTTGAAGCCGAGTTCGTCGCCGTGGCCAAGAGCTACAGCCAGAGCAAACAGATCTCGTACCAGTCGTGGCGTGATGTGGGTGTCGAGGCAAGCGTCCTCAAGGCCGCCGGCATCTCCCGCAGCGACTGACTCCTCGGCTTACACCTGGATTGCGTCGACCGCTTCGAAGACACGGCCAAGGTTCGACAACGAACGCCGGAGGTCGAACGCGTCGTCGAGTACTGCATTATCGACATCGTCGTCGGCTTCAAGCAACGATCTAAAGTCGACGCCCTCGTCCCACGCCTGCATCGCATTGCGCTGCACAATCCGGTACGCCTCGTCGCGGGTCTTACCCGCTTGGACGAGCGACAAAAGAACCGGCTGGCTGAAGACCAGGCCGTAGCTCGCATCAAGGTTTGCCTGCATTCGCTCGGGCATCACGACAAGCCCCGACAGCAAACGACGCAGTCGTCGCATCATGTAATAGGCAAGTTGCGACGAATCCGGAAGAATCACGCGCTCAACCGATGAGTGGGAGATATCACGCTCATGCCACAGCGCAATGTCTTGCAAACCCGCGAGCAGGTTAGACCGGACGACTCGCGCTAAACCAGAGATCGTTTCAGCGCTAATTGGATTCCGCTTATGCGGCATTGCCGACGATCCCTTTTGCCCAGGCTTGAAGCCTTCTTGCACTTCACGGACCTCGGTCCGCTGCAGATGACGAAGTTCAACCGCCATTAATTCGCATGTAGCGGCAACCGAAGAGCACGCATACAGGAACTCGGCGTGGCGATCACGGGCGACGACCTGGGTGGCAGGCACCGGCTTCAGGTCGAGTGCATCTCCAACAAATTGTTCGACTGCAGGCGGGATGTTGGAGTAGGTCCCAACGGCTCCGCTCAACTTCATGACGGCAACTGTGTCGCGGGCGGTACGCAGACGTTCGCGGTCACGCTCGACCTGCAGGGCCCAGAGCGCCACCTTGGCGCCGAAGGTCGTTGGCTCGGCGTGGATGCCGTGCGTACGGCCGATCATCACGGTGTCGCGATGTTCGCGCGCCATCTCGATCAACGTGGCGAGCAATTCAGTCGACGCCTCGATCATCAGACCAGCGGCATCGCGCATTGCCCAGCACAGCGCAGTGTCACCAACATCGGAGGATGTGAGGCCGTAGTGGATCCAAGACCCTGCGGGGTCGTTGATTGCTTCCTGCGTCACGTCGACGAATGCCGCAACGTCGTGGTCGGTGATCGCCTCACGATCGAGGATCTTCTGCAGAAATGCGTCGTCGGCCACCGGAGCGTTGGCTCGGCAAATCTCCGCAGCCTCCTGCGGAACGACACCGATTGCGGCATGCCCCTCGGTGGCCAGCAGTTCAACCTCAAGCCAGCGGGCGAACTTCGCCGTATCGGACCAAACAGCATCCATCTCCGGGGTGGAGTAGCGCGGAATCACGTTGTTTCCCAGATGAGGTAGTCGTCGCGTTCGGCGCCAACGCCGACCACGTTGACACGGATTCCGACTTCGCGTTCGACGACTGCGATGAACGCCTTTGCCTCGGCCGGCAGGTCACCCGGTTCGCGCATCTCGTTGATCGGTGTCTTCCAACCGGGTAGCTCTTCGTACACAGGCTCAATCCGTTCGAGTACGTCGTACTGGTCCGGGTAGTCGATGACCGGTTCGCCATTCAGGGTGTAACCGGTGCAGATCTTCACCGTGTCAAAACCGTCGAGGATGTCGAGCTTCGTGAGCGACAATTCGGTGAGCGAGTTGAGTCGCACCGCGTGGCGCAACATCACGCAGTCGAGCCAGCCGCACCGACGGGCACGACCTGTCACCGTGCCGAATTCGTGACCGACTTCGGCGAGCATTTTGCCGTCGTCGTCGAACAGCTCGGTGACGAACGGGCCAGCGCCCACACGCGTTGTATACGCCTTGGTGATTCCGACGATCCGGCTGAGGTCGCGTGGCCCCAACCCTGAGCCGACCGAAGCACCGCCAGCTGTCGGGTTCGATGACGTGACATAGGGATAGGTGCCGTGATCGAGGTCGAGGAACGTTGCTTGGGCGCCTTCGAGCAGGATGTGGGCATCGTCGGCCAGGGCGTTGTGAAGCAGGCTGATCGTGTCGGAAAGGTACGGCACCAGACGTGCGCCATACGTCGAGTAGAGCTCAACCATCTCCTCGACATCAAGCTCGTCGCCGCCCGCTTCGCTAATCAACTTATTCTCGACCGTTGCGCGTTCGCGAATCAGCCGTGCAAAACGTTCGGGGTCACGTGCGTCACCGGCGCGGATGCCGACTCGGCGCATCTTGTCGGCGTATGCCGGGCCGATACCGCGCAACGTGGTGCCGAGCTTGTCGTCGCCACGCATGGCCTCCGAGATTGCATCGTGGCTCTGGTGCCAAGGGAAAATGAGGTGCGCCCGAGTGGAGACCTTGAGGTCAGCGCAGGAGTTGCCCCGCGATTCGAGCATGTCGACCTCGTTAAAGAGCGTCGGCATGTCGACAACAACGCCGTTGCCGATGACCGGAGTGACATGCCGATACAGAATGCCAGAGGGCACAAGTTGCAAGGCGTACTTCTCACCGTCGACCACCACGGTATGACCCGCGTTGTGCCCGCCCTGGTAGCGCACGACATAGGCGTGCTCCTTCGACAACAAGTCGATGACTTTGGCTTTACCTTCGTCGCCCCATTGGGCTCCGATGACGACCGTGACTGGCATTGACGCTCCCCTTCGCAGGGTGTGAGAGGAATACGACCAACGCTCGACGTGCCGAGCGAAAGTCGCGTATGGAACGTGTGGTGACACTAGTGCCAGGCGGTGCGACCTCAGTCATCTGTTGGATTCTCTGCCGTGCTTTTTGTCAAGCCGATGGCACAGCGGGTTCAAAGCGTCGGAATAACCGACCTCGAAGTACCGGCCCAAGTACTCGATGTGAGTTGTCACTCAGCAACACACCGAACGTCACTTCATCGGTCCCGTGCCGAGGCCAGTCGAAGGACTCGACGGTAAACTTGGCTGGATGAGTGTGATGCGACGCCAGGTGTGGAACGAGATGGGCCGCGATGCTCGGGCCGCCCTGATGCACCGCGGCATTGATGACATCTTCGACCCGGAGTTGCGGGCTTCGATCGGCATCATTCTTGACGATGTTCGCCTTCGCGGCGACGCAGCGGTCTGTGATGCACTGGCCAAGTTCGACGGAATAACGGTCACGCCTGACCAACTCCGAGTGAGTACGTCAGAATTCGAGCAGGCCGTGGTGTCCGACGCCGTCGACGAGGCCATCGACGATGCAATCGTCCACCTCCGCATCTTCAACGAAGCACAGATGCAGCAGTCTCGTGACTGGAGCATCGAGAGCGAACCGGGTCTTACCGTCGGCGAGAAAATCACACCGATCAGCTCGGTCGGCCTGTTCACGCCGTCCGGCAAGGCGAGCTATCCGAGCGTCGCGTATCAACTCGCCGTTCCGGCAGTCGTTGCCGGGGTCCCCAAGGTGTCGCTCGCCGTTCCGCCTGTCCCTGGCGGGTCAGGCGAAATCGACCCCGCTGTGCTCGTCGTTTGCCGCAAGCTTGGCATCGAACACGTCTTTCGCGTCAACGGCCCAGCCGGCATCGCAGCCCTCGGTTTCGGCACCGAGTCGATCGACAAAGTTGTCAAGATCGTCGGCCCCGGTTCGCCTGCCGTCACGATCGCCCAGGTCGAAATGCAACGATTCGGCACATCAACAATGATGCTCCTCGGCCCCACCGAGAGCCTCGTCATCGCCGACAAAACAGCCGACCCGGTCCGCCTAGCGGCTGACCTGCTGATCGAGGCGGAACACGGCACCGACAGTTCGGTGGTGTTACTGACCACATCGGCTGCTCTCGCCGACGCAACCGACATCGAACTCGACCGCCAACTCGCCGCCCTGCCCGAGGTGCGCGCCGCAGCTTGTCGCGCGTCGCTCGGGCCGAACGGTGGATGTGTGGTCGTCGACGATCTCGACACTGCCATCGCTGTCGCCAACGAGTACGCCGCCGAACACCTGCAGGTTGCTGTCGCGGACGCCGAGGTCGACCGCGTCGTCAGCGGCTTGGTCAATGCCGGCGAGATCTTGATCGGCCAAGACACGCCGTTCAGCGCTGCCAACTTCATCCTCGGCTGCCCTGCCTCACTGCCCACGAGCGGCTTTGCTCACGTGTCGTCAGGGATCACCGCCGATGCTTTCTTAAAGCGAACCGCTATTGCTCGCGCCGACGGAACCGCCATCCGCCGCATGGCTTCGAACGTGATTGCGCTGGCCGACCACGAAGGCTTCCCCGCCCACGCAAACGCGCTACACATTCGCGCGGCCGTACACGTCCAAGAACAGTGAGGAACGCACGCTGACGAAGACGACGACGTCGCCAAGCCATTCCGGGGTTTCCTAGAAGCAATGTCTTGGAAGGAATTTTGATCGATTTCTTCAGTCACCTCTCGGCAGCGCCGACAACAAGCCCCAGATGTTCGTCCGTTCCAGGCCGAACGGTGATCCGCCCGCCTTCGGCGATGCCACCGTCGAGGATCAGTATCGCTGCCGGATCGGCGATCTGGCGCTGGATGATCCGCTTCAACGGACGAGCGCCAAACGACGGGTCGTAGCCCTCGCGAGCGAGTTGAGCCATCGCGGCGTCGTCGATGTCCAGTGCGATCCGCTTTACATCGAGCCGCTTGCGGAGCAGTTCGAGCTGCACTTTGACAATGGCGTACAGATCCTCCTCCGACAGCGAGCGGAACCGGATGATGTCGTCGACCCGGTTGATGAACTCCGGCTTGA
>ERZ888423.3027-NODE-3027-length-11593-cov-5.780118_pt1 | contig 11593 bp, 8 predicted proteins | sample MGYA00520523_ERZ888423 | MGnify/ENA primary metagenome ERZ888423 (study PRJEB32303, sample SAMEA104408611) | aquatic metagenome | biome: Brackish water; feature: Pelagic; material: water | place: Baltic Sea | collected 2014-06-08T10:24:00 | depth 30,27 m ...
CCGGCCATCACAGTGATGGCCTCGAGCTCGAACTGACACGCCGCGACATCCCGTACGTCAAGTACGGGGGTCTCAAGTATCTCGAGGCGGCCCACGTCAAGGACCTGTTGTCTCTTCTTCGCATCCTCGACAACCCGGCCGACGAGCTGGCATGGCACCGGGTGTTCAACAGCCTCGAAGGAGTTGGACCCGCGACCGTTCGACGCCTCGTCGACGAACTCGGCATCTCGACCTCGCAGCCCGTCGCCGCCACCGACGGGGTCCAGGATCTTCCCACCGACGGCGCCCTCGTCCGCTTCATCGACGGTGTCGGCAAGACACCGAGCCAGGCCGCCGAGCAGGTGGAGGAACTGCGCTCCGCTCTCGCCGACTGTACGGGTGAGGGCCTCCCTCCGGCCCAACAGGTCGACCGCCTGAAGCGGTTCTGTGCGCTGACCTTTCCCGGCAGCTACGAGAACCCGGCCGCCCGTCTGGCCGACATCGAGCAACTGGCGGCGACCGCTTCGGCCTATTCCTCGCGCAGCAGGTTCCTGGCCGAACTGACCCTCGATCCGCCGTCCAAGACCAGCGAACGAGCCGGACCTCCCTTTCTCGACGATGACTGGTTGACGCTGTCCACCATTCATTCGGCCAAGGGAATGGAGTGGCGGTCCGTCCATCTCCTCCACGCTGCTGACGGCAACATTCCCTCCGACATGGCGATCGGCGACCAGGACGGCCTGGCCGAGGAACTCCGCCTGCTCTATGTCGCTCTCACCCGAGCCAAGGACGAGCTCACGGTCACATTCCCCCTGCGCTACCACGTCAACCGATACGCAACCGACGATCGACACCTCTATGCCCAACTCAGCCGGTTCATCGAGCCGGTGCGGCAATTGTTCGACGAGGTCGGCACCTCGGTCGGGCGCGAGGATCAGTTCCTGGATCTGACCTCGGTCGGGGTGGCCGACGAGGTCGACCTGATGCTGCACTCACTCTGGGACTGACCGAGCCGGGACTGACCGAGCCGGGACCGACCGAGCCGGGACCGAGCGAGGAAGGTGGCCGACTGGATTCGAACCTAGGATCCAGCGGTGACCGATTCGACCCCACCAGGCTGGTACCACGCAGCCGGAGACCCCGCCGGAACGCATCGCTACTGGGACGGAACCAACTGGCACGGCGCTCCCCAACCGGTACCCACCACTGGGTCGCCCGGCTTCTCGGGCATGGGGGGAGAACCAACGACCGGAGGCCCCGGCTTCACCGTGACCCGCAACGGGGGCTACCCCGAGGACAGCCAGGCCGTGCTGGCTCTGATCATCTCCATCACCGGGCTGGTGGCCTGCTGCGGTCTGACCTGCCCCATCGGGTGGTACCTGGGTCAGCGGGAACTGAACGCCATCGACGCAGGTCGGCGACAACCGCAGAATCGGGGAACGGCGAACGGGGCCAAGATCATCGGCATCATCGGGACCGCGATCATGCTGTTCGCGGTCGTGGCCTACGCCATTCTGATCGTCGCCATTCGAGCGTGACGGGATGACACCGGCGACGATCTCCACCGCTGCGTTCTCTGGCCCCGATCGGCGCCCATCGATCCGCTGGCTGGTCGGGTTGGCCGGACCGTTGGGACTGGCCGTCGTTGCAGTCGGCGCCGCTGGGGACGGCCCCCCTCTGTGCCCGATCCGGCGGTGTACCGGCCATGCCTGCCCGGGTTGTGGCATGACGAGAGCACTCGGAGCACTGGTTCGGGGTGATGTCGAACTCGCGCTGCGTTACCACCCGCTGGTCGTCCTGGTCGGGGCGCAGTTGTTGGCCCTGTGGGCAATCGCCGTCGCCGGACGCTGGTCACCCCGCATCACCCGCGCCCTGCCCGTGCCCATCGCCGTCACCTCCGTTGCCCTGGTGGCGGTGTGGGCCCTTCGATGGCGCCTCGGGCTGCTCGACGTCATCGCCGCACCGTGACCGAGGCATTGGACCGGGTCATTACCATCCCGGCATCGCTCGACATCACCGCAACGGTGCGGTCGGCCAAGAACCCGGTGATGGTGGGACCGACCGAGACCTGGTGGTCGACCCGTACTCCCGTCGGCACCGCCACCCTGCTGCTACGCCGGGTCACCGACACCACCGTCGAGGCCCAGGCCTGGGGCGATGGAGCGACCTGGGTGCTCGACCAGGCGCCCGCGCTGCTCGGGGCCCGGGACGATCTGGATGGCTTTCACCCTCGGGGCAACGTGTCCGAGCTGTGGCGACACCATCCCTTCCGTCTGGCCCGAACCGATCGCCCGTGGGACGCCCTCGTCGGCGCCGTCTTCGGCCAGAAGGTCCAGGTCGCCAACGCAGTGAAAAGTCGCCGTTTGTTGGCCCGACACTTCGGTGATCCTGCTCCCGGGCCCCGCGATGGCTGGGTACTCCCGAGCCCCGACACCGTGGCTCGAATGGGATACGCCGACTTCCATCCACTCGGAGTCGAACGCAAGCGGGCCGAGACGCTGATCCGCGCTGCTCGGGAGATGCGCCGACTCGACGACCTCTGGACCCGCGAACCCCACGAGGTACAGTCCCGCCTGCAGCGCATCGCCGGCATCGGCCCCTGGACGGCTGCCATGGTCACGGCGACATCGATGGGTGATGCCGACGCCGTCCCCATCGGTGACTTCCATCTCCCCAACACCGTGGCCCATACCCTGGCGGGCGAGCCCCGCGCCGACGACGCCCGGATGCTCGACCTCCTGGAACCCTACGTCGGACATCGTTGGAGAGTCATCCTGTTGTGCAAGACAGCGGGCCGTGCCCCCAAGTACGGCCCCCGACTCGGCCTCCGCGGCGACGGGCTCCATCTCGGCCGTTGACCGATCACCCCGCTCTGGCCCCGGCAGGCCGAGGGTGCGAGGCTTGCGGCCATGGGGATCAACTTCGAAACGCTCAGCGACATCATTCGACATCACGGGGCCGAACGGCCCGACGCTTCCGCCATGCGGTTCGAGGGACAGCGCTTCACCTACGGGCAATGGGACCGCGAGTCGAATCAGTTGGCCCAGGCCTTGCTGGCCGAGGGCATCGGCCCGGCCGACCGGGTCGGTTTCCTGGCTCACAACACCCCGGAGTACTTTCCGCTGTTGTTCGGAGCGGCCAAGATCAGGGCCGTCACCCTCGCCGTCAACTGGCGCCTGGCCCCCGCCGAAATGGAGTACATCCTCGACCATGCCGACGTCGGGGTGCTGGTCATCGGTCCCGAGTTCGTCGGCCATCTGGCCGCCATGAACCTGCCCCGACTCCGCAAGGTCGTGGTGATCACCGACGACGCAGCAGTGGCGGGGACTGCCGATCTCGAGACGTTCGCAGCTTGGAGGCAGACCTACCCCGCAACCGATCCCGGGACCCGGTCGAGCCTGGACGACGTCTGCTATCAGCTGTACACCTCGGGCACGACAGGTCTTCCCAAGGGTGTCGAGGTCAGCAACCGGGCACTGGTCCAGCAGATGGTCAATCGGTGCAAGGTCTGGCAGTTCGATGCCGACACGGTCAACCTCGTGTGTCTGCCCTTGTTCCACATCGCCGGGAGCGGTTGGGCCGTTGCCGGGCTGTGGTGTGGCGCCGACGCGGTCCTGCTCCGCGAGATAGATCCCGTCGAGATGCTCGCCGTCATCCCGGCCGAAGGAGTCACCAACGCCATCATGGTGCCGGCCGTCATCCAGATGCTGCTGGCAACCCCGGGAGCAGCCGATGCTGATTTCAGCTCGTTCCGCAACATCGTCTACGGCGCTGCCCCCATCACCGAGGACGTCCTGATCCGGGCAATGGAGACATTCCGGTGCGACTTCGTGGCCGGGTACGGATTGACCGAACACGCCACCGCAACCTACCTACCGAGCGAGGACCATGACCCCGGTGGCCCCCGAGCCCATCTGCTGCGCAGCGTGGGCAAGGCGGTCGACGACGTGGAGATCAAGATCGTGGACACCGACACCATGGTCGAGCTCGCCGACGGTGAGGTCGGTGAGGTCTGGCTACGAGGGCCGCAGGTCATGACCGGCTATGCCAAGCGGCCCGACGACACTGCGGCCGCCATGCCAGGCGACGGGTGGCTACGGACCGGAGACGCCGGCTACCTCGAATCCGGCTATCTGTATCTGAAGGACCGGGTGAAGGACATGATCATCTCCGGAGGCGAGAACGTCTATCCCGCCGAAGTCGAGAATGCGCTGATGCCCCACCCCGACATCGTCGACGTCGCGGTGATCGGTGTCCCCGATCCCAAGTGGGGAGAGACCGTGAAGGCAATCGTGGTTCCCCGATCCGGGGCTGCTCCCGACGAGGGCGCCATCATCGAGTTCTGTCGAGAGCGACTGGCGCACTTCAAGTGCCCGACCTCGGTCGACTTCATCGAGGTCCTACCCCGCAATCCATCGGGCAAGGTGCTCAAGACCGAGCTACGAGAGCCGTACTGGGTCGGTATCGACCGTCGCATCAATTGACCCCGGCGCAGGGTCGCACGATCTCGGGTGATACGGGTAGCGGGACTTCACGTCGTTGATCGGCTTCTCGACCAGATCCCACGACAACTTGGCGGCGAGAACCGAGCATGACGCCAGCAGCACGAACGCAGCCCCATCGTTGTCGGGTGCACCCACCCCGATCTCCTCCAACAGCCTCGGGGCCGGCATGTGCCACAGATAGATGCCGTAGGCCAGCCTCCCGATCCACAACATCGGCGACAGTTCCAGAAACCCACCGGCGACGCCATCGGTCGTCGCCCACAGCACCACGGCTGCGCACAGCAGCGGCCAGCCGAGAATTGCGAGCACGTGCGAGCCTTCGAAGGACCACCACCAGGCCGCCATCCAACCGATGCCGGCGACGACGCCGAGACCCGCCACCAGCTCGAACACGTGCGGTAGACAACGGACCGCCAGGGCCAGAACCACACCGATCAGCAGCCCGTAGAAGGAAGCCGGAGGGATCAGGCCGAGGTCCGAGCCGAGCCATCCACCCACCGTCCCCAGCTTCGCCGCCGCCGCCCCGGCCACGACCACGCTCAGACCGAGCACGCCAGCCAGTCGCCGGCGCCCGCTGAAGAGCACCACCAGTGGGATGACGAGGTAGAACTGTTCCTCCACCGCCAGACTCCACGTGTGGGACCAGTACTCGGGCCACGCACTGAGCGTCTCGATGTGCACGTTGCTCAGATACAGCGGGTACCAGTACCACTCGGGATCGGGCAGTCCGAGAATCGCAGCCGTCAGCGCCAGAAAGACGAAGTAGGCCGGGAAGATGCGGAGCGCACGACGGATCGCGAAGGCTCGAAGGGTGAACCAGGGCCGGGCTCCCTCGGCGTGGTTGCGGGCCTGGGCATCGACGAGGATGCCGCCGATGAGATAGCCGCTGAGCACGAAGAACAGCGATACCCCCATCTCCCCCAGTGGGAGAGGCCGACCCCAGAGGGTCGGATGGAACCAGTGATACACGGCGACCGCCAACACCGCCAGGGCACGCAACCCATCGAGGCGGGGGAAATGACCTGTCACCCTCTCCTGTATCGGCATCTACGACAAGGGCTTGACCGATCTCACGAGCAGCGACGGACCGCGTCGGTCAGGGCAACGGCTCGAGGGTCACCGGCAATACCTCCACCCATGGCGTTCATGACGTAGCCGAAACCGATCCCGGTCGCGGGGTCGGCGAAGCCGAGCGATCCCCCGGCCCCGTAGTGTCCGAAGGATCCCTCCGCCAAGAGCGGAGAGGTGTCGCAGTGCAGCATGAAACCGTGACCGAACCTGGTTTCCAGTACCAGGCAGGCATCGGGCCCTCGCACCTGCTCGCGTCGCATCTGATCGACCGTCGAGTCCTGAGCCAACCGCACACCATCGACCTCGCCGATGGTGGCAGCGTACATCCGGGCCAGAGATCTGGCCGTGGTGATGCCGTTGGCAGCCGGCATCTCGGTGGCATGCACGGCCCGGGTGTTGAACGACATGCCGGGGCCCGAAATGGCCAAGGCGCCGTCCATGGTCAGCGCCCGCCCCCCGTTCGTACCTGGACCGGCGATCTTCATCATGAGTTCGAGTTCGTCGCCTTCGGGACGGGGCGCCCCTCGGAGCACGGCGACCCGACACTCCTCGGCTTCGGGTAGACCGATCCAGAAATCCAGACCCAGCGGCGCAGCCACCTCGTCGGCGAAGAACCGCCCGATTCGGCGACCGTCGACCCGGCGGACCAACTCGCCGGCAAGCCAACCGTAGGTGAGGGCGTGGTAGCCGTGCATCGAACCCGGTTCCCACCGCGGCAGTTGGGCCGCCAACGCCTCGACCACGGGATCGACGGCCAATACCTCCTTGAGTCCGAGTGGCGGGTCGGCGAAGATGAGACCGGCCTGGTGGCTCATCAGTTGGCTGACGGTGACGGCTTCTTTGCCCGCAGCGGCGAACTCCGACCAGTAGGCGGCAACCGGCGCGTCGTAGTCCAACATGCCTCGCTCGACCAACATGCCGATGCAGATGGCGGTCGCCCCCTTCGTGGCGGAGAACACCAGAGCCATGGTGTCGGACGTCCAGGGTTCCTGGGTCGCGCTGTTGGCGGTCCCGGCCCACAGGTCGACCACCTGGCGGCCCTCGACGAAGAGGCTGCATGCCGCCCCCAGCTCTCCCCGCTGCTCGAAGTTCTCCACGAAGGCGTCTGCCACCGCTGCGAACCCGTCCTCTACCTCACCGTGGATCTCGACCATGCCAACTACCCTGCCACCGAAACGTCAGGGCAGGAAAGCGGGGAGGCCTACCAGTGCCGGAGATCGATCGGCCACTGATCGATGACCTCACTGCCGTCGACCACCCACATCCTCTCGTGCTTGGCAATCGTCGGATCGACGTGTGCCGTCTGGAGCCGAACCCGGTCACCGAAGCGGAGTTGGCCGGGCTCGACCGACAGCGTGGCATGCTCGTCGGAGCAGAAGCGGAGCTCGCCATCGGGCCACGTCGGATTGCCATGGTCCATGCCGAACGACTTCAGACCGGCATCGACGACCGCCCAGCCCTTGGGACTCACCGAAACCACGCTCGACAGGACCGACAACGCCTGTTCGAACGGAATCTCCAAGGTGGCGTACTGGGTGTCCATCAGACAGTACGAACCGGCCTGGATCTCGTTGGCCCACGTGTTGACGGCGTACGTTCCGGTTCCTCCGGCCGACACGATGTCGCCTCCCACGTCGGCGTGAGCCCGCAGCAGTAGAGCCATCGCCGCTTCGACCTTCTCGGCTCGGCGTTCCTGGGTCGGGACCATCATCAGATGACCCTCGTAGCCCATGACCCCGCGCACGTCGAGGCCTTCGGCTCTCGCCAGTTCGGCAAGGCGACCAGCGTCTTCGGGATCACAACCACACCGCGGCAACCCGACCTCCACATCGATGAGAACACGGCGAACCCCACCATCGATCACTGCGTTCAGCACGTCCTCGGAGTCGACGGCAACGGTGATGTTCGCTCCGCCGTCCACGAGGCGCCCGAGACGCACGTAGTCGATGATCTCGTTGGCCAGGAGCAGATCGCTGTCCAGTCCGGCTCGGACCATGCCCTCGATCTCGCCGGCCGTGGCGGCACAGAAACGGTGATGACCGGCATCGACCAACTGCTTGGCCAACGAGGTCGATTTGAATGCCTTGACGTGCGGCCGAAGCGCAGCACCAGGACGGGCCTCGGCCATCAGGGCCACGTTGCGATCGAAGATCGATTTCTCGACGACGAGCGCCGGGGTCGGCAACTGGTCAATGGATGTAGGCGTGTGGTCCACGACATGACCTTAGGCTCGAAACCAACGGCCCGCCCGTAGCGCCGGCGATCGTCACTTCCCAAGCCGAACCGATGACTCAGTACGTGGCGAGCGCCTCGGTCACCGCGACCCGGTACCGCTCGACGTTGGCCAACTTCACCGTGTCGAAGCCTCGGACCATGTCATACAGGCCAAGGATGTTCACGGCCCGGTCGTAGTTGCCGGCGTCGAGCGTGGCCAACACGGTGTCGATGAGCCCGCGATAGTCATCGATCAGCTGACGCTCCATGCGACGCTCCTCGGTCCGACCGAATGGATCGAACTTCTTGCCTCGCAACTTCTTGGTCCGCAACAGCCCTTCGAACATCTTGCGTCCAGCGGCCTCGGGAATCGGGATCTTCTTGTCGTAGCCCACGTTCTTGAGGGTCGGCGGCTTCAGCTGGTAGCTGACCTTGGCCTCGGGACCGAACTGTCGCTTCGCTCGTTCCGAGATGTCCGACTTCATGGCCAGGCGGGCAACCTCGTACTCGTCCTTGTAGGCCATCACCTTGTAGAGCATCCGAGCGACCGTCTCGCTCAGATCGGTTCGATCGCCGACCAACGCGGCCTCGGCAGCCCGTACCTTCACCAGGTCGGCAGCGAACTGCCGGGCATAGGCCTCGTCTTGATACTCGATCAGTTCCGGCAATCGGTAGGCCAGAACTTCCTGCAGTCCGTCGCTGCCACCGATCTCGGCCGCCATTGCAGCCGCAGGGCCGGTCAGGGCCGGCGGGCCGGCCTCGGCTCGTGTCGCCGAATCGATCTCGAGCTGTGCCAACAGCTCGGGCTCGACGGCGAGGCGACGCCCAAGGCGGAATGCATCGATGTTCGTCTGGACCGAGACGCCGTTCAGTTCGATCGCCTTCTCGATGCTGGCACCGCTGACCGGCAGCAGGCCCTTCTGGTAGGCCACGCCGACGACCAGCACGTTGGCTGCTGGCTGACTGGCGAAGACCTTACGGGCGATGCCGGCAGCATCGAGCCAGACGTTGTCCTGGCCCTTGGTCGCGCCATCCAGGGCGCTCTGGAACTTGGCCAGCTCGGGGAAGGACTCGGCACCCCGCCCCGAGACCATGGTTCCGGTCGGCACCAGGGTCGTCGACACAACGGCCGTGGTGCGCTCCGGATCGACCCGGTCCAGATTCTTGGTTCCGGTGAGCAGATCGAACACCAGGAAGGTGTCGGTCGAACCCTCGCCGACCCGGTTGGACGACTTCAAGAGATCGTCACCCTGGTCGGCGGCCAGCGAGATGCGCAGGTTCGAAACCACCGGACCGCCCTTCTGGGCCATACCGGTCTGATCGAGACCGCTCGAGAACTTCCCGTCGAGCAGCGCAGCGGTGGCGATGACCTGATTGACCGTGACCACGCCGGTGCCCCCGATGCCGACCAGCAGGATGTTGGCCTCGTCGGGGATCGAGGGTTCGCTGGGCATCGGACCGTCGGGAACGCCGGCTGCGGCTGCCTTGCTCGGCTTGAAGTCCGGGTCGATCTCGACGGTGACGAAGGCCGGGCAGTTGCCACCGAGGCAGGTGAGGTCGAAGTTGCAGGACTCTTGATGGATCTGGGTCTTGCGGCCGAACGGGGTTGCCACCGGGTGGACCGATGCACAGTTCGACACATCACCGCAGTCGCCGCAACCCTCGCAGATGTCCTCGTTGATGATCACCCGGGTGGTGGGGGTGGCGATGGTGCCGCGCTTGCGACCTCGACGAAGTTCGGCTGCGCACTGCTGATCGTAGATGAGGACGCTGACTCCCGAGACGTCTCGCAGTTCACGCTGCACATCGTCGAGGTCGTCTCGATGACGGATGGTGGCGATCTTGGCGAACGACGAACCGATACGACCCACCGGCAGACGGCCCGACTGGTCGCCGTACTTCTTCACGTCGTCGGCCACGACCACGATCTTGGTCACGCCCTCGGCCTCGAGGGCTCGGGTCATGTCGGGCACGGTCATGGCGCCGGCTGCATCCTGGCCGCCGGTCATGGCCACGGTGCCGTTGTAGAGGATCTTGTAGGTGATGTTCACACCAGCCGAGACGGCCTGACGGATGGCGAGCGAGCCGGAATGGGCAAAGGTGCCGTCACCGAGGTTCTGGAATCGATGGGTCTCGTCGAGGAAGTGCGACATTCCGACCCACTGCGCACCCTCGCCGCCCATATGGGTGATACCGAAGTTCTCCCGCTCCATACCGAGGGCCATGCCGTGGCAGCCGATACCGCCACCGGCCATCGAACCATCCGGCATCCGAGTCGATCGATTGTGCGGACAGCCCGAACAGAAGTACGCGCCGCGATCTGGGAGTTCCTTGGCCTCGGCGGCCACCGACACCGGGATGAGCACTCGAGGCTTGATCAGACGTTCCTCGGGCACGAACCTCGCCAGGCGGGCTCGCAGCGGTGCCGTGAGATCCTCGGCCAGCAGACCTCCGTGGGTGGGCAGCATCGGTCGACCCTCGTCGTCGAACTTACCCAACACGCGGGGTGCCCCGGTTCGCCCGTACAGCAGATCACGGATCTGGCTCTCGATGAACGAACGCTTCTCCTCGATGACGACGATCTCCTCGAGACCATCGGCGAACCCGGTCAAGCCGTTGGGCTCGAGTGGCCAGATCATGGCCGGCTTGTACAAGCGGATACCGGCCGCAACCAGATCGTCATCGGTCACGAATCCGAGCTTGGCCAGGCAGTCCCGCAACTCGCCATAGACAGGCCCGGCGGCCACGATCCCGATGCGGGCGGCTCCTTCGCCGACCACACGGTCCAGGCTGTTGGCGGCGACGAAACGCCTGGCCGCCTCGAGACGCGGTCCGAACATGTCCTGCTCGGCACCCATCGACAACGGGGCGATCAGCGTCGTGGTCTGCATGTGTTTGAAGGGCTGACCGTCGATCAGGAACTCGGGCTTGACCACCGAGACCCTCGTCGGTGTCGTGTCGACCGTTGCGTAGCCGTCGGCCACGTTGGAGTGGATCTTGAAGCCGACCCACGCTCCGGAGAACCGGGAAAGCTCGTAGCCGAAGCGGCCGAAATCCAGGACCTCCTGCACACTGGCCGGGTACAGCGTCGGCATGGCCAGGTCGGCCAGGGCCCACTCCGAGGCCGAGGCGATGGTCGATGATTTGCAGAACGGATCGTCGCCGGCGACCGCCAGCACTCCACCCAGGGGATGCACGCCCGAGGAGTTGGCATGGCGCAGGACGTCGCCACTGCGATCGACCCCCGGACCCTTGCCATACCACATGCCCATGACGCCATCGAACTTGGCTGTCTTCTCCAGCGCTGTCTGCTGACTTCCCCACACCGCGGTCGCGCCCAAATCCTCGTTCACCCCGCTGATGAACCGAATGTTGTGGGCTCGCAGGATCGCCTCGTCGGCTTCGTAGGCCTGATCCATGCCCCCGACCGGCGATCCTCGGTATCCCGAGATCAATCCGGCGGTGTCGAGGCCATTGGCGCGGTCGGCCCGGGCCTGGTCCAGAAGCAATCTCATCAAGGCCTGAATGCCGGACATGGCAACCATTCCCTCGGTTGCTTCCATCCGATCGGTCAGGCTGTATTCGGTAGCAGTCACACCCGCACTCTACGACGCTGCGACCGCCGGGTCGAGGCGTGCAACCTTTGCGCCGCCACACGAGCCACAATGATCGAGATGCCAGACCGTCGACCCATCCTCCGTGTCGGATGCCCGATGTGGGCCAATCGGGCATGGGTGGGCCGGTACTTTCCCAAGGACACACCGACCGGTGCAGAGCTCACGGCCTATGCGACGTGGTGCGCGACCGTCGAGGGCAACACCACC
>ERZ888423.3028-NODE-3028-length-11592-cov-6.411199_pt1 | contig 11592 bp, 12 predicted proteins | sample MGYA00520523_ERZ888423 | MGnify/ENA primary metagenome ERZ888423 (study PRJEB32303, sample SAMEA104408611) | aquatic metagenome | biome: Brackish water; feature: Pelagic; material: water | place: Baltic Sea | collected 2014-06-08T10:24:00 | depth 30,27 m ...
GGATCCATTACCGAGGCCATGTTTGAAGTGGGCGGTCAGTACCGCCGCAACATGTAAGAGGCTTAGCGGCGCGGAATCCTAGTCCATCGCTGCATGTATTCACGCTCCCTGTATTCGGCCGACTGCAGGGCCCATCGGCCCCGCTGCTTGGTGTACCTAAGGTCTGCCGTAGTGACTTCATAGCGGGCTAGGTAGCGCCGTTCACTTTTGCTGCGTGCAGTACAGATCCATTCCACCCAAACTTGGTCACCCGAGGGTGCCGTACTCGCACTCACCTGCGCCGACGAACCCAGGGAGAGGCTTTGAATTTTGGGCAGGAGCAGGGGCAGGGCAGTAAGTGCGCTCAGGTGGTACAGGCTGTCGGGGCTTGGAACGCGGCCGGCAGGCAGAATAAGTTCAGAACCTTCCCTTCTTGAGCTTAGTACCTGGCTCCCAGCGGTCAGTTCGTGGCGCCGGAGGTTGCCTCTTCGGTCCATTTCGACGCGGTTAATCAGGCCGGGATAGCTTTGAACGAAGCTCTAGGTGCGGCGGCTTCGCTGCAGCTCCAGGGTCATGATTTGGCTGAGATTTTGCTCGAGCGCAAACCGCCCTATTGGGGGAGCGCTGCAGCCCGAAGCGAGCACGGCAGCCAAAAGCAGGATGGACCCTCGGAGCATAGTGGTAAGGTAATGTACCTTCGGCCAATGAACATTATTTCTTGGAACGTAAACGGCCTTCGGGCAGTTGCTGGCAAAGGATTGCACGAGATTGTGCGCGGACTCAACCCCGACGTAATGGGTTTTCAGGAGATTAAGTGCACGGTGGATCAGGCCAAAGAGGTCTTGGACGGACTCGGCTACCACGTCGTCGCGCACGAGGCCGACAAAAAGGGTTATTCGGGTACGGCCATAATTAGTAAAATCAAGCCGATCAGCGTCTCCTACGGCATGGGAGTGGAGGAGCACGAAGGCGAGGGCAGGGTCATCACGGCAGAGTTTCAGGACCTCTACGTGGTGACGACCTATGTGCCCAATTCCAAGGGCGACCTGTCGCGAATTCCGCAGCGGGCTCGTTGGGACCGCGACCTAGCGGCCTACCTTCAGGGGCTTGACGCCAAAAAACCCGTGGTGCTCTGTGGCGATTTAAACGTGGCGCACCAACCTATTGATCTGAGCCATCCGCAGTCCAACTACAACCGAACGCCGGGATATACCCAAAGCGAGATAGACGGACTTCAGTTTTTGCTGGACGCCGGCTTTGTCGATTCCTGGCGCGAGCAAAACCCAGGAGTGGTCAAGTATTCTTGGTGGAGCATGCGAAGCGGAGGCCGCGCCAAAAACATCGGCTGGCGCTTGGACTACCATTTGGTTTCGCGCCGCCTAATGGATCGGGTTGCTTCGACCGAAATCCACAATGAGGTGTACGGCAGCGACCATTGCCCGGTCAGCCTTAAGTTGGCCTAGCGCAAGAACTTCCTTTTCTCGGCCAAAAACGCTTCAAAGAGCGCTTGGTCGTCGAGGCCTGCACGCAGCCTAAGTACTTGGTTCACGTCGCGGTGCTTGACGGTATCGGGGCATAGCCGAAGGGCTTGAATTGCGGCGTTTCGGTAGTCAGCTTGCTGGTAGTAGGCCTCGCTGCCAAAGGCAGAAAAGAGCACGGAAGCTGCTTCTTCAGCTCGGTTTTGGGCCAGCAGCGAATGAGCCAAGTGCATTTGGCCACCGGGATGCCGTGGCGATCGCTGGAGCAATTTTCGGTAGGTTGATTCTGCCTCAAGGGCATTGCCTTGGTATCGGTAGAGGTTGCCCAACTGGTACCAGGTAACCACGTGGTTAGGATGCAGCTCCAACGATTGCTCAAAGTAGGATCTGGCCTCGGCAAAGCTTGTTGCGGTAATCGGTCCCCTTTGGGCTTCGAGAACCATCGAAGACATGCCTGCAAAGTAGGGCGATGGATTGCCAAAGCGGTCGAGTTCGGTCCAATCGTCGAGGCTTTGAATTGCCGCGGGCAGCAAGCGCAGCGCGTCCTGACGCTCGTTTAAAGCAAGCAATTCTTGCTGGTCCTGTTCGGACGACAGCCCTTCTCTCGAAGCACTTAGGTAGGCAATGGCCAGTGAGGCAATGCCGATGCTCCCGATCCAAAGGTTTGGCCTCTTGGCCTCACTCAATCGACTTGGTGTGAGCATGCCAAGGGCAAGCATAAACGGAATCCAAACGGCTGCTCGCTCTAGGGGGAACTCAAACATGCTGTATGTCAATACGATAATCCCAAGACCGGCCACCAGGTCGGCGCCGTCTTCTCGGCGGTTTTTAAACCAAGAAACGACGAATCCGCCCCAAAGCAGCAGCCATGCTGCTAAGCCAGGCAGGCCCTGCTCGGATGCAATCCAAAGTACGTCGTTGTGGGGACGAACTTCGGCGGTAATCCCCTCTGCCACCGACGGATTCATGCCCTGAAGGCCGTATCCCGGGAAGTGGATTCGCCATTGTCCGGCGCCCACACCCGTCCAAGGTGCGGCCTGGATCATTGCTAGGGAGTGGTCCCAAAACACTTCACGGATGCGAAGGTTGGTGGGGTCCATCAAGGATTCGCGGATTTTTGGCCGAGAAACCACAGCCGCAATTAGCACAAGGCCAAGAAGCGCGGCACCCAAAAGAGGCTTCCAGGAGCGGAGGTTTCGTGCCAAGCTAAAAAGGAGCCACAGGGCCGCACCAATCCAGATGCTCCGGGTGCGCAGCAAGACGATGGTGAGCAGGGCCAGAATTCCGACGGCTAAGGCCGCATTCTTCGCGCTGCTCTGGCTTCGCCCCCAGAGGTACCAGGCGGCCGGAATGGCTAGGGCTATGGCCGACGACGTGAAGTTTTTGTGCCCCATTATTCCCGGGGCCAGATAGGGGTCGGCCATGGCCTTGGTGGATTGACCAAAGTCCGCAAGCACCGAAAAACCTTCGATCATGGCTGCACCTAGAATGCCCCAGGCTAGGGTAGGGAGCGCGCGGAGACCAAACCTCCAACCGATTAAGGCGGCGGCGGCGTAGCCTGCGTACCGGCCCACGGCCAATTTTGCCTCACTGGCTGCAAAGAGGGGTACAGTCCAAAATCCGCTCAGGGCGATGGCAAGCAGCAAGAGCATACCCCAGGTGCTTAAATTGGGCAGGGACGACTGCGAAGTGCTGCCTCGATGCGCCACTGCGAGCAATCCGAGCAGGAGGAAGCCGGCGGCCAGGTGCATGGGCCAATGCGAGCTGTCTCCTAATTTTTGAGCCACCGGCAGCATAGGAACAGCGGCAAAAAGGGCCCCTGCAACGAAGGCGATCCAGGATGGTCGTGCGGCGTTCATAGGGTGTAAAAATAAAGCACCCCGCTCATGGCGGGGTGCTTTCAACAAATTGTTTCGAGGCTTATGCTTCGGTGGACGGAATCACTTCGAAGTGAAAGTCAATCACTACATCGCGGTGAAGGCGAACCTTTGCGCTGTTCTTGCCAGAGACCTTGATGGATCCGCCGGCAATTTGAATGAACTTCTTATCGATTTGGTGACCGAGCTTACTGAGGTGATCTGCCACGTCTTGGTTGGTGATGGCTCCAAAGAGCTTACCGCCGAGTCCAGCCTTGGCTTCGATCTTCAGTTCCACATTGCGCAGGGCTTCTGAGGTCTTTGTGGCGGCATCCACCATTTTAGCTTCCTTGTGGGCGCGCTGGCGAAGGTCTTCGGCCAAATCTTTTTTGGCTGAACCGGTCGCAAGAATTGCGAATCCTTGTGGAATCAAGTAGTTACGGCCGAAACCGTTCTTTACTGATACTACGTCGTCCTTGAAACCAAGGTTTTCAACGTCTTGCTTTAAAATAACATCCATGACTTCCGTTTATTTAAGGTTGTCTGCTACGTACGGCATCAGAGAAAGATGGCGAGCGCGTTTGATGGCCTGGGCCAATTTGCGCTGGTACTTCAACGATGTTCCAGTAAGACGACGCGGAAGAATCTTTCCCTGCTCGTTTACAAAACGCAATAGGTAGTCGGGGTCTTTGTGGTCAATATGCTTGATGCCATATTTCTTGAAACGGCAGTACTTCTTCGTCACCGACGAATCAATAGCAATAGGCTGTAGGTAGCGAATTTCGCTGGTTCCTGTGGGCTCTAGTGGTGTAGTCGTACTCATGGCTTATGCGTTTTTAACCTTGTCGCGACGTTTTGCGGCATAAGCTACACCGTGCTGGTCGAGGGCTATTGTTAGGAACCGCAGAACGGATTCGTCACGCTTCATATCTACCTCAAGGGTAGCTATCAGGGTAGAAGGTGCCGTGAACTCTACAAGATTGTAGAATCCGGTCATCTTCTTGTTGATTGGGTAGGCAAGCTTGCGCAGCCCCCAACGTTCTACATTGATGATGGAGCCACCAGCAGCTTTAATGCTGTTGGTGTATTTATCCACCGTTTCCCTTATCTGATCATCAGACAAGACGGGATTTAGGATGAAAACGGTTTCGTATTGTTTCATTGGAAAGTTTCCTTTAAAGGGGCGCGAAGATAAGAAATAATACTCAATAATTCTGAACTTTAGGCAGCCGGTCTATTAGTTCAAAGTAATCCCGCAGCGCAAAGTGCGGATTGGGTGACTCGGCGAGCTCCTTCAGAGCAGTATTCCAATACCTATTCTGCGCAGTGCTGTCGCCCAAAACTCCTTTGCAAAAAATCAAATTGCCAGCCGGGTTCTTGGCTGAATCCTCGCTCGACGCCCAAAGAATATGGGCTTGGTCCGCGCGCCAGTGCACGATTATTTGGTACCAGCCCGAGTCGCTGCGGCCCTTTGGTGCAAAGACCTGAAAGCCGTCGCCCTCGATGAGGTCGTAGCCTGAGCTGCGGATGTTTTTAAAGAAGAGCAAGCGGTTGGACTGAATTTGCGTGGTGTAGGAAGTTTCAGGCTCGGCGGGCTCAAAGAACAGCATCGACAGGATTAGGCCTGCGGCTACTGCCCCAATTCCTAGCCATAGTAAACGTTGTTCTGGTTTCATTTAATCACGAACGCTTAGGGCATCCAAAGTGTTCAACCCTACCTTTGACTATGTCTTACCGAGTTGCGCTTCTCATCATAGTAGTAACCCATTTAGTGGGTGCTGTAGGCCTTCGAACGGATTTTGCCGACTGGATGGTTTTGCTCACGCCCGTTCATTTATTGGTCAGTTTTGGACTTCTCTTCTCGTTTAGCAGCAAATCGGAATTTCTAAAGGGGGCACTTTTGGCGGTATTTGCGCTGGGCTTGCTCGTCGAAGTAATTGGAGTGAATACGGGGTACCCCTTCGGCAGCTATGTCTACCTTGAGGGTTTAGGCCCCAAGGTGCTCAACACGCCCTGGTTAATCGGAGTCAATTGGGTAATGCTGACGCTGGCGTCGGGGTCTTTTGTAGTACAATTTTTAGACAACGGCAGCAGGCTTCAGCGGGCCTTACTCGCCTCGGCCCTGATGCTTGCACTGGACGTTCTCATTGAGCCGGTTGCACATGCGCACCGCCTTTGGATTTTTGCTGGCGGAATCGCGCCCTGGCAGAACTACCTCTCATGGTTTGTGGTGGCCTTAATCGCCCAGTGGATCGTAGGCAAGGGCCTTGGATCAAACCGCTTGGCAGGTCCAATTTTACTCGCTCAAGCAGCGTTTTTTGCCCTTTCTTGGCTGTGGCCAATCGCATTCTAATCCGTAGGTTTGCAGTCCGCCCAAATGGAAAATAACTACCTGGTATCCGCCCGCAAATACCGCCCTGCCGCCTTTGAGTCGGTGGTGGGCCAGGCGCACGTTACCGAAACCTTGGAGCATGAGGTTCTGACCGGGCGACTCGCTCAGGCTCTGCTTTTTACAGGTCCGAGAGGGGTAGGTAAGACGACCTGTGCGCGGATTTTAGCCCGCCGAATTAATGAAGTCCACACCGGCGAAGGCCTAGACTACAGCCTCAATATTTTTGAGCTCGATGGAGCGTCGAACAATACGGTCGATGACATTAGGCAACTAATCGATCAAGTGCGTTTTGCTCCGCAAATGGGCAAGTACAAGGTCTACATCATCGACGAGGTGCACATGCTCTCTCAGGCCGCGTTCAACGCATTCCTTAAAACCTTGGAGGAGCCGCCCGCGCATGCCATTTTTATTTTGGCGACCACCGAAAAGCACAAGGTGCTGCCGACCATCCTCTCGCGATGCCAAATTTTTGATTTTAAGCGAATCGGAATCACCGACATTGCCGATCATCTGCACTGGGTGGCGGGCAAAGAAGGCCTAGTCGCCGAGCAAGAGGCCCTTCATGCCATTGCCGAGAAGGCAGACGGGTCCTTGCGCGACTCCCTCTCGATTTTTGACCGCATCGCTGCCTTTGCTCAGGGCGGACCATTGACCTATGACTTGGTGCGCCGCAATTTGCAGCTTGTCGACCGTGGGTTGTACGTGGGGCTTTGGAACCAGATTATGGCTGCGGACCGGGCTTCGGTTTTGACCGTAATTCAAGATGTTTTGGACGAGGGTTTTGATCTTCAACGCTTTTTAATGGGATTTGCGGGCTACGTCCGCGAACTTTTATTGGCCCAGCACCCGGCTACGGTGGCCCTTTTGGACTTGCCGGATTCCGCAAAGAATGCTCTTCTCGACGCTTCGCACGAAGTATCTGCTGCTCGTGCGGCCTCTGCCCTCAAGCGTCTTGTGGCGGCCGATGCGAGCTACCGCAGTGCGAGCAATGCCCGCTGGCATGTAGAAGTTGCCCTGCTCGATTTAATTCTCGACGAACAGGCGGACGAAAAAAAAAAGCCCAGTAGTTCAGTAGCCCAATCGGCATCGGCTAAAGAACCCGAGCCCAAGCTAGCATCCATCGCAGAACAGGATGCTTCGCGGTCAAGCATAGAGCAAGAAGCATCGCCCGCAGCGGTGATTGAGGTAGCGGTCGAGTCCGAGCCAATCACGGAGCCCGAGCCAGAGTCCGCGCTCGAGTCAATGACTGAGCCCGAGCCCGAGTCCGAGCTCAGGTCAGAGCCCGAGTCCGATTTGATGCCTTTTGCCGCCGAATCTGCGGCGCTGTCAAGCCTGCTGGAGCCGATTCCGTCCTCCCTACCTGCGGCCGCAGTGGCCCCAGTTGCTGTGGTGAATACTCCCAACGCTAGAGTTCATCGCACGGCTTTTTCGCTCAAGGGCCTCGGTGGAACGGACTATTTGGTTGCCGATACGACGGAGCCTGAGTCAACTCCAGAGCAGGCTGGTGACCCTACTGAGGCAAGCATACCGGCTGCGGTTGTGGAGCGCCAGCTCAGGCCCTTTAGCCAGACGGCCCTGGAGACCGCTTGGTTGGAGTCGGCTGGTGCCCTGGACGACCTGCCGGTGGTAAAGGCCATTGTACAGCAGGTGCAGCCGGTTTTAGAAGACGAATCGGTTGTGAGGGTAAGTCTTGAAAACGAGCTGCAAGAGGACTACCTCAATTCGGTTCGAGACCGAATTCTGCCCTTTTTGCGTCAGGCCCTCAACAACGATTCCATAACCGTCCGCACCCAGGTGGAGGCGGGTTCCGTCAATGCACGCCTGGTCTACACCCCCGACGAGCGCTTCGCATTTTTGCTTGAAAAAAATCCGCACTTAGACGATTTTCGCGAGCAATTTCAACTAGATATCGAGTAATTCTCCCTATTTAAGGGGTATTTTAGCCAACACTATGCAAAAAATTAAAGTTGTTAATCCGGTCGTCGAGCTTGACGGCGACGAGATGACCCGAATCATTTGGGCCACCATAAAAAACAAGCTTATTCTTCCCTACCTCGACCTGGATTTAAAGTACTACGATCTTGGAATGGAGCACCGCGATGCCACCGACGATCAAGTGACTGTGGATGCGGCGGAGGCCATTAAAAAGTACCACGTAGGCATCAAGTGTGCGACCATAACGCCCGACGAGTCTAGAGTTAAAGAGTTTAGCCTCAAGCAAATGTGGCGGTCGCCCAATGGCACCATCCGGAATATTCTCGACGGAACGGTGTTTCGGGAGCCGATTGTTATTAAAAACATACCTCGACTGGTAACGACTTGGAACAAGCCTATTGTTATTGGTCGCCACGCTTTTGGCGATCAGTACCGTGCTACCGACACTACCATTAAGGGCAAGGGCAAGCTGACCATGACCTTCACGCCCGACGACGGCGCCGCCGCCCAAACTTGGGAGGTATACCAGTTTCAGGGCGATGGGGTCGCTATGAGCATGTTCAACACCGACGAGTCCATTACGGGTTTTGCGCGGAGTTGCTTTAACATGGCGCTCGACAAAAAGTGGCCGCTTTATTTGAGTACTAAAAACACCATCCTCAAGAAGTACGACGGGCGGTTCAAGGATATTTTTCAAGAAATATACCTTGCGGAGTTCAAGGACCGGTACGAGGCCGCAGGCATAACCTACGAGCACCGGCTGATTGACGACATGGTGGCTTCCGCCCTCAAGTGGGAGGGTTCCTTTGTGTGGGCCTGCAAGAACTACGACGGTGACGTGCAGTCTGACACCGTGGCTCAGGGTTTTGGTTCGCTCGGACTCATGACCTCGGTGCTCATAACCCCCGACGGCAAGACCATGGAAGCCGAGGCGGCGCACGGCACGGTCACGCGCCACTACCGCCAGCACCAGCAGGGCAAACCGACCAGTACCAACCCCATTGCCTCCATTTTTGCTTGGACGCGCGGCCTCGCCCACCGAGGCAAGCTCGACGGCAATACTGCGTTGATTCAGTTCTGCGAGACCCTCGAGCAGGTATGCGTAGAAGTCGTAGAAAGCGGCCGCATGACGAAGGATTTAGCGGTCTGCATTCACGGGAACAGCGTGCAGCACGGGGAGCACTACCTCTACACCGAGGAATTCCTGGACGCCATTGATCTGGCCCTGCGCGATAGGATTTAAATTCGGATCTTCAGGGTAGCCAAGGCCGCGAGAATCCCATTTTTGTAGGTAAATCCCGCGGCCCAATAGGCCTTTTGGGCTTCAGCAAAGCGCCCTGCCTTGTGATGGCTTCGGGCCTTTTGGCGCATTAGTTCCCCCTCGGCATGCTTTAAAACGGCCTCAGGTATCCAGCCTTGCTGCACAAACTGCGCCCAGCGAAGCCGAATTTTGATGCTGTGCGACTCGAGCGCTGCAGACATTCCGTGGTTAATTCGGTACCGGGTGAAGGGTTCGTCGGTCCAGCGTATCGGGCGAAGTCCCTGAGCCCAAAGCCGCATCCAAAGCTCTAAGTCCTCGGTTCCTTGCAGCCTTTGGTTGGTGTCAAAAGGATTCTCTCGAGCAATATCAGCGCGAAGCAGGCATGCACTCGGTGCGATGGCGGGCCGTTTAAGCACCAGGTCGCTGATTTGCCGGGGTTGGTCTCCAAATCGAATGGCTCCCAAATGCTGCCCGTCCCATTCGCGCACCGGGTGGTAGGCCCAGGTTGCCTCGGGCGCTTGAACCAAAAAAGTAGTCAGACGCTCGTGCCACTGCGGCTCAAAAGCGTCGTCGGCATCGAGGTAGGCAATCCAGTCGCCCGAGGCTGCGCGAGACCCGGTGTTGCGGGCGGCACCCAAACCCAGGTTTTTGGGATGCACCAAAACCCGAACGTTGGGCCAGTTCCAGCTGCGAACCAAATCGGCGCAACCGCCCGGTGAGGCATCGTCGACGACCAGTACCTCTAAGGCCTTGGCCGCGCTGTCGACCGCTACGCGCAGGGTTTCTTCGCTTTGGTAGCAGGGTATGACGACTGAAATGTTCACGTTGCGCGGGGCATGAAATGATTCGGAAAAAACTGGTGAAGGACGCGCCGAAGGGGTTCCTTGAGGCCTAACGCGGCAAGCGTCGAAACGCCCAAGCGCACAAGGCCCTCGTAGGGAATGTGGAGCAGTACTAGTGGGTGCAGGCGCACAAATCGTGCAAAGAGTACACGGTTGACGCGCATGTTGGCATTTCGCCGGGCGGAACTCCAATCCTGCCGGTACAGCGAATGGGTCCACCAGGCCGCGACATTTCGGTAGGCGCGCCGAAGCCGAGCTTGGTCGGGTTGGTGGTTCGCGGCAATGTAGTCGACCAGTGCGAGCAGCTCGAGGTAGACGTCGCCCCCTTCGTTGGCCTTCTGGCGCGCTGTTTCGGAATGCACCCGAAAGTAGTTGAGCACCTCAGGAACAAAAGCGATTCCGCCCTTCTCGAGGAGCTTGATGTAGGTCATCCAGTCCCCGTTGAGGCGCCAATTGGGATCGGCTCCGCCCACAGCGAGAAACGGTTCGAGGCGAATGAGCGCCCCCGAGGCATTGGGAACCACGTTGTGCAGCAGCATAAAATGCCGAATCTCATGAAGGCCTTCGTTGCGGTAGCCGTCGACCCAACGCTGGGCCTCGGTTCCGTACACGTAGCGGTAGTGCACGTCAAAACTGTGCATCGCTTGGCCCTCGGAATCGACCAGCATGGACTGGCCGTAGGCGATCACGAGGTTGGGGTCGGACTCCATCACACCAACCAGGCGCTCGAGGAGCTTGGGGTCTGCGTAGTCGTCGCTCTCGGCGATCCACAGGTAGCGGCCGCGGGCGAGCGAGGCGGCCTTGTTCCATTGGGCAAAGGGACTCCCGGAATTGAACTCGTTGGGGTGCACCGACCACGACGGACGACCCTTGGCAAATGCCTCCAGCACGCTCAGTGAGCCGTCGGGCGAGGCATCGTCGAGCAGCAGCACCTCGGTGTCGGTAAAGGTCTGTTCGGCGATGCTCTGCAGGCGCAGTGGAAGGTAGCGTTCGTGCCGGTAGTTGGGCACCGCCACAGTCACCAAAGGAAGTCGTTCGCGCATCCCCCAAACTTAATGTACCTTCAGCCCCCATGCGCACCGTTTTGTTTGGAATGCCGCGAAGCGGCACAACTTATGGGTTTTCACTGCTTTCGGAGGCACTCAAAGCCCACGGGCCGCTCACCGAAGTTTTTGAGCCCAATAAACTCGAAAACAACCAGTTTCACCGCCTTGATGGCATGGTTTGGCCGGACGCCGACGCCACATTGGTGAAGATTTTGTACTCGAGCCCTGAAATGCACGGGTGGTCGGGCGAAGCCGCTGCCGATGCCTTTGCGCACTTTGACAAAAAGATTTTTTTAGTGCGCGACCCCCGAGACCGGTGGATTTCGGGCTTTTTTTACCGCTGGTTCTACGTGCACAACCCCGAGCAGGCTGCCTTTGAATTGGCCCACAAGAAGGTGTGCCAAAAGGAGGTCAACCCGTCATCTGTGGCGTTTCACCGTCTGCACTCGGACGACCCGCATGTGCTCAAGGAACACGCCGAAGAACAAAAGCGCAAGCTCGACGAACTCTCTACATTTCTGGATCGCCTGCGTGCGGACGGCTGGTTTATCTGGCACTACGAGGACCTTGTCGACCGCAACTGGGATGCCGTGGAAGCCTACCTTGGATTCAGCCTCAAGGGCGAAGAGGCCTTGCGCGGAAACTTTCGCCACGTGGCTCGCAGCCAAGCGCACAGCGATTGGCGCCAGTGGTTTACCGACGCGGACGTCGAATTTTACCGCCCCGTCTTTGAATCCTACCTCAAAGCCCAGGGGTACGATGCATCTGATTGGGCGTTGAGCTACCCCGCTGAACTATCGCCC
>ERZ888423.3029-NODE-3029-length-11588-cov-31.801613_pt1 | contig 11588 bp, 9 predicted proteins | sample MGYA00520523_ERZ888423 | MGnify/ENA primary metagenome ERZ888423 (study PRJEB32303, sample SAMEA104408611) | aquatic metagenome | biome: Brackish water; feature: Pelagic; material: water | place: Baltic Sea | collected 2014-06-08T10:24:00 | depth 30,27 m ...
ATCTCCACCTCGCCGAGCGCGCGCAGCAGCTCCGCCAGCTGGGGACGCCCGTAGAGGTCGAGGCCGTAATTGGTGGTGATCTGGCTGATCAGGATCAGCTCCTTCACCCCCTGAGCCGCCAGTTGCCGTGCTTCGGCCACGATCGACTCGATCGTGCGGGAGCGCTGATCGCCGCGCAGTTTGGGAATGATGCAGAAGGCGCAGCGGTAGTCGCAGCCTTCGGCCACCTTCAGATAGGCCACCGCCTCCGATGTGGTGCGGTAGCGGGGCAGGTGCTCATCGGCCACGTAGGTGGGGGTGGCGCTCACCCGGTTCACCCGCTCACCTGCCTCCACCCGCCTCAGCACCTCCACGATGTGCTGATAGTCGCCGGTGCCCACGATCGCCCTGGCTTCCGGCAGGGCATCCAGCAGTTCCTCCTGGAAGTGCTGGGCCAGGCAGCCCGCGATGATCAGCTCCTTGCCCTGTTCGGCCAGCTCCACCAGCGTGCGCACCGATTCTTCACGGGCGTCCTGGATGAAGCTGCAGGTGTTCACCACCACCACCGACGCCTCGCTCTCATCGGCGCTGACGCCGTAGCCGGCTTCTGCCAGCAGACCGAGCATGTGTTCAGTGTCCACCCGGTTCTTTTCGCAGCCCAGATGCGCAAACGCCACGGTGGGCGGGCGGCTGGCTGCCGCTGGAGCTCCGGCGGGCGACTCCGGGGCGAGGGAAGGGGCGGAGGAACCGACCACCGAGGAATCGATGCCGGCCCTGGCGGTGGCGTGGCGCATGGAGGAGGGAAGACCGGGGCCGTCGAAGGGCCAATGGATCACCCTATGGGAGAAGAGCAGGTGTCTGGCACACACAGCGCGCCTCGGTGGGCGGGTGGTGACGTCCGGCCTGCCGCTGGACGCTCTGAAACGGAAGCTGCCACAATCGCTGCAGCGAGCGTCAGTTTTTTGGCCCCCTCCCGTCTCAGCAGCCGACTCGGCAGCCGTCGCCGTGGTGACACCGGCAACCGCTGGCTACGGGTCGCCATTGCCGTGCTGGCCACGGTCGGTGTGATCGATACCGGTGCCATCACCCTCAAGCGCTGGGGACTGATTGGCCCGCTCAGTTGCCCCGGTGGTGGGGATGGCTGCGACAAGGTGCTCAGCAGCGTCTGGGGCAGCCTGTTCGGCCAACCCCTGTCGCTGTTCGGTTTTCTGGCTTATGCGGCCTTGCTGCTGCTGGCAGTGATGCCGCTGGTGGTGCGCGGCGAACGGGGCGGCGACCTGCTGCGCCGCAGTTGGTGGGGCCTGTTCCTGCTGAGCGGTGCCATGTCCGTGTTCAGCCTGGTGCTGATGGGCCTGCTGATTTTCAAGATCCAGGCATTCTGTTTCTTCTGCGTGCTGTCAGCCCTGCTCAGCGTTTCGGTGCTGGTGCTCAGCCTGATCGGTGGCGATTGGGAGGATCCCGGTCAGCTCCTGTTCCGCGGCGTGCTCGTGCTGTTGGTGGTGGGTCTCGTTGGGCTCGGCTGGGCTGCCTCCGTCGACCGGCCGGCCGCCCTCAGCACCCAGGGCCTCTCTCCTGAAGTGGTGCGGCCCAGCACGGAAGCCACCATTTCCCTTGCCAATCACCTGAAAGCGGAGGGCGCCGTGATGTATTCGGCCTACTGGTGCCCCCACTGCCATGAGCAGAAAGAGCTCTTCGGCAAGGAGGCGGCCAACACGCTCACCATCATTGAGTGTGCGCCTGATGGTTCTAACAGCCAGACCGCGCTCTGCAGGGAGAAGAACGTGCAGGGCTTCCCCTCCTGGGAAATTCGTGGCGAGATCACCTCTGGCGTGAAGCCGCTTGCCGGCCTTGCCAAGCTCTCCGGTTACACCGGACCCGATAACTTCTGAGCGCCGCTTCCAGGGCGTGAATCGCTAGTCGCTAAGCGCGTCCGCCAGTGGTGCCGTGCCGATGCCCTGCCCAAGCGTCTGCACGGTGTGGCGTTGCCAGAACGGTTGCGCGCTTGGGCAATCGGTGCGGAAGTGCCCCCCTCTGCTTTCGGTGCGAAACAGGGCGGCTTCCATCAACAGTTCGCCCAGTTCCTGTTGCCGCATGAGATCCTGCAGCGGCCGAATCAGCTTCAGCTGATCCGCGGGGATCTCCAGCTGATCCATGGTCGCCAGCCGCGCCACTTCGGCGAGCAGAGGCAGGCTCTCGAGCGTGCTGCGTTGCCGCTGGATCGTGGCCAGGCCATGGCGCAGGCTCGTTCCCTGTCGTTCAACACCGGCCACCCGCCAGCAGGTGCGCCGCAGCGACGCCACCCGGGCGGCAATCGCTTCAGGGCTCACCACGCTGCCGAGACCGGGGCTCACGGCGCTGCATCCGGCCCCGTTGCCCTTGGAGCTTCCGAGGGAGCTCAAAAACGACAGCCCCCCCGTGGCACTGCACTCCGCAGCACCAGGCCGCGGTGCCGTTGAGGTGGCGTTGAGCTGGATCCGGCTCAACTGGCGCGCGAACACAAGACATTCCATCAGCGAATTGCTGGCGAGTCGGTTGGCGCCGTGCACCCCTGTGCAGGCCACTTCCCCCACGGCATACAGGCCAGGAATGCTGGTGGCGGCGTTGAGATCGGTGCTGACCCCTCCCATCCAGTAGTGGGCTGCCGGAGCGATCGGGATCGGTGCATCGGCCGGTTCGAGCCCCAGCTGACGGCAGCGGCCCAGGATCGTGGGGAACTGTTTCTCCATTCGTGCGCTGCCGATGGGGCGCAGATCGAGCCAGAGGTGATCCACGCCCTGCTCGTGCATCGTGCGCACCAGCGCCCGGCTCACCTGGTCGCGAGGCGCGAGATCCCCGCCCGCCAGAGCGCGCACCGGGCTGCGGCCCTGCCGGTCGAGCAGCTTGGCACCTTCGCCCCGCACGGCTTCCGAGATCAGGAAATGAGGAGCGCCAGGCAGCATCAGCGCCGTGGGGTGGAACTGCACGAATTCCAGGTCCCGCACCTGCGCGCCTGCCCTCCAGGCCATGCCCACGCCATCGCCGGTGGCTTGCGAGGGATTGGTGGTTTTCTCGAACAGATGGCCGCCGCCGCCACTGGCCAGCACCACGGCCCCGGCGTGCAGCCAGCGCACGTGGTTGCCTTCCAGCACCTGCAGCCCCTGGCAACGGCCGGCATCGATCCAGAGTTGCAGCGCCATCACCCCCTGGCAGCGCACCACTAGGACGCGCCGATCGACCGCCCGCTCCAGTGCATCCACTAGGGCTCCGCCGGTGCGGTCCTGAGCGTGCAGCACGCGGCGATGGCTGTGGGCCGCTTCCAAAGTGGTGCTGAGGCCGGCGCCATCCCGGTCGAAGTCCATCCCCAGTTGGAGCAATCGTTCCACGCAGTGCGGGGCTTCATGAACGAGCAACTCCACCGCTGCGGGATCGCAGAGCCCTGCCCCGGCCTTCAGCGTGTCCTCCCGATGGCTGGCGAAGCTGTCCTCGGGGCGGGTCACGGCGGCGATGCCCCCCTGGGCCCAGCGGCTGGCTGAGCGCGGGCCCCGCTCCTTGCTGAGCAGCAACACCCTCAGTTCGCTCGGCAGCTCCAGGCAGGCCATCAGGCCGGCCGCACCCCCGCCCACCACCACTACATCCCAAGTGGCCGCCAGCGGCGGCTGGTGGGACAACGGCCTGGGGGTCGGTGCGGTCAACGGAACGACAAAAAAGCCGCCGGATGAACCCCGGCGGCCAGATAGGAATCAGAAAGGAGCTGAATCAGCGGTAGACACCATTGTTGATGCGATCAAAGCCTTCGTTGAGCGCGATGGAAGGAGGCGTGATCGTGAAGTTATCGCGGTACTTCTCAAACAGCTCCTTCTGGCGCTCCGTGAGGTCAAGGCTGAGCACGTCGTCGATGGTGTCGTAGGGCCCGCCAAGCACAATCTTGCCCGCCAGCGTGGGGTACATCCCCGGGAATTGCTGGAAGCTGCGAACCGGAGAGTTGTTGAGATCCACCTTCCCCACGGCGGCGGCGATCGTGTCGTCCACCAAGTTCCGCGGGGCTTGCGCGAAGGCCGCCGGGGGCAGAGCCATGGCCATCAGCAGGCCCGCAAGAAGCACACCACTCGTTAGCCAGGCAACCACCCGTTTCATCGAAAATCTCCTGTTGAGGCTGCCGGTCGGCACCGCGGCAACGCTACAGCGCCTGCTTGCGATCCCCACCACGCCAACCCCTGCCTTTTGCAGTTCTTCAATCGACGTTACGATCGGGCGCGATGGGGCCCCGGCGGTAGGGAGCGCTCAGATCAGGCCACTCAGGTGGGGGCTCAGCAGCGCCGCACTCAGGAAAAGACCATCAACGGCCAGGGTGGTGATCAGGGCAGCGGCAGCCACTTGGCCACTCGTTCCCAGCAGCCACCAGCGACGCCCCAGCAGGATGAGCCCGGTGGCGATCGCAGCGATTTCGAGCAGGGCCAGCGGCTGCAACACCAGGGCGGCGGCCTGGCGCAAGAGCTCAGGCGCTTGGTGAGCCGGTGCCTGAAGCACTTGCGGCCAGAGTGGCATCACGCCTGTGAGCAACATGGCGCCATCGGTGCAGGCCGTGCCCAGCAGGGAGGCGAGATAAAACGCCCCTGCGCTGCGCCAGCGGGTCGAAAGCCCTGCCCAAGCGATCGGCACAGCGAAGGCTTCGACCGGCAGATGCCAGGCGGGGTGCAGCCGGAACCAACCCCAGAAGAGACAACCCGCCAGCCAACTGCCACTGAAACCCACCAGCACGCCGCCCAGTTCGCGCCACTGGCTCTGGCCGCGCCAGCCCAGCAGCACTCCGGCGCTCAGCAGCACGGCGGTGAAGGCGGTGGCACTGGCGGGATGCAAGCGCACCCAGGGCGCCTGCAGAAACACCGGCAGTGCAACAAGCAGCCCCACGGTGAGCGGCAGAAGCCAGCGCTGCTCGCGCGTTGCAGGGGTGAGCCGGCTGAGCCAGGTGCTCAGAGATGGCTGAGGTAGGGCCAGAACCACCTCGGGGGATCGCTCCAGAGTTGAGACGCGGGCAAGGTAGAGCGAAACCCCGGGCACCTGCATGTATGAAGAAAGATTGCCAACCTTAGGGGATCGCTCGGTGGCTTGCGGCAGCCGTCCGCCATAAGGTCACCCCATGTCCTGACGCCCCTCCCCATGCCTCCTGCCCTTGCATCCCAGGCACCGGGACTGCTGGAGGCCTGCTGGCAGGCTCTTGTGCTGGGAGTGGTCCAGGGTCTGACCGAGTTCCTGCCGATCAGCAGCACTGCCCATCTCAAAGTCGTGCCCGTGCTGCTGGGCTGGGGTGACCCCGGCGTCGCCGTCACGGCTGTGATTCAGCTCGGCAGCATTGCCGCCGTGGTGGGGTATTTCCGTCGTGACCTACTTGATGTGGCGGCGGGCATGTCCCGGGCCGTTCGTTATGGGCAATGGCGCGATCCGTCCGCCCGGCTGGGCTTGGCGATGGCTGTCGGCACCCTGCCGATCGTGGCTGCCGGCGGCGCCATCAAGCGCTTCTGGAGCGGCTACGAAACCTCCGTGTTGCGCAGTATCCCCTCGATTGCGATCGTCTCGATCGTGATGGCGCTGCTGCTGGCCTGCGCCGAAATGGTGGGGCGCCGGCGCAAGGAACTGCCCCAGGTGCGCCCCGTCGATGGCCTGGTGGTCGGGCTTGCGCAGATGCTGGCAATTATCCCGGGCGTGTCCCGATCCGGCAGCACCCTCACCGCCTCTCTGTTCGATGGCTGGCAGCGCCCTGCGGCGGCGCGCTTTTCGTTTTTGCTCGGCATTCCGGCGATCACCCTGGCCGGGCTGGTGGAGCTGAAGTCGGCGTTTGTCGCCAGCGCTTCGCTTGGCCCTCTGCCATTGCTGGTCGGTATTTTCTCGGCGGCGGTGGTGTCGTGGCTGGCGATCGCCTGGTTGCTCCGCTTCCTCCAGGCCCACAGCACCTGGGTGTTCGTGGCCTACCGGCTGGTCTTCGGCGTGGCGCTGCTGGTGTGGGCTCGTCAGGCGGCCCCGGCCCTGCTGAATTGATCAACGCTGCCCAGCGCTGATCTCAACGGAGCTGTGGAGGCAAGGCCCCCAGCCCTGCCTGCTGGGTTCCACACTGGAGCCTGATGTCCAGCTCCCGATGTGGAATGAACCATCCGCCGGTCTGGCGTTGGCCGATGCCACCCCGGGCCGTCAGCCCCAGCCCGCCGTGGTGGCCACGGTGGAGCCCGGTTCGATCGGCGAAGAGCTGGGCTTTCAACCCGGTGACCGGCTGCTGAGCATCAACGGGGTGCGTCCACGCGACCTGATCGATCTGCAGGTGCTGGTGGGCGAAGAAGAACTGGTGCTGGAGGTGGAGGATCCCGGCGGCGAGCGCCATCGGGTGGAGCTGGAAAAGGAGGCTGATGAGGGGCTTGGGCTGGGCTTCACCGAGGCGCTGTTCGATGGCCTGCGGCAGTGCAACAACCATTGCCCGTTCTGTTTCATCGACCAGCAGCCGCCGGGGCGTCGCGGCAGCCTCTACCTCAAGGACGACGACTACCGCCTCAGCTTTCTCTACGGCTCGTACCTCACCCTCACCAACCTCACCGCCGCCGATTGGGAGCGGATTGAGCAGCAACGGCTGTCGCCGTTGTTCGTCTCCGTCCACGCCACCGACCCGGACCTGCGCAGCCGCCTGTTGGTGAATCCGCGTGCCGGCCTGCTGTTGGAGCAGCTCGCCTGGTTTGCCCAACGCCGCCTGCAGATCCACGCCCAGGTGGTGGTCTGCCCGGGTCTCAACGATGGTGCGGCACTCGAGCGCACCTTGCAGGATCTGGCGGGGTTTGCGTCGGGCCCCTGGCCTGCCGTGCTTTCGGCGGCTGTCGTGCCGGTCGGCCTCACCCGCTTCCGCCCCAGCGGCGATGGCCTCAGACCGGTTGATCCTGCCTGTGCCCGGAGGGTGATTGCTTTGGTGGAGAGCCTGCAGCAAGGTTTTCAGCAGCGGCTCGACACCCGCTTCGCCTGGCTTTCCGATGAGTGGTACCTGATGGCAGGTCTGCCCCTGCCGGAGCGCGTCAACTACGAGGATCTGCCGCAGCAGGAGAACGGCGTCGGCAGCATTCGCGCCTTCCTCGAAGCGCTGGATCAGGCCACTACCACCTTGCCGAAGCGGCTGCCTGTTCCACGGCGCGTCAGTTGGGTGGTGGGTGGCCTTGTGGGCGGCGCGCTTCTCCCTGTGGTGGAGCGGCTCAACGCGGTTCAGGGGCTGCAGGTGTACCTGCACGGCCTGCCCAGCCCCTACTGGGGGCAGGATCTGGTGGTCACTGGCCTGCTCACAGGTTCAGATCTGCTGGCGGGCCTGGCCGGGGCGGATCTCGGCGAGATTCTGCTGCTGCCCGGGGTGATGCTGCGCCAAGGAGAGCCGGTGTTTCTCGACGATCTTCCCTTGCGCGAGATCGAGGACCGTCTCGGGGTGCCGATCCGCGTCGTGGATGGGGCAGATGATTTCGTGTCTGCCTGTGTCGGCGCGCTCTCCCTTCTTCCTTAAGCTCGGGCAACCACTAGGACTCACACCGCGTGCGCCCTTCCCTCCTTGCTTCCTGTGCTCTGGCAGGGATGGTTTGCCTTCCGCTCGGTGCACGTCCATCTCTTGCCCAGGGCTCCGCAGCCCAGCCGGCCGACTCCAACGCCGTTGCCCAGCAGCCCGCCAAGGCGGCTGAGCCAACCACCGCGGCTGCTGGTGATCCTTCGGCCCACGCTGCCGCCCCGTCTGCCGCCGCCGGTTCCAGTGCTCTGCCCCTGGCCACCGAGCTCAAGGGCGATCGCCCCCGCTCCGATCCCTCGGTGCTCGCGCCGGCGGTGCGTCAGTTGCCCGAAGCGCTCCAACCGCTGCTCGCCCCCCCCTCCTTGGCGCTGCCCGATCGGCCCGCCCAGGTTCGGATCCAGCAGCTGCGTCCGCTGGGGTTGCAGGAGGTGGAAACCCTGGCAGAGGTGAACAACCCCAACCTGAAGGCGGTTGCTTCGCAGGTGGACCAGGCCCAGTCGAACCTTCGGGCTCAGATCTCGGCTTGGTACCCCACCATCAACCTCACCACTCAGAACAACTTTCCGGCGCTGCGCAACAACTACAGCTTCCAGAACTCCTCCACGGGATTGTTCGCTCCAACCGGTGCCACCCGTGGCGCACTGGTGGGTGCAGCGATGAACATCGGCATCAACTGGGATCTGATCAACCCCCAGCGTGTTCCCCAGATCGCCGCCGCCCGCGACAACTTCGAGAAAGCCCAGAACCAATACCTGATTGCTCTGCGGGATCTGCGCCTGCAGGCTGCCCAGGCCTACTTCGACCTCCAGCTCAGCGATGAGGGGGTCCGAATCGGTCAGGAATCCGTGCGGGCCTCGCTCGTCAGCCTCAAAGATGCCCGTGCCCGCTTCCAGGCTGGTGTGTCCACCAAGCTGGATGTGCTGCAGGCGGAAACCCAGCTCGCTCGCGACCAGCAACTCCTCACCAACCAGTTGTCCTCTCAGGCGATCGCCCGCCGCAGCCTGGCCGCCCTGCTCGATCTCCCTCAGGACGTCACACCCACGGCCAAGGAGCCTGCGCGGGTGCTGGCCACCTGGATCCCCTCTCTGCAGGAGAGCATCGTGGCGGCCTTCGCCTTCCGCGAGGAGCTCGATCAGGTGTTGCTTGACATCTCGATCGCCAACAGCAACGCCAATGCGTCCCTCGGCGCGACCCAGCCATTTCTCAGCATCGTCAACAACTTCGGCTGGGACCGCAACAATGGCCAGACCAACGTCCCTGATGGACAGTCGATCAACTTCGACAACTACGCCTACTCCCTCGACAACGCCATCGGCCTTAACCTCCGCTGGACGCTGTTCGATGGCGGGCGCGCCGCTGCCGAATTCCGTCAGCAGAAGCAGGTGGCGGAGCAGAACCGCTTCAACTTCGCCAGCCGGCGGGACTCGATCCGCTTTGAGGTGGAAACCAGCTTCTATCAGCTGCTGCAGAACAATCGCGACATCACCACCACATCCCGGGAGGTGATCTCTTCCCGTGAAGCGCTGCGGTTGGCCCGGCTGCGCTTTCAAGCCGGTGTCACCACCCAGCGGGAAGTGGTCGACAGCCAGCGCGACCTCACTCAGGCAGAGGTGCGGTATGCCACCGCTGTCACCGACTACAACAAGCGACTGGCGGAACTGCGCCGGCGCACGGGCCTCGATCAGGTGGCCTTCTGCAAGCCCCCGGCTCTGACAGCCGTCAAACCCGCAGCTGATCCCGCCACCCAGATTTCGATCGATCCCCAGCCGCTGCAACCGGCTTGCCAGGCGGAGGTCCGCGGCCCCGGTGGCGGGGTTCCGCTTTCCCGCTGAATGCCGCTTTCCCGTTGGCTGTCTTGTTTCCGTTGATAAGGTCACGGTGTCGTCGCCGACCACTCGGATGACCCCAGCAGCGACGGCGCGGCCAGGCCTTTCCTTTGTCACCACAGTCAGGCTGGGTCTGTTTCAGGGATCGCTCGGCTTCCTGGCGGTCGTGTTTGCGGGGCTGCTGAACCGGGTCATGCTCAGTGAACTGGGCTTCCCAGGTTTGTTGGTGGGCGGGGCGCTGGCTTTTGAGCAGTTTGTCGCCCCGTCGCGCATCCTGTTCGGCCAGATCTCCGACCGCCATGCCATCGCCGGCCGCCATCGCACCCCTTACATCTGGGTGGGCAGCGCCTGTTTCTGCTCTCTGGCGGTGTTGGTGGTGCCGTTGATCTTCCGTCTGGCGGAGGCCAGGGACAGCCCTGGTGGCGAGGGGGTGATCCTGGGGATCGTGCTGTTGTGCGGTCTGTTCGCCTTCTATGGCCTGGCCGTGTCCATGTCCACCACTCCTTACCTGGCCCTGGTGATCGACCGCACCGAGGAGCAGGAACGCCCCCGGGCGGTGAGCATTATCTGGTGCATGCTCACCATCGGCATCGTGATCGGTGCCATTGCCATTTCGCTGAGCCTCAGGGGCCTTGATGGCATCACCGATCGGGCCACCCTCGAAGCGGTTCTTGGCCCTTTCATGGTGCGCTCGGCCGGGGTGGTGTTCCTGCTCACGCTCGTGGCCACCTGGGGGATCGAGCCCGCCAGCGTTGGTGAATCGCTGAGCGTTGCCGTCGACCGCGACGACGCCATCACCCCGGCGCGCGCTTGGCGCCTGATCCGATCAAGCGCGCAGGTGGCGATCTTCTTCACCTTCTTGATCCTGTTCACCCTGGCCCTGTTCCTTCAGGACCCGATCCTGGAAAGCTATGGCGCCGATGTATTCGGGATGCCCATCGCCGCCACCGCATCGCTCAATGCGCTCTGGGGTTCCGGCACGTTGGTGGGCTTGCTGCTGGCCGGTTTGTGGATCGTGCCTGTCCTGGGCAAGTTCGGGGCGGCCCGGCTTGGCTGCCGGCTGATCCTGATCTCCCTGCTGCTGCTGCTGCTGGCCGGTTTCACCGCCCGGGTTGCTGTTCTGCAAGGGCTGATGATTCTGTTCGGTCTGGCTTCCGGCATCGGAACCAACAGCGCGCTTTGCTTGATGCTTGATCTCACCTTGCCCGAGGCGGCCGGCACCTTTGTTGGGGTGTGGGGTCTGGCGCAGGCGTTTTCCAGGGCCATCGCCAAGTTGCTCGGCGGTGGTCTGCTCGACCTTGGTCGGGCTCTTTTCCCCGCTCAGGGAGCGTTCCCCCCCTTTGCTCTGGTGCTTGGCATCGAGGCGTTGGTGGCACTGGCCGCCCTGCTGATGCTCAGCCGCGTCAATCTGCACCGGTTCCGTGAGGACACCAGCCGCAGCCTTACCCAGGTGCTTGCCATGGAGCTCGGATGACCGTTGCCCACGCGTTGCCGGCGGAAGCGCTGCGGCTCACGTCCCTGCTCGATGCGGTGGCCGAGAGACAGCGCCACGATTTTGGCCACATGGCATCAGAAGCCAAGGCCGATGGCAGCTTGATCACCGCCTGCGATCGCTGGAGTGACGAGACGCTGGTGCAGGGTCTCGCTGAGCTCTATCCCGGTGAGGGAGTGCTGAGCGAGGAGGGGCGGCACCTCGTCCCAGCCACAGAGGCGTTCTGGGTGGTGGATCCCCTTGATGGCACCACCAACTTCGCGGCGGGCATCCCCTACTGGGCCATATCGATGGCCCGCTTTGAGGCGGGCGTTCCCGTGTTGGCCCTGCTTGATGTGCCTCCCCTGCGGCAACGCATCGTGGCGGTGCGGGGTCAGGGGGCCTGGCGCAATGGCAAACCCCTCTTGCCCCCGTCCGCCCAGCAGCTGCAGACCGGCTGCGCGTCCCTCTGCAGCCGGTCGATTGGCGTGCTGCAGAAGCTTCCCGACCGGAGATTCCCCGGCAAGATCCGCCTGCTCGGTGTGGCCAGCTTGAACCTCGTCAGTGTGGCGATGGGCCAGACCGTCTCAGCCCTGGAGGCCACGCCGAAGATCTGGGACCTGGCAGCCGCCTGGCTGGTGCTCACGGAGCTGGGCTGCTCACTGCAGTGGCTGCAGCGCAGCCCCGAACTGCTCCTCAGCGGCGAAAGCCTTGCCAGCACAGACTTTCCCGTGCTCGCTGCCAGCAATCCAGAGCAGTTAGCGCGCTTCGCCCCGTGGGCAGAAGCCTTGATTGCGAGGTAAGGGCGGGGAGTGTG